>ENA-OREN01003943-OREN01003943.1-marine-metagenome-genome-assembly--contig:-NODE-3943-length-13336-cov-38.502828_pt1 | contig 13336 bp, 16 predicted proteins | sample MGYA00248624_ERZ508555 | MGnify/ENA primary metagenome ERZ508555 (study PRJEB26222, sample SAMN06267773) | marine metagenome | isolation source: Saanich Inlet, British Columbia, Canada | place...
TTAAACCCCACTGATAATCCATCAATTGATTTTGTAATACTTTTTCTAAACTTACTTACATCAAACGGTTTTGTCATTTTATTTCCTTTATTTTATTTTATGTAGGTTTATATATCGCATATAGTAATTGTGGATTAAATCTTTGTTAAAATCGTCGAATGATAGCTGTTTATACAACCGTTGCATCAACACCAAGAATCTATCCTTGTCAAAAATGCAACTCATATCAAAAACTAGATGTTTATTCACATCATCAATTGGGTAAAATTCCCGAATTTCATCTAATATATGTTCTGGATACTCTGATTTTAGTTGGGTAACATTATATCCCGCCATCTGAAATTCTTCCCATGCTGGCCATTCATATCCCCTAAGCATATTATACTTGATTATATCCTCATTTGCATTATCTATACTTCTGGTTGTATCACCCTTTAATTTATATGATATTTGCTGGAATTCCTCGTATCTCACCAATGAGATTACTGTAGCATCATGCCACATCTCCTGTATCATGTTAACTAACCCAATTGAATGCGCAGACATAAAAAACTTCATCTCACTCTTAACTATGTTTGCATTCATCACGGACAACAATGTAACCCTCCCTTCTTTCCAATTGTTATATTCAATGCCATACGCCTGTTGATCGGAAAACTCATACTTACTAACCCATTGTTTCATATCACTAACTGGGGGCAGAGTTTTAAGTATGGCATTATATCTAAGGTTATAATTATCTGGTTCAGCTATTAGTTCATCCACTGTGTTGCACGATAACAGCAAAGAATACTTACTCATTGCTAAACAGTTTATTATGAATTTACCCCCTGCGTAAATGGGGAAATGTACAATAATGGCATTATCACTCATAAATTATATTTAATTAAATAATTATTCACATACTTTGACATTTTTATAATACCCAAGCAATTTATGCAGGTTGAAATTGATTATAACACATAAAGGAAAACAAAGTTTATCCTTTGCCTAACTGTATTGTTAACTCATTGCTCGCTAATAAGTTTCGATAAATAACTTGCCTATAATTAGTTAAGTTTTTCTCTAAATCCACAATATTTCCAATGTTAATATTTCTACTACAGGGTTCAATGTTACGCTTTTTACACCAAGCTATATATTCGTTACTAAACGTCATTGTCTCCGGTGGTGTTAATTTTAACTCAATAGATCCAGCCAACTCGTTGAAATTATTAGCATCTTGAAACTCATACTCAAAGTCAAAGGTCCTGAACTTATCAATCCATGCTCTTCCTAACTGTCTCCATAACAGAGAGAAATTTGCAATATTATTAGTGGCCCTACCTAGAGAAAATGGATTATTTATATTAATAAAATTCCTACTTTTCACTTCAAATGGTATCCTATGGTATGATCTTTCTATTGCGTGTATAATTGCATTAATAGGATCAAAATGTTCATGTTTGTTTATTACTTGTAATGCATGCCCGAAAGTAATTGTTTCGAACCCATCCGGTAACAATTCTTTTACCCTACCTTTAACCTCCCAAGGGCTATTCAAAAGATTAACATAATCAGCATGCAATTTACTTAGAACTCGTTGGTTTAAATACTCTTCGAGTTCGTAAGTTTTAATCGGCGTACCTAGAAGCTCTACTATATACTGCTCGTTTGCTTCTTTTATTACTTTATCTAGATTAACTAATAAATCAGTAAGATTACCACCATATAAAGTTTTATCACCCATTAATGCATGAGTAGTGAATATGTTTTCTCCTATTCCATTTAAGTTTTCGACATAATGTTCTAATACATCGTGATTCTCTGTGGCTTCGAGTAATATCGAATCTCCTGACTTCGCGAATGTTAAATTAAAATACATAGTTATGTAGACGCTTGCTGTCTAGCTCTAATTTGCGCCAAAATATCTTCAGCTTTAGACGCTGTATCCTTGGCTTTAACTTTAACTTCAGGCTCTACATTAAATGGTATATCATCTTCTACCTTAGCTTCTACCTTAGCTTCTACCTTAGCTTCAACTTCTATATTAGATACTGCTTTTTCTAATTCATCATCTTTCTTAGTTTCTAGTGCTTTAAGGCCAGATGGTCTGTAATATTTACCCCACTTACCTAGGTCATACGGTTGTCCATCTACACTAGCTTCAAACATTTCTTTAATTATTTCTAATTCGACTGCACCTGGTTTTTTAGGCAAGAAACTTTTAAGGTCATTTAATCCAAAAGTCTCAATAGCTTCTAGTTCTGCTTCTGTTAGTGCTGATTCTTTGCGTGACCAATTGCTTGTACTATAATCAGCATAACCACCTTTACTTCCTTTCGAAATTCTAAGATCAAGCCCATTATCGTAATCTGTCGGTAAATCTTCTAACTCTGGGTCCATAAGACTGTTTTTAATAATATTATGAATCTGTGGACTAATCATAAATCTACGAATTGGATTTTCTGGCGCATCTTCTTCTCCTAATGGATCTTGGTGTACAAACCCTTGATAGAGATAACTACGCTTCTTCCAATATTTACGACCCATATCTTCTAATGATTTATCTTTAAACCATGGTCGTACCTCTGCGAGAACTGGACATACTTCATTAGGTCCATACATCTCCATACATGGAACTTGAACTATCACCTGCTTACTTGCCATATCGCCATCTTTAACGCCAGCGAATGGCAATTTAATCATAGCTCTCTCCACCCAAAAGAATGGATTGGTTTCATCTTTGTCCGGAAGGAGACGTAGAATTGCTTGCGATCCTTCGTCTATAGTCCAATGTGGGTAAACAGTGTTATCACCTGTAAAGGTTGATTTGTTTTCTTGTGCCGCTAAACGAGCACGGATATCTTTTAAACTTGCCATAAAATTTTTCTCCTTATATGTTTATGCCTATATTATGCTTAGATCCAACAACCCTTCGCGGGCGTTAGAACATCAATGCATACCCAGTAGTATACATTAAATTTATTTATGCGTCTATCGATTTTTTAATAATTTAGTCTTGCGCTAAGAATAGCAATAGTTCGCGGTGGATATCTTTTATAGATATTCCTTTAAACCATTCACCTTGAACATGGTATTTTTGAAAACGCTGGTGTAAGTACTTTTCAGCTTTGTGTGGATTTTTGCGCTCGTCTAGATATTCTAATTTAAGAAGAGTAGGATTACCGGTCTGTAGAGCTTTTATTCTACGTTCTATATTATTAGTAACCCCTATTTTGAGTGAACTACCTGCTGATATTACATAAAGATGTGTATGCTTAGATGGCTTCTTTACTCTGATTTTTATTTTAGCATAATTCTTCAACTACTGACCCAATGAATGATCTGTTTGGGACTTGTTTAAACCTGCCAATCTAAGCATATTATTCATTTCAGCATCTTCGCCTAATGATTTTGATTTGTTTGCACGTTTTTTGTTAAAATCCGTCAAGCAATCAACCGGATCACCCAAGCATCCCTGTTCTGCACGGTGTGCCTCGTATGAATCACCAGCAATGCTTCGCAAACGTTTCATATCAGCATTCCATCGCTCAGTATTATTATCTGCTTTCTTGTTAAACGAGTCCCACGGCGAGGTAATCCAATCGCCTAAAGAGGGGTCATTATCAAAATCTTCCTGCATACCTGTTCCATCGGCTTCGACATCATCGATAAAACTATCTACTTTATCACCACCTATTACATCTGAATCATAATCCAAACTGTCAGCAACATAACCATGCCCATTCTCGAATAACCAACTTATAATAATTGACCGAGCATCTGCTTCTGGATCTTCATTAGCTAGTTCACTTAATTGATTAAATAGATCATCGTCGTCAATTATATTATATAATATTTCAGTGGCATTCATTGCATCGACACCAACCGGAATCGGTTCCTTGAACTTTTTTGCTAATTGTTCTATAGAAAATGGAGTATTGGAAATCTCTTCCCCCAATCCAATTTGTTTTAATGTCTTGGATAACTCATTAGTTGGTTCATCTATTGCTGTAGATAAATCTACCATTCCTTTAAATTTTCCGTTATTTTCTTTAATCCATTCTATTATAATAGGTCTTGCATCGGTAGTGGGATCCATATCATTTAAACGAAGCAACTCATCGAACAAATCATCATCGCCAATGATATGGTACATTATGGTTTCGGCTTCTGATGCAGGAATTGGTTTACTTAATACTTGCCTTAATTGTTCCAATTGAGTATTTGTTTTTGGTATTGCCCAAGTTCCTTCTGTTATATTTTTATTTTTTAAGTGATGATTAAACCGGTTTACATACATTTCAGCTTTTTCTCTGGATATATTACCGATTGCTACACGTCGATTATCTGCTGTAATACCGACTATTCTAGCACTAACATTAGGATTTTTATCAAAATATATCACTTCAAAATGTTTAAAGTCTTCTACTTCCGCTGACATTTCGGAATCTGATGTTGCTACTCGTTGAGTGTTTGAATCCCACTTTGGCATTAATTTTTCAACATTAGAAGCAGGTGGATTTACTACTCTTTTGTTAGTCCACGGCCCTTGTATCACATCACCTTCAGTAATCTTGCCCACCCAATCTTCGAACTCTAATAATTCTTTCATGTTCTTGTTCTCGTTTATATTGTCCACCAGTTTTAAATCTGGTTTGCCGCGTTCTGACTTTACTTTAGGGTATTTAGATGTCATTGAAACCCTTTGTATATCTTTGTCAGTAAACCCGCCTCTGTTATATGCATCAACTAACGCATCTGCTAAAGATGCCGTTGTTGTACTTGTTTGCACTACGTGACCATCTTTAGTAACACCCATTATGCTTGCACTATTTTTAGAATGATATTTAACTTCAAAATGATCGTATGGCTCGACTTCTGCCATATTTATGTACCCTTCTGGGTAATCGACGCCAGCTGGTACATTGCGTTGATTTATTGGATCCCACTTTGGTATATTTGCTTCTAATTCTGGATCATGATGATAAGGAGTTTTGCCTTTTTGTGCTTGCTTCGTTCCAAACTTGTGTTGAATAACATTATCTTCTGTAACATTTTGGTGTAATCTAGCAATCAACGGCAATGCATTCTCGACTTTCTCTGATACAGATCCTTCTGCAAATACATTACGTATAGAATCCAACAATGCTTCATCTTCATCTATTTGACTTGGCTCCCATACTTCTAAATACTTTTTATAACCACGCTTACCTGCCATAGACTTTAAATCTTTTCTCATTGTCTTGTATTGTGAACGGCAAGTCTCGAGTATGCCGTGAACTTGCTCTTGTTCATTTAATGATCTGATACGTAAAAAACCACCCAGCGTTCCTATATTCTTTACTGTCTCTGTAATATGAACACCAAATGTATCATACGGATTACCACCCTCTGATACATGACGTGCCATTGCTCTAGCACCACCTATGTTAGTAAACGGCAATCTAAATCTTTCGCCGTCTTCGTTCTCTACGAATAATGTTTTAATATTACGGAAACGAGCATCATCTTCGCCTAATCTTTTATTATGTCTAGCAACAATACGTGTTTTTTTAGATGGATTGTTATAACTTGTTTTACTAGATCCACTCCACATGCCTTCGAACAGGCCTTCTTTAAGAGCGGCCATTCCTTGCATTGTGTATTTTAATTTGTTAAGGTTTTTGAGATTAAAACTTAATAAGTTTCTTTTAGCAAACATTCGTAATTGGTGCAGAAGATCATACCATAAATCTTTGTCATCTACTTCCATACTTTTGCCGACTTTATCACCGAAGAACAACTCAAAATTGCTTTCGTCATCTAATAGTATTACAACAGCGCCATAGTTATTATTATTAAATTGCACATCAAAACTAAAGATCTCTGCCTGCTCTGGGTTAATAACAGATTTGCCGGTATTGTCCAAAGTTCTAACGGTAAAGTTTTTAGAAACTAATAAATTAAATAAATCTTTTGATAAATCACTCATGTATATATTTAGTGAAAAATTATATTAAATAGGCTTAATTGGTTACTGTTTTGAACAAGTTCGCAAACAAGTAAGTAACTTACCTAAATTCACATTAGGTTTATCCCAAGACTCGTATAATTTATTAAACCATTTTATACTATGCTCGAGCCCATTTTCTAACGCATTATTTTCTTTTACAATCTTTTTTAACTGTTCATTGCCTGGATGCAACATAGTATTAGGAAAAGCGCCAGTAAAACAACAAGGATAGACAGACCCATCACCTGCTATATAAATTTGTTTAGCTCCAATATGATCGTGACAAGTTATTAATGCTTCCTGGTTAACATCCTGTGTTATTACTTTAAATTCATCCAGTGTGTATTTTTCTTCCTGTATATTAATTGAGCTCCTAGCCGGCCCATCGGAACCTATCCAATAACTAAATTCACCGTTCCGACTGAATACAGAAGATTCTATTCGCTCCGAATCATCTATTAACAAAAAGTGTTCGAATCCCCATTCTATTGACAATTCTCTGCATTGCTCTATTTGATGTTTATTATGTTCAAAGACAATCATTTTCCATGTAGCATTACCGCCGGCATTAATAAATGCAATAGCATTATCTAATACTTTTTGATAACTAGTATCAATTCTATAGAGAGAATGTGTATCTTCTAGCCCATCTAATGCAAATTGTATAACAACATTATCCCTGGCTAAACCAGCCCACCAGTTTGGTGTACGTACTCCACCGTTAGTTTCTACTTGTACCTGTCCTACATTGTCTGCGGTATAGTGTAATATTTCACTAGCATCGTTAGCTACACTAAAATCACCAAGATTGCCATTAAAATTGACTATCTCTATCTGTTTCAAAAACGCCGGAGATAAGATAGATTTATAATCTTGTAATGATAATTCTGTTAATGGATATCCGGCATTATATGGATATCCGGCTACATTACGCAAACACATAGGACATCTAGCATTACACTTGGTAGTTAATTCGATATGCAGATTACGAATATTATCTATGTTCATTTATATGTTAATCCTCTTCCTCTTTTCATTCTTCTATATCATCTTCTATACCAGGATACCATTGTTCATAATTATTATATATGTCCATTGCTTTTAAAAACTCAGCCGAGTTATTAAACTCGTGCCAACTGCCTAAATCATCACTGAATTTTACACTAATACTTGTAATAAACGATGCCGGGACTCTACCTGCATATCCGAATACACTAGCATGTTGGTACAGTTTTGATTTTGGATTATACTTTTGAATTTTTTGTCTTTGTTCTTCTGAATTATTGGAGTAGTAAGCATTCGACGCGGTGTATTCTAATTCGCCCGCTTTTTCTGGGTCCATTCCAACTTCAGAAGCTACATCATAATCAGCTACAATTTTGTTTTTGTCTGGAATCTTAAACTTGAATACCACAGGAACACTGTAGTTAGTATTGTCTGATGTTCTATTCGCATGAAACTCAGCTGTACTAGATAATACTGCAAAATATACAGCAGGGAACTGACCTATTTGTTCCCAGTTCCCTGTGCCACGATTATAATCTAAACCAAATTTTAGTATATTAGAAGCATATGCTGATGCTGTTCCATGATACCCAACATCCGGTAATTTACCTTTGAGCTCACTTCGGAAATATATTTTTTCATCTGGTTCTCCGTCGTAATCAAAAGCTTCATACGATACTTCCTGTATGCCTAATTGTTTTGCTACTTTTTTAATTAACTTGGACGTTATTGGGTGTTGCTTTTCTACAGATGAACTACTTAAATAAAGACTATTGCTGTTAGGATGATAATAACCAGTTAAAATATCAGGACGTTCTTGTAAATAGTTTATATCACGCTCTCCTGTCTTTTCTTCTATATCGTTCCAAACTGGATCGTCATCATCCTCCTCCAAATATAATAACCATATGAATTCCCGATGTGCTATTAGAGTATATTCATCTGTTTCTTCGCTACGATAACGAACGATCATCTCTTCTAATGGTTGCACAACTTCTTTAATATCCATTTATATATTTATTAAAACACAATAAAGGGCATCGGGGCTACTTCTACACCAGCATGATCTCTAATTTGATCACTTAATTCTACATGATAATTTTGTAACTGTGTTAACATTCTAACTATTAATAAGGTCGCTGATACTAAATCATCTGTTTCACCTTGTTTAGCTTCATACCCTGCTCCTAAAGCAACAAATGTTTTTAATTCACTAATAAGACTCTTACTATAAATTTTCATCTTATCCAATTCAACTAATGTTTTTAGTTTAGCACAGGCTTCTAGTTTACTTTTATTAGTAGTAGTGAATCCTTTTCTAGCACGTCTAACGGATCCTTTTTTCTTGGCTTCGCTTAAAAACATTCCAGGAAATGAATCTTCGCCGTATTCTTCTAAGCTAATTAAGGCCGCTTCACCTAATGTATTATTTTCGATACTATAATAGATATTGGTTGGATCATTTGTTTTCTTATTAATATATGAAATTATCTCATGCATAGTTCTAATTTGAACAGGGATTGGCGTTTTATTATGACGCCATTCTGCGATTTGTGTAGTAGTATTAGCTTCAAATACCTGTATAGCCGCCGGGTCGCCGCCTGTGCCGAGACTTGGGTCCAATGCTATGCAATATATCATACCAGGCTTAGGCTGTTGATACCACCGCACCTGTCCGTGTTTAAATAGTGGTTCTATTCCTATCAAATTAACTAATTTCATTGCATTGATTAGTGTCTCTTCAAATGAAACAAATTGACAGCAATGTTCTCGTAAGAATTGATCTTCTGACATCTTGGCTCGTTCTTTCTTTTCCCACGCTTCATCGCGATCTGGATGTTCTGACCATATTGCTTCAAATGCTTTATAACCATTAATGCCTATATTAGTTTCATTGCCGTATTCATCTTCGCACTTATTAGCTCCTTTCCATATAATAGCAAATTGATCCTCATCATTATTTGGAGTGCTAGTAATCATCGATTTACCACCAGTCGATAAGGTAGGTGATATTGAAGTCCAAAATTCAGCGGCTATGTTTGGAGGCACGAAGGAAAATTCATCTAGATACAGTAATGTTATAGATAATCCCCTTCCTGTACTTTCGGTAGTTGCTTGTGATAATATTCTGCTTCCATTATCAAATTCTATACTGCCTTTATTATAACCAGTACAACCTGCTCTAATATGATCCGGACATAACTCGTATGCATATCGTATCCGTTGCATAATTTCCAAAGCACCGGAATATTTATGTGCGGCAATTAATATAGTCGAATCTGGATTAAACATAGCAAACCAAAGTAAATACCCTGACGCTGTTGTGGTCTTGCCTAATTGACGTCCCATAAGAGATATGCTGTGAACATAATTGTGATACGAGTCAAGAAGATTTAATTGATAAGCATACGGCTGATATTGCAATTTTCCTTTAGTTGGGTGTTGAATCCAGAAAAAATGGCTCATAAAATATATAGGTCCAGTTTTCGGATCAACACATTTTATAAAACCATCGATTTGCACACCAGTATATGGTATCTTCTGATGTGGTTTTTTAACTAATACATTGTCTGGTGCTGTCATTGGCTAGTATTTAACTAGATAACAAAAAAACCTACTATAAAGTAGGTTCTGTCTCACAGTTCATGTAACGATGGTAGCGAGTAGGTACTTGATGGCAGTTAGCGCCTATGCACGATTTCCGTCAGTGTATTGCCTTACGATCCTACGGCAAAATTATTACGTTAAGTCTTATACCGGTTCGATAATTTCCATATCGCTTCATCGTATCCTTATCGCGTCATCGTATCCTCTATCGTAACCGGCTTTATAGTCTGGCGATTCTGCATCTATCTTCGGTCGGCTTGGAGCACTTGGAGCATTTTGAGCTTTTGACATACTAGGCACTGTAAAATCGCCTCCTCCGCTCATTCTTTCACCGCTTCCTATGCGCCTAGATTTATCGTCCCCGAAATCAAAACCTGCTTCATCTGATCTCATTGCAACTGAACGATGTGTCTCAAACAGTAGCATACTTTTTTTCATATCATCATGTAAATTCATTATTATTTCTCCTTAACGTGCGTCCATTTTTTTGGCTGTAATAGTTAACGCTTTTGTAAAATCATCTAATTCCTCGAAAAGTTTAACAAACGGCGCAAAATATCCACCCATATTAGATAATGATCTTAAATCTCGTTGTGCTTCCTTAATATGAGTTAACGCACTAACTATACGTCTAACTGCAGGCGCCGGCAACGGCATCTCAAGTATATCCATATTTCTTCTTATACTTTCTTGTATGTTCGTCCTATAGTCCAGTCTAATCTGGCTCGTAGACTGTGGCATATAATTCATCGTCTTCATTAAATTTCAACGGGGCCTGTGTAGCACGTTCTCTAGCACTTAATTCATCTCGATTACCTATACCCGTAGATTTTACTGTTTTATATGGGATCTTTTTACTATCCATATAACTTTGTATTTCGGCTTCTTTGCTGTGCCTAGAAATGAAAATATATTGTCCTTGTATTTCTACATCGTTAGGGAACATACTTTTTACTCTTGCGGCACGTTTATGACTAGATAATTTATAATACCCAGTAAAATTAAAATCACCTTCTTCGTTAGAAGGTTCGTCTATGGGTGCATCAGCAGAGAAGTATTCATCTAAATGTGCATCTTCGCCCTTCTTCTTTTGCGGCAACATCCCTCTCCGTATTAACTCATTCTCTCTTCTTGTATCGCGCTCACGTCTCCAAGAGTTTACCATGTTGGTATAATATATCGCGCACTTCTTTGCTTCCTTGCTGGAGGCTCTTTTCTCCTCCTTCCTCATCTACACGCTTAACTACCGGATGCTGTGATTCGAATAAGTTTAAAAGGCCTTTCATATTATCATGTAAATTCATTATTATCTCTTCTTGCGACCTAATGTACGTTGTTTTAAATTAGGATGTTTTGCTAATTTAGCTGGGCGAACCATAATCTCATATGCTTGCCCATCCGTTGATCTAAATAATCCAGCAGTACCATCTGCTTGAGACCACATATCTACTCGTTTTTCAATCATTGGTAAATCTGTTATTTGTGCTAACAAATCCATAGTATGTACTGCTCTGGCCTCGTCTATCTGTCCTTCGTCTAGCTCATCTTCAACTAAAACATGATCTCTATCGATAATGTCCTGGTACTTTTTTAACATGTCTAATTCACTCATTGTACTATCCCTCTATTGCCTTCCCGACGACCAACAACAGAATCTTCTTCCATACTCAATTGAGTCTTATCTTGGTGTTGTCGCACATCACAGGTTATATCTTGTGATTCTTTTTTAAACATCTTCTATTGGTGTGGATCACTATATCCTTTTTTAGCCCAACCAGGTCTTTTGTCTCTGCTGGACTTACCTAACTTACTGCTATTATGATCGCGCATATTAGTTCTTTCTGATAACTCTTCCATTCCAGCTATTTTTAACATTTGGTTTAATTCTTCATTCGTCTTAAACCCTCTTGATCCTTCTTTCCACTTGTAGTAATCATCTGAGTTTGCAAACCCATCAGGATCGTCCGTTTCACTATATTCAGCAACTAAATCAGGAATTATACCCTCGATTTCTTCCCACATTGCTGTTGGTATTTCCTGATCAAAAAATGATTCGCCCTCTGCCCAGTAGTCCTCTCCATCAACACGAATAGCAACAGGAACAATTTCTGAAAATCTACTGTTGCCCTGATCATCTTCGGATTGCATAATTTGATATGTAACTTTAATATTAGATACAGGAACGGTAGTTGAGTCGTCTTCATCTGTGAATGTTAATTTATATTCACTAATATCCATAGCAACTTCAACTGCGTTGTCGAACCACTCTATTACTTCCATTGGCGAAATATGCGCTTGATATTCGTTAAATAACTGATTTTCTAATTCTTCTTCTAACTGAGCCACGGACATTGGGTTATCACCGTTACGTCCATAGTGATATTGACGGTGTTGTCTATTCAGCCCGCCTGATAATTTATTTGTTAGTACATCAGTATCAGCATATTTTTCCATTGGCTCTGTATTGGCGTACCCATCTTCCCATGCTCTACCAGTACCTTCTTCTACTGCATATTCAGTGCTATCCAGATCATTTATATCACAAGGCGTCATTTCATGTTCTATATCATTCATATGTTCTAAGTCAATAACTATTGATTCTGTATCACTTAACGGTTTTGTAGCACTAATATCCATTCCCACATCATCAACAGGCTCATATCCTGGCTCTGCTGACCGTTCAATACCTGCCATTTTAAGCATATCCAGCAACTCTTCTGCATCACTATCTTGTGCATTAATAGTAACAGTATCTTTTATAGCTGGATCGCTACTTGAATTAGTGGATATTGTTACTACTTCATTTAATTTTTGATTATACATTTCTTCTAATTTGCTCATACTTTTATCTCGCTTACTTTCCATCTCTGGCTCTGCTAATACTTGGTCTATCTGTGCTTGTTGATCTACTAACTCTTTTTGTGATACATTTAATGTTTTATGATTCTTATATAAATGCGACTTTGCCGCTTTTAAACCATCTCTTGTATTTGGTAATGATTGCATTACATTGCCGTCGACATCCGTTACATGATGTCCTTTGTTATCACTTCTAATTAATGGTGTCATTAAACCTTATCCATCTTAGGGTTATCTACACTAGTAAATGGACTTTGATTACCTTGCGGCAATTCGTTTGTTGTTCTCGCTTTATTTGGTGCTCCACCTGCAATCTTGTGCTCTGTCTTATCGGCGTTCTGAACAATTGCTTGATGACCATCTCTATAATCATTCTTGAGATTTTCTTGTTCAGGTGTATTGTCAGCGTAATCTGTTCCTAATAATGCGCCATTATCTGACTTTTCTTTATTAGCTTCTTCATCGGTTATACTTTCGTCGTAACCTTTATTTAATACAATGATTTTATTTGCTGTGATTCCTGCTTGTTTAGCAATCTCAACAAATTGTTCTGTACTAGCTGGATAGTTAAAAGCAACATCTATTATGTTTACTTCTTCGTTTTCTATATTCATAAATCCTACTGGATTTTTAGTAATAGGGGTTTTCTTGGGCTGAGACATGCTAGATAAGTCAAATTTAGCAAAAGATTTTTCTAATTCGGTTACGATATCATTAGATAACTCACCTGCAATCTTGATACGATACTCATATTGCTGTTTTGTCTCGATTAAATATTCATTTAATGATTTCATTTTTTAGGATCCTATAGTTATATTATATTTAGCATTAGTTTAATACTTTGTTTACCAATCTTCATCGTATGCGTCACCATAGTCACCATATGAA
>ENA-OREN01003945-OREN01003945.1-marine-metagenome-genome-assembly--contig:-NODE-3945-length-13329-cov-5.970193_pt1 | contig 13329 bp, 13 predicted proteins | sample MGYA00248624_ERZ508555 | MGnify/ENA primary metagenome ERZ508555 (study PRJEB26222, sample SAMN06267773) | marine metagenome | isolation source: Saanich Inlet, British Columbia, Canada | place...
TGAAACACAAGATATGATAAAAAAATCGTAGACCTTAAGCCTTGGAAGAACTAAGACAAAGACAAATGTTGAAAGTATCAATAATATATTAAAGAATTCTTTGTCTGAAACTTTATTTATTAAATACTTTCTAAGTAATATTAAGTTTAAAAAGAAGAAGGGAAATATAAAGATTTTACATATAGCATTAAACTGAACTTTAGACATTGCAGCTTCACCATCTGTAATCCATAGAGCTTTTAAAAAATCCATCTCTGCAAATATTGGCGCTAAACCCATATCGACATACTTAAGATTAATAAGCCACTCATCAATAAACGGTCCATGGAGCAAATAATTTAGGCCAAATAAGAAAAAGAGTGTCGCAAAGTAAAGGGTATATCCTTTAAAGTTAAAAACTCTCTGTACTATAAATGGTATCAGAAGGAATAAAGCTAAGTGAAATTTTAAGAAAGTCGCAAAAGCAACTATAGGAAAGAAAAAGATTTGATACTTATCATGCTTTAATAAAAATATTCCAAAGAATACTAGTAAGTATATTGGGACAGCTATGTTGCCAGCCTGCAAGGATACAATATTTGAACCTTGATAAGCTATTAAAACAAATATAAGAATGAAAAAATAATTTATTTCTAGCTCAAATAGCTTTTTTGATATATATCCATAACCTAAAGTAGCTGATGCAAGAAAAATCACCCAAACTTTTTCAAAAAAATCATATTCAAAAAGTGAGAAAGGAACTATGTCTAATAATAGCTTTAGATATGTAAACTGTAGTGGAATAGACTCCTGACATGATGCATTAACGTACCAATCAGTTTGAGGGCTAACGCCTAGAGAGTAAGCCAGATCAGCGCAGTAAACTACATTGATATCCCACAGACTGTCTCTTGCCCAACCATTAATATACAAAATGTTTGAGACAATAGCCCAAGCCAAAGGAAGAGAAAAAAGTACGTACTGTAACTTTATCTTTGATTTTGGGAAGAAATTTTTAAAGTAGAGATACATTAATGTAGCTATTGAAGAAATTAAAGATATATTAGAAAACAAGACCTTAAGTTCGTTCCTCATGATACAAATGTAAAAGCTAGTTTAAAAAAGTAAATATAAAATTCTTGGGGCAGGAAATTTAGAGCAAAATTCCCTGCACACAATTTATGCTTAAATTAAACCAAAGCAAACTGAATTTTAGAGATCTTTCTAACTTTTAACTTCCAAGCTTCTTGACGTTGGTAAGCTCTTATTGCAGAAAGATGAATAAATTTTGAATTTGCTGGTCTTCTTGAATCAGCTGCAACCTTAAGCATATTAGCAACCCTAGCTTTATTAACTAGTTTAGCTTTGCTGGCCACATTGACCTTAACCTGCCTCTTTAACAAAAGTTTCATATTCAAATACCCCCTTTGGAGAAATATTTGAACTTTTAACGCATGTTCTATGCGAGTCTTGTTCCCATGACTTATGGAGAACTTTTAACTCATGTTCAATGAGGATCTTTTGAACCATGATCTATGGTATATAGGATAAATATTCACTTATACAAAAGAATTGTCAAGAATAATTATATAAGAAGTCTGAATACTAGATTCTTTACAAACTGTACAATAATTGAGAAATTAGTAAGCAAACCCTAAGCCAAAAATTAATGCATTGTCTGCATCAAGCTGGACTGAGTTAACATCATTGTATGTTGGCATTATATACTCAACACTCGCCCTAACTTTATTAGGAAAAACATGATTGGCACCAATAGAAACATCAATTCTTTTACTTCCAGAAGAATCTCGGTCTTGAGCAAAGCTCATTATGGTTTTAATATCTTTATGGCTTCCACTAATCTTACCTTGAAATTTAAATTCTGAAGCAATAGAAACAGAAGTTTTGTTGTCATTGAAAGGTATAGCAAACCAAATATTTGTTTTATAGATATCTCCAAGAGCATAGTCTTTAGAGTTTTTACCAATCCTCAAAACACTTGATATCTGAGCACCATAAGAATAACTATCTTCAAAATATGCATAAGTTAATCCAGGTAAGGCATCATAAGTTCCAGAGCCTAATTGCATATTATAGCCCAAAGTCTCTTCCTTAGATCCAAACATAACATCCTTTTTTGAAATTGACCCTGTTGGCAAACTAAGACCTAAAGTGGCATGAAGTTTACCATTATCATTATGTGCCAACCTCTTCAATATAGATACTTTGGTGTCTCCCAAGCCACTAGACTCCAAGGTTCTTTTTTTATTATTTGAATGTTTTTTAACTTTCATTTCGTTATCCAAGTAGGTTCCCATCATCATTAAAGTTATATCATCTGATGGAGCATACATAGCGCCTATCATGTGCATATTCATTGTCATCTCTTCAGGCACTGTCATATAGTAGCCACCCAATGGTTTACTTCTAGCCTTAGTATAGTTTGATGATGATGAACCGGATTGGTAGCCGTCCATTCCCATTGTCATATATCGATATGACAACATTGATTCTCCTTTCCCGTGAGTATGATCTCCCATAACAGAAATTGGAGCGTGTGAGTCTGCCCTAGTTTTGGAAATCTCAGAAGGATTACCATCGGCTAGTACGTTTATATTTATTCCTGAAAGTAAGACCAATGTTAATAAAACTTTATTGAGTATATTCATATTTTTCTCCATTGCTTAATCGATTAATCCAAATTAATTAGTGAATAAAATAATCAAAAAAAATCTTATGTCAAATTTATCTGAACCATAGCGACATTAAAAATAAACGAATTTATTATAAAAGTCCAGTAAATCAAACTTTTAGTAAAACTTAATATTTGCTATAATTCATTCATGAAGAACCTAGCTCCTCTATTATTCCTTTTTTTGTTTTCAATTAACTCATATTCTTTACCTATTTGTGAGGGTAATAATCCACGTAAATGGGATAAATGCGAAGGGGTTCTTTCTTCTCCGGAAGGCAAATATACAGGTGAATGGAAGAACGGTGCATATCATGGAAAGGGGACATACACTGCTACAAGTAAGATGGATAGTAAGTGGGAAGGTGGCGAAAAATATGTAGGTGAATGGAAAAACAATATAAGACATGGAAAAGGAATAAATACTTGGGCAGATGGTACTAAATATGAAGGGGAAATAAGAGATGGCAAGAAACATGGTATAGGAGCCTATATTTGGGGGAAGGGTCCCATGGAAGGTCATAAATATATAGGTGAATGGAAAGACAACAAGAAACATGGAAAGGGAACCTATATTTGGGGAAAGGGCCATAACATTGGTCATAAATATGTAGGTGAATGGAAAGACGATAAAATGAATGGACAAGGAATTTACACTAAGCCAACTGGTGAAAGATATGTAGGTGAATATAAGGATGACAAAAGAGATGGAAAAGGAACGAGTACTTATTCAGATGGGTCAAAATACGAAGGAGAATACAAGGACAATAAAAAGCATGGAAAAGGAACTTATACTTATGGGGAAGGTCCCAAACAAGGCTATAAACATGTAGGTGAATGGAGAAAGGATAGGATCGTAAAATAGATTACTCTATTCTTTTCCACTAAAATCGGACCTTTACATCAGCCAAAAACTGCTTACCGTGATCTTTATACACTCCAGTATAAACAGATGTCTGCTCCTTATCATGCAAATAAATCCCAAATTCAATTCCGTCTCGCTGATCAGGTCGTTTATGCTCATCAGATGTAGTATGATAAGTATAAATTACCCCATAGTAGTTACCAGAATAGCCCAAATCATCATTCTCAGTTCTATGAAAAGTAAGATAGACAGGTTCACTAAGACTTAATAGGCCTCCATACTCTTTTCGTGTTTTCTTTGATTGTACACCTTCGTCTCGATCATCCCACGTCTCTACGCCCCATATTATAGGAAGTCCAAATCTGTAAAGTGACCCACCTATTGACCAACCTCTTTGATTTGTTGATTTTGTATACTTAGTAACTTGTCTAGGTGAAGATATTCGCATATAGCCAACCTCGAAAAGCCCAAGAACACTTACTGTACCGTTATAGTAAGTTGTGTTTTGGTCTGAATCATATCCGATAGTCCCTCCAAAAGGAACATTCTTTCTCAATCTATGTGCATCAAACTCAAATTCATCATCCCACTTAAAGCCTCCAAAAGCTAGCACAGTCTTATTATGATGGTCGATTCTATTATTATGCTTAGTGTATATTAGAGGTACGCTGATCTTTGGAGTCTTTGCAAATCCTAATCTTTGAACATCTGTTTCACCTGCATATATTCTGACCAAATCGTTACCAAATCCGAACTGCTTCTCGACAAGAGTGTTATCTTTAGTTGAATCTAACGCATAGTCGCTGTCATAAGTTGCGCTTGCACCAAACCACAAATCTTTAATAGGTAATTCTTTTAGATCATGGGAGACTCCAAATTGAAACTCTCCTCTAGACTCCCATCCAGAATGGCTATCCCGCCTTCTATCATTATAATACCCTTCTATTTCTCCATTAATAAAAAACCCTTCGGGTATCTTTAAAGCATGTTTTTCCAAAAGCTCTACTCTCTTCTTTAACTCTTCATTTTGATTTAGTTCATTTGCTAACCCATTATCAATAAATATATAAATTATGAAAACGACCAATAATATAGTGGCGAAATTTAACCTTGAAACCATAATATGTTTCTCCTAAAATATAAAGTTGCTTGGTTAAAAAACTCTCACCTAAAAGTACAAGACCTAACAAGAGTATATTGAATCGATAAATACTATTCTTGAAGTACTGTTAACGATAAAAAAGAAAACCTTCTTTAAATTTAAAAACCATAGCAGTTTATAATCTACACTAGCCCATAAGAAAATCAACGTCTAACATCTAACTTGTACGCTATCTCTTTTATTTGCTCCACAAGGCTTGTCAAGCCGCCTATTCTTCTAGAGCTAATAATTCCATTCAAACCTAATCTATACAGAAATTCTGAGCTCGACGATCTTATCTTGTGGGGAGTTTGGTTTTGGAATATATAAATAATTATTTCTGCTATTCCTCTAACTATTTTCGACTCACTATAAGCTCTAAATACAAGTTTGCCTATATTTTGTTGTTTTGAATCAGCTTGAAATTCAACGTATTCCCAATCAAACCATAAAGGACTTTGGCAACCATGAACAAGTTGCTGCTCTGTCCGTTGCTCTTGTGGGATCTCTGGTAAATCTTCACCTCGTGAGATTAAATACTCATAAATTAAGAACTTATCACTGATTTGATCAATCTCTTCGACTATTTCTCTGATTCGCTCTTCAATCATAAGATACTTTTAGTTCTTATAATTCCCTCAATAAACTTATCCACATCTTTCTCATTATTATAAATCCCCAAGCTAACTCTAACTATTCCTTCTTTGACAGTTTTTTCCACTATTGGTTGCGCGCAAAGATATCCAGATCTAACAGCAATATTCAAACTCCCCAGAAGAGTAGCGATATCTAAACTATTTTTCTTTTTCATAAAGAAGCTAACTAATCCATGCTTCTTGCCTGGTTTAAATATTTCTATTTCATCAATTTTTTCCAGTTTTTTTAATGTGTATTTAGTTAAAGAGTCTAAATGAGAGTCAATGGTTTCTATACCAATCTTTTGTATCCACTTTAATGCTTCACCCATTCCAATTATACCAGCTATATTTGGAGTTCCTGGTTCTAGCTTGTATGGGACTTTTGCCCACTCAATATTCTGCCATTTTACTGACTCAATCATGTCACCTCCACCAAAAACTGGGTATAGCCGAGACAAATTCTTCATGCTCCCAATGATGCATCCAGTCCCTGTAGGTCCGTATACTTTATGACCGCTAAACACTAAGAAACTATTCTCAAAATCGAGATCTAATTCTATTTTTCCGACTGATTGTGCGGCGTCTATAATTAAGAATGTATCTTCTCTTCTAATTAGACTTGAGATTATCTGCAAATTATTTGCAAAGCCTATAGTGTTACTAACATGACTAATGCTTATAATAGATCTTCCCTTAGCCTTCCTTAACGTCTTTTCTAAAACTTCTAGATTGATGGATCCATCCTCTAGAACAGGAACAAGAATAATGCTTAATCCAAAAGTTTCGCTAATGATATGCCAAGGGACTATATTCGCATGATGTTCAGCTTCAGATATAACTACAATATCATTCTCATTTAACTTTAGAGATAAAGCTAAACCCCATGCCAGCTTATTAAGGCTGTCAGTAGTACCAGATGTAAAAACAACTTGTGCATTATCTGTCTTAAAGAACTTCTTTACTATACCTCTAACGTTCTCATAGTCTTCTGTCGCTTTTTCCGCAATTGAATAGAACCCTCTGTGAACATTAGATTTATTCTTTGTATGGTAATTTACAATTGCTGCTATAACATTTTTATGTGTTAGCGTAGTAGCTCCACTGTCTAAATAAATAAGCTCTTTGTTGTTCTCTAATACAGGAAAATCTTTCTCAAACATTTAGAACCTCTAAAACTAAAATTTACTTATACCTCTCTCCCCGTATTGCTCCCATCCTTACTTGTCGGAATCTGGAGATTTCTAAGCATATCTAAATCGTCTTTTTTTACATTGTTTATTATTTCATCTGCGAATTCATTCGTCTTAAGTGGCCCACCCATATCTTTTGTTCTATTTTTCGCTTTCGATAACGTTTGGGTTACTGCTTGCTCAAGCGCCACCGCAAATGAAGATTTCCCTATATGTTTAAGCATCATAATGGCGGAAAGTATAGCGGCCAAAGGATTTGCAATACCTTTTCCCGCAATATCTGGAGCAGTACCATGTGCAGGTTCAAAAACTGCATAGTTTTTACCAAGGTTCGCGCCAGGCGCAGCACCCAGTCCACCAATAAGTCCCGCGCAAAGTTCCGAGACTATATCCCCGTATAAGTTCTCTGTTAAAATTAAATCAAACTTATTAGGATTCATTACTAGCTGCATACATCCATTATCGACAATCATTTCCTGATATTCTATCTCTGGGTAATTCTTTGCTACGATTCTTACACGCTCTAAGAACAACCCATCAGTAAGCTTCATTATATTGGCTTTGTGTAATACCGTTATTTTTTTTCTTCCATTCCTCAAAGCATATCTAAATGCATATTTGGCAACCCTATCGCTTGCGCTTTTTGTTATAATCTTAATAGATTGCATAATTCCTTTTGTGATTTCGATTTCTTTACCAGCATATAGATCCTCCGTATTTTCTCGAAGAATTACTATATCTACATCTCTATAATTGCTCTTAAAACCTTCAAAATTTCTGATAGGTCTAAAGTTTACAAAGAGCTCGAATCTCTTTCTTATCGCAACATTTATACTTCTAAAGCCTTTTCCAATAGGAGTAGCGAGTGGGCCTTTTAAAGCAACCCTATTTTTCGTCAGAGAGTTTTCAAGTTCTTTTGATATTTTATTTTTTTTCTTGTCGAAAGGTTCTTGGATTATATCCCAGTTTATTCCCATATCGAAAGTATCAATTATTTTTCGTGTAGCAGAAATAATCTCAGGTCCTATTCCATCTCCAGGTATTAGAGTGACAATTTGGCTCGTTTTTAAATTTCTTACCATAGTCATCTCCCATCCTTACTTATCGGAATCTGGAGATTTCTTAGCATATCTAAATCGTCTTTTGCTTGTCTCCCCAAGGTAGTCAAATAATTTCCTATTATCATCCCATTAGAACCCGCTAGGATAGCTAGGGGCTGTAAGTCATCAAGGGTTCTTTCTCTTCCGCCTGCTAGCAATATAGTTTGAGTTGGTAAAATTAATCGAAATATCGATATTGTCTTTAAAGCTTCAAGGCTAGGGAGGCTCGCTAGGTGTCCCAGGGGCGTTCCGGGTCTGGGATCAAGAAAATTAATGGGCACAGTATGTGGATCTAATTTTTTAATCTCGAAAGCTAGCTGAATTCTCTGCTTTAGACTTTCACCAACACCAATCATGCCTCCACAACAAAGATTCATGCTAGTTGCATTGACTACTTTTGCAGTGCTAACTCTATCTTCGTATCTGTGGGTTGTGCATATAGTATCAAAGAACTCCCTACACGATTCTAAATTATGATTATATCTCCATACGCCAGCATCACTAAGTTTTTTAGCTTGTCCTTCTTCAAGCATTCCAAGAGAACATCCTATCAACAAATCTGTTTTATTTCTAATCGCCATTATATATTGTAATATTTTGTCCAATTGCCTATCAGTCATAGATCGAACAGCCATCACTAAACATAAGTCTAGGGCTCCAATTTTTTGGGCTTGCTCCGCCATCTCTAAAACTTTGTCAACTTTTAACATATCATAAGATGAAGCAGTCGTTTGATAATGAGCTGATTGAGAACAAAAAGAACAGTCTTCTGAGCAATTGCCAGATTTAACATTAATTATCGAGCGAAGAATTACATTATTATCATTGTACTTTAATGTGACCTTACGTGCTAAAGCCATCAAACTAAGTAGTTCATCGTATGGAATCTCATATAGATTTAACGCATCTTCAAAAGTTATCTGGCTAGATTTATTTACTAATTCATCCTCAACATATTTTAACAATTCTGTGGTCGATACCATTAATACACCTCAGGCTTGCTAGGTTAGCACCTTTTCCAAATCATTATTTAAATAATGCATCTGCTAACACAAATGCTCGAATTAAGAAAAAATTATTTTTTTAAAAACCATAGCAAGAACTAGTATAAGTAAAGATATATATGGTCGTCAATAAATATTTTAATTTACTATATCTACCATTTCACATGATCCAGAAGAACAGGCAAGCGTCTGGCTAGACTGAGTAGAATCTTCTTCTTCATAAGTAGCCAGTTCATTCCAATTTAGTTTCTTATCGAATTTCTCCATCCAGTGCATATATTCCTCTTCGGTTATTTCTTGGTATGGTGCTTGCTTATACGAAGTATCATCATAAGGCAAAAAACTAACTCCGCTACAGGAATCAAAATTGTCCCAAATCCATTTTTGGACATCTATCCACTCTTCGTCTTTTACATTAATCGTAACAGAGGGTTTATGCTCACACCAATGAGTATTATAGAGCTTCCAAAGATCTAAATGATTCATAGCTGTAAGATCTTTTCTTGTTGTTGAGGATTTTGGACTCATTTGTGGGAAATAAAAAACCGATGTATTTTGAGGCTGCATAACATCATCCTCGTTATATATTCCGCTGGCATCCATAAATTTACAGATTGGATCATTCTTAGAAATTCTTACTGTTCGCAAATAATATCTACCATATCTTGGATGTATACCAGAGCCACTATCAACTAACTGGGAAACTGTTCCAGAGGGCTTTATGCAAGTTATCGCAGCGGCCTGGTTGATTGAAAGCTTCTTGGCAAAGGTTGCATTTGTCTTAATTGCTAATTCTTTTAAATTATTTAATTCATTTTTTAAATCTTCCGACGGAAAAGAATAAAAAGTATTATCGAAAATTCCTGTCAAGCTGACGCCTAATAGTGCCTCCTCTTCAGTATTCTCCTTCCAACTTTTTCGAAGATACCTGAAATCTGTAAGAGTTGCTTGGAAAGTTCCAAGGATTGTAGCTAACCTTACTTTTCGTCTAACATTTTCCAAGCTATCGTCAGACCTTATAACACATTCGGTAAGATTACAAAATTCTTCTGACCTTAGAATAATCTCTGAACATGGATTAGTTCCAAAATCAAAATTGGGGTCTCTTCTATTTGTTTTGAGAGCTTGAAGCTTTGAAGCTTCTCTATTAAAAATCCCTCTTTCTCCAGATTTTGACTTTATTAAAGAAAGCCATTCGTCCATAAAGGTCTCAAGCTGAGGTTTTTTATCATAGCATGCGCTATTATTCGCCAATGCTCTATGAGGATTTTCCTCCCACCAAGAACCAACTTTTGCCGTCCTTAACTCAGTATCATTAATATCTGAGAGAGAAATTAGGGCTGAACGCCTTACACCACCAACAATAACAATTTCACCTACTTTACACATAATATCGTGGCACTGAATGGGGCTAAGCTTCCTTCCTTTTGATTCATTAAATATCTTTTTTGTAAAAGTCATCAAATCAACAAGCGGATCTGGCCCACTTGCTCTACCGCCCATCGTCTTAAGAGGAGCACCTTTTGGTCTCACTTGAGAGACATCCCACTGTGGAGACAAGCCAGAATAGAGAAGCGAAATCAACTTCCTAAATGCCTTAGCCCAGCCAATCTTTGAGTCTTCTACAATAATCATATTATTTGAATCAAGTATTTCATTAGGCACTTTGGGTAATCTGTCTACAAACTTACTCTCAACACTGAAACCAACTCCTGTTCCACACATCAAAATATACATTGCCTCATCAAATGCTCGTGGATGGTCTATGTTAAGAAACGAACAATTATATCCGGCTACATTGTCACGGTCTAATGCTTTACCTGCCGCCATCAAACATCTCATTGAAGGCATAATCTCATGATTATGTATTGCTTTCTCAAGTTGATTTCTTAGCTGTTCAGAGAGTATGTAATTATTAACCTTTTTAAGTCTTACTTCCAAGAAGTCAAGATATCTTCTTATAGTCTCGGGCCACGTCTCCCTTCTCTTTTGCTCCTCGCTCCACTTAGAATATCTGCTGATATAAATAAACTTCTGATATTCATCAAAATCGTTATTTTTCTTTAGAAACTTTGCCTTTCTAAAACTTGCCAAAGGTCTTGATGCCTCTTTTTCCTCTATTGCGACTTGAAGTAACCTAGTCTGTTTAAGCAGTTCAAAATCATAAAAATATGCTGGTAATTTTACTTCTGTTAATTTGCTTGTAGACATCACTCACTCTCCTTCGTCAATTCTATTTGTCCATTCTTGATAGAGCTAACTAATTCCATTATTAATCCAACTTTACTTTGGTCGCAATTTATTTTTAACATGACCCTACCTTCTTCTTTGACAGGCTCTTTAGGCTCGCTTTCTCTGGCTTCAGATCTATTTGCTCGGTACAAAATATATGCCTTTGCAACATCGAACAATTCGTACTTCATTAAGTTCTTCTCGACAAGGTCTTGGATATTTTCAACATTTGGTGTGAAATTCGTAAATTTAACAGAAATCTCATAGCATACATCGTTGACAACATCATCTAAGAGTTCCTTTGATGCCTTAGATTCTATAGCATCAACAGCTGCGACTATTGCATTTAAAATTCGTTCTCTATCAAAAGGAACTTGTTGACCTGTACGTTTAACTATAATCTGATTCTGATTAAAATTCTGCCCCATAAAAATTCTCCTTTTGACATAGCAAATTCTACTTTTTATGTTCCGACAGAGAATTGGGGGCTTTTAACTCGTCAAATAGAACACAATATGTAGTAGTGTTAAACATTTATATCACTATATGAAGTAGATGTCAATAAAAATGGGCTCATCCCTATTCTTTCATTAAACTATACGATAGGATTTCACAATCTTTTAAAAATCTCAACAATTTTCACTACTTTGTATGCTAAAAATGCACTTTTACATCACTTAGAATTTCGTTCCTATGATATTCACAAACTTCTATATAGACCGAAGCCTATTCTTTGATTTGTTCTAGCCTTTAAAATACGGGATGATTTCTTCGGAATATATTCTCTGAGCTTCCTTGAAATCTGGACTGAAATAATGAAAGAAAATAAAATGCTTTACACCTTTTTCTATAAATCTTTCTATTTTCTTTATACAATCATCCTTTGAACCTGTAATAGTAAAATCTATTACGGCTTCTCTTGGGAAAAAGCTTCCGAGCTCCCTAAGTTTGTTTCTTCTTTCTTCGTCTGTTGGAAGTACATTAAAATAATTTAGTCCTTTGTATTCTTCAGGAATATCTATAGAATAGCCCGCATGTTCGAGTTGGTTTTGCATAATACAAACGTAACGCCAGGGTTCTAAAGTCTTATAGGCTTCATCCTCATTCTTCCCTAACGAAGTAAAAACCCACAGGCAAGGGTCAAAATCATCTAAACTTCTATTCACAGAATCTGCAGAAGATTGAATCTGAGAATAGTACTGGGAATATAAATCTGGTGTTAAATCTATTGGTATCCAGCCATCTGCTTTTTCACCCGTAAGCCGCAGACCTTCCTTTGTTGTTGTTGCTATATACATAGGAATGTTCTTACTTTGATTTGGCAATTCAATTTGAATAAAGGCGTCTTTAAGTTTGAAATATTCACCATTAAAACTAACAGGATTTGTATGATCGTTTAACCACAACATTCTCATGACATCCATTGATTCGCTTAGTCTGTCAAGTGGATTATCCCATTGTATTCCGAACGGATCGAGATTCATTGCTTCACCTACACCAAGACAAATATTTGTTCTGTGGTTGCTTAGTTGATCTACGGTTGCCAACCTATGGGCAAGAACTGCTGGGTGTATTCTGTGTGGATCACCGACTGCTCCCAATTGAATTTTGTTTGTTTCCTTTGAGGCGCTGGTGATTAAAGTCCAGGCATCTAATGCTTCTCTTCCTTGTGAAACAAAGACTAGATGATCTGGAAACCAAACGCTGTCGAAGCCCATATTCTCAGCTTCTTTCACAAATCGAACATATCCAGCATAGTCAGCTCCAGGATAAGAAGCGGTTAAACCGAATTTGATACTCACTCCACTGATTCTATCAGTTTAAACTTTAGAATGGCAAGTCCTTTCTTTTTGTCTCCAAAATATTTAATGTATAATTTATCGTGCGCAACTTATTAGAAAGAAACATTATCTATATAAATCTTTTTTTTGCAATCATTGCCGCATTACTTCTTGATCGTTTTCCTAAGTATTTTAGATGCTTTATCTACTAAGACTAAGAAAAAAAGAAAGATCCCTATAAATGGATTCTTAAAAAAGACACTATCTAAGATAAAGATCCAAAACAGGGACAAAGTTCATATCTTTTTAAGTGGGAACGGTACTGTGTATAAAAGCCAGGACTCACTTAATAGAATTTGGAGAAAGACTTTGGAAAAGGCAAAGATAGAAAATTTAAGATTTCATGACCTAAGACATACCGCTGCAACAAGGATGGTGGAAAGATGTGGCAATATTGTCGCAGTGTCAAAGATACTGGGACATGCAAATATCTCTACTACTATGAGGTATTGCCATCCGGATAAAAGCCTAGAAGATGCACTCGAATCACTGGTTGATGAAAAAGTGTTAGCTATTTTGTTAGCTACTGGGAAAAAGGGAAATATGCAGGAGCGTAAGTCCCCTTAATCATTGGTTGCGGAGGAGGGATTTGAACCCCCGACCTTTGGGTTATGAGCCCAACGAGCTACCAGACTGCTCCACCCCGC
>ENA-OREN01003946-OREN01003946.1-marine-metagenome-genome-assembly--contig:-NODE-3946-length-13328-cov-6.505245_pt1 | contig 13328 bp, 9 predicted proteins | sample MGYA00248624_ERZ508555 | MGnify/ENA primary metagenome ERZ508555 (study PRJEB26222, sample SAMN06267773) | marine metagenome | isolation source: Saanich Inlet, British Columbia, Canada | place...
GTTTTGGCGCCTTCGTGCTTGGCGGCTCATTTGGAATAAGTACATCAAGCGATACCATCGCTGGTCATCTATAGCAACTGTATGTCGTCAAATGAATCTGTACAGCGAGTTGATTTAAGTTATAGATACATTTGGTTTATAGTCCTTCGGCAAATATTTTTCAAAGTACTTCCTTATCTACACCATTTATGAGTTTTCTTCCTGCCATCACTTCCCATGCTCCTCCATCCACTCCCTTGCCAGATTTTGGGCAATCTTTGCAAGCTCTTTAAGTTTTTTTACCCTTAGAACATTTATTGATAGATACCTTTCACTAACTCCTCTGCCACACTGCTTGTTGTAGCCTCGATGGGGTCTGAAAAAACCCCATACCCACCTGGATTATAGTTACCCTTTACCTCATAAATGCCAAGTATGTCTTTAGTTTCCATGGCCTTAATAGTAGCAGTAATATCCAGTAAGTTGGATCCTGCGAATGCTCCTATTAAGGCTCGTTTTCCTCGTGTAACAATTTTTGATTTTGTTACCACAATTTCCATAACCGCAGGTATGCCTTGGGCTTTAGCAGAATTTAATTCGGAAAGAACAGCAGTTTTTAAGGAATTCAATAAAGTATCACTAGTGATACTTGCAATAGAATGAGCCGCAGTTACTGAAACATCAAATATTTGAAGTCGCTTTTTTGTTTCTACATCCAACGCCTTTTCAATTTGCAGTGTGGTGGCACATGCGCCTACGAAAAAGCAGATGGAAAGAATTAATATTAATTTTTGTAGTATTTTTGTCATTTATTTTCTCCTGTTATGAGAATTCGTTTCACTGTAGAATTTCACAGAAGTTCATTCTATTCTATTTCCGGGACAAATTGTGATAGGGACCTCAGTGATCTTGCCCGGTTTCTGGGCTTCAGGTTTTACTGCAAGCACATCACCATCAATGCCTGGTTCTGGGCAATCTCTGCAAGTTGTTCAGTAGACTTCTCATCCGTTTGTTCAGACTTCATTGAAGAAAGTCCGCTCGATACAAGAAACTGTCTTACTGTGGAGGCTTTAATACCAAAGTTTACGTTTTCCACAAGGGAACCAAATGTCTTTTTATTTAACTGGGAAATAACAACGCCTACAATGTTCCCACTACTATCATAGATGGGCCCACCACTGTTTCCAGGTTGGACAGCAGCATCCAATTGAAATTGTCCTGAATCATCCCCCGCTCCACGTGTGGCACTTACAATACCTGAGGTAACTTTTATGGTGTTACTGAAAGCATCTCCAAACGGGTAACCCGCAACCAATACCTTTTCGCCCAGCCTTACATCATCAGATCGCAGCAAGCCGTTGGCCGCAAGAGGGACTACTGCAATTCCAAGTTTCTGAATAAGAGATTTGCTTTTTGCTGAAGCCATCTCAAGGGAAGACAACTTCAAAAGAGCTAGGTCATTACTTTTGTCAGTATTGACAACCTCTGCTGTTACTTGTTTGTTAGCACTATCCCCTACCGTTAACCTGTTACAGTTTTGCACTACATGGGCATTAGTAATCATATGACCCAACTTGGAAACAAAGAAGCCTGACCCTGTTCCTGATTGGGGAGTTTGGTCTTCGGGCAGCTGAACTGTCTTGCTGCTTATACACCTAAAATCAAATTCCTCTGGTCCGACTCCGCTAGGCCTTATAATTCCGGTAAATTCAGAAGACTTACCTTGTTCTTTACAATACTTCTCTGCGACAGCTCTAACTTCAGGAGAAAGATCGGGTGCTAAACCCCAGTTTATTTGCTCAATAGTTACTTGAGAACCAGTTGCGTACTTTATATATGGTGGCGTGGACACACAACCCGAAATTATAACAAGGAAAAGCAAGTATAAGGAGAGAAGGAATATGAATTTGTGGTGTCTAAGCATTATTTTGTTAATCTCTCGCTTCTATAAGGACGACATTTCCCGTAACGGCTTCGATAAAATCTGCCAGTGAGTTCCTCGGGTCTTTTGGTACTGGTACGATTCCTCGGCTGGACAACAAAGATTCAGGGATTGAGGTTAGTAGATTTTTCACAAAGGATGACTTCAGCGCATAGTTAATGTTCTGTGGAATAGCACCCATCACCTCAGCCGCGCGAAGTGATAAAGAGGCTGTCGTAATTCCAATGACCTCCCCTTTCTCATCAAACAATGGACCCCCACTGTTTCCCGGCTGTATAGGCACGGTTATCTGAAATACTGTCGGGTCATCCTTAATTCCTGTGACTGCGCTTATAACTCCCTCTGTATATTTTGGGCGTTCTCCAAGAACGAAACTTGCCGGAAAACCGATAGTGAATACTTTTTCTCCCATCCGGACTTTGGATGAATCACCAAACTTCAACTCTCTACTTTCCATGGAAGAAGGTGTTTTCAGCTTAAGAATTGCAATATCATTTTTAGGGTCGCTACTAACAACATCTGCTTCAATCACTTCACCATTGGCAAACTTGGCCTTGATAGAGTGTTTTCCCTTTACGACGTGGTAGTTAGTGATTATGTAATCATTGGAACTGAATAGAAACCCTGTACCGCCGGAGACGGGCTGCTGCTTATTGGATGGTGCTACCGCAACTTTAGTGTTTTCAAAATCCTCAGGCTTAAATTTATACCTCTCGAAAAAGACCCTTAAATTCCTTTTGCAATCGGCAACACCTTTAAGGTCTTGTTTAGCAAGAAACAATTTTTGGGCCTTCATTAGGCTTATAATGGCATTTGAACCCTCGTTGTTTAAATCGTACATGGTTCCCAACGTATAAAGAATAGACGGGTCCTTGGGAGCGAGCTTGCTAGCTTTTTTGAATTGGTCGATACCTTTATTGAGTTCGATAGTTGATTTTTGGCTCTGCCCATTATTAAAATATTTCGCAGACAGTCCGAAATAAAGAGTTCCCAAACCAACGTAGCTCAACGTGTCTATTGGGTTTATAACCTTAGCTCTTTCGAACTCAAAAATTGCCTTTTCAATTTGGCCATCATCTTTATATGCGGAAGCAAGGTTAATATGGGCCATATAATTGCCTGGATCCGATAGCATTTCCTGCTCAAAAAAATGTATTGATAAGTTTTTTTCTTGTCCTTCTTCCAGAAGGCGTTGCTCACTTATCAGCCTGTCGTCCTCCTTTGTGTTCTGGGGGGCTAAGTGACTTCTTGCTATATCGTCATTAAATTCTTTCGCCCCTTCCCTCGCCTTTATTATTTGTTCCGGTTTGTTTAAAGAATTTTTTCCGGATAGGCTTACCAACGTTTCCCCAAAACCTGGGTAGCTATGCCATTGCTTGACAGCCTCATTTAAAGCAGTATTTAATCCTTGCTCAATGTACATACGGGCTGCTGATGAAAAATTCGGTGTTCCATTTAATGTTCCACTCCAAACAGGCTCGTCAAAGCCCTTTTGATATAAATCAAGATGAATTTTAATTATGGCGACCGAGTTTATCCCTGGATAAGGAACGAAAGATATTTCAGCGACGTTAAATTTTTCTATGGATGCAATTAGAATCCCATCTGCCAAACCCCGATCTTCGGTTATCTTAATTCCAAACCTGCGAACTTCTGTCTCTAATGCGTCACGAACAATCTCAGTCGGGACTCTTGTGGTTTTCCAAATACCCCCAATAATTTTCCCACCTGAATATTTACCTCGTTGATAAATAAACTTCGGGTCCTCTTTAAACCTTCCATTCTTAATACTTGTAGTTCTTAAAAAAGCAGTTATTTCTTTCCTCGGCGCAAATTCTCTGTTATCTACAACAGGATCAATGTATAGAATGGTCCGTTTGTCTTTTGCCGAAAAAAATTGCCGTGAGGGGTCGATGGGGTCATATGAAACCTTGAGAAAAGGACTAATAGTCCCCCCACAGCCGATTACAAATATAGCAATACTAAATAAGAAAATAAATTTCTTCATAATGAATTTCACAGATTTATCCAATCACTCTTTCGCTTCTATAAGGACAATATTTTTTGATGCCTGCTCAATAAAGTTAGGGAGCGAGTTTTCAGGTTCATTTGGAACTACAACAATACCTGTGTTTGAAAGCATCAACTCTGGAATCGTTGACAGAAGATTTTTCACAAACGACGATTTGATCGCATAATTGACGTTCTGAGGTATTGCCCCCATGGCATCAATCGCTAGAAGAGATAACGAGGCTGTTGTTATGCCAATCACTTCTCCCCGCACATTAAATAATGGCCCTCCGCTGTTCCCGGGTTGAACAGGTACGCTGACCTGGAAAAAAGCAGGGTCATCCTGTAACCCCGTCATTGCATTGATTACCCCCTCGGAGTACTTGGGTTTTTCACCCATGATCTTTGAGGCCGGATAACCAATTGTAAAAATCTTCTCTCCCGCCCTAGCCTGTGACGAGTCACCCAGCTTAATCGGTGTAGCAGACAAGGGAGGAGAATTTACCAGCTTCAGGATTGCTATATCATTCTTGGAGTCTTTCGCCACAACTACGGCCTCAACCGTTTGCCCATTCGTAAATTTTGCGCGTATTGAATTTGCTCCCTCTACAACATGATAGTTAGTTATCACATAGTCCTTGGAGCTAAAAAGAAACCCTGTCCCACCGGATACTGCTTGCTGTTTGTTTGAAGGCCGTGGAACAACTGGCTGGAAAGATGGTTGAGAAGAATTATTTCCTGAGAGGCTTACCATTGCTTCTTGAAAACCGGGATAGATATACCATCGCTTGATGGCCTTATCCAAAGCAGGATTTAATCCCCCTAAACTCCATTGCTTCCCTTTTCCTGCCCCTTTTAATGTCCCATTCCAAATAGGGTCATCATTGCCCACCTGATATAACTTGAGGCTGATTTTAACTCTGACCTCCTCATTGAAGATTTCTCCAAACTTTTCTATAGAAACATCGAGAACTCCATCTGCCAAGGCCCGGTCATGGGTTGATTCAATTCCAAGCCTACGAACTTCTATTTCTAAGGCCTCGCCAATAATCTCAGACACAGGCCTCGAGGTTCTAAAAAGACGATTTATAGTCGGATATTTAAAATGACGAATGAGCGTTGGATCTTCTTCAAATCGCCCATTCCACATATTTGATAGTCCAGGGCCATCTTGCTCTACCGCATATTCTCGATTATCTTGAATGGTATTTATGTATAGGACAGGTCGCTTATCTTTTGATGTAAAAAATTGTTGTGGGTAGTCAATGGGGTCATACGACACATCTACAACCTTATTAATTGTCCCACAACCAGAGAAAAATAATGCGACAGCAAACATGAAAGCTAGTTTCCTTATAGAAATTTCTTGAGACATCATCAAACTACTCCCTTAATTCACCTTAATTTTGAAAATCTCAGAACTCTCCATCTGCTCATTATCTTTTATCCGGATTTCAAACTCATGTTCTCCCTCGGGAAACTTAATCCCGTTAGCATCGATGCGGGTTTCTTTAATATAGGGGCGTATTCTGTCTGTGATGTCGATGCCGAACATTTTCAAATAAACGATCCGTAGCGATTCCATATTCACGGGTTCACCAATCGGATTCCTGTCAAAACTGATAAGAATATCGATCAGGTCATCATAGAACTGATCCTCGTCGGGCTTCTCAATTTTTATGATCGGTCCTGCCATGGTCTGTTTTTTTACTTGAAAAGGTTGATTTTCAGATTCAGGCAGGCCTTTCGTGCTTGTTCCAGAAGATTTCATGGCAGGCAGTGCGGCTTCCTCCTGCGTAATCCACGCAACAGTTTCCTTCTCTTCTGCTCCGCCTGAAACAGCAACGTTCAAAAATAGAATAACTGCCATTAAAATTACAGATTGTTTTAGTTTCATGATTTTGCACTCTTTTCTTTTTCCACGTAATGATCCCGGACCAACTTTTCTATGGCCCCGTGGTGTTGTGCAGGCACGTTTTTGTTGCGTTTCAATACCGCCTTGATAGCCTCTGCCTCTATTTCAAATTCTTCCACCGTGTTAATCAGGTTTTTCCAGTACTCGTTGAGCATCTGTTCAACGTTTACATGATGCGATGGAATTTCCGCAATTTCCTTTACCGCCCCTTCCATTCCATGCCTGACCAGCATGTCAAAACAAATCCCCTTAAATCGTGCCGTTACGGTATTACGATGCATCTTCAATCTAGCCGCCGTCTGGTTAATCTCAAAATTGTTTTCTCTCAATGCGTTCAGAAGTAGATCATCCCCCTCTTCTCTACTGGGCTTTAACAAAAGGTCTTTGACTTCTCCTGTGGTTTTACCTTGGTCCATCCCTAAGTCCTTTTCCTGAATCAATTCTCCAGTGGCGAAAGTGATGCCACGTTGAATGATATTTTCCAGCTCACGAATGTTGCCGGGCCAGTCATGGTTCAATATTACCCGCATGGCCTTGTCTGAAATTCCCTGGATCTCCTTTCCATATTCGGCACGGTATTTTTTGATCAGGTGGTCCACAAGAATTTCAATATCCTCCCTCCTGTCTTTCAATCGCGGCAGTTTAAGGGTAACCGTGTTTAACCGGTAGAACAGGTCCTGCCTGAACTCCCCTTTTTCCATCTCATTTTGAAGGTCCTTGTTTGTCGCGGCCACAATCCTGATATCGACCTTGAAGGCTGTGCCCCCAACAGGCTGGACCTCCTTCTCCTGCAATACCCTCAGGAGCTTGACCTGCAGGTCCTGCCTTATTTCACCCACTTCGTCCAGGAATATGGTTCCTTCGTTGGCCTGGGCAAACTTCCCCTTCTTGTCCGTTACGGCTCCGGTAAAAGCCCCTTTCATGTGACCAAAGAGTTCGCTTTCATATAACCCTTCAGGAATTGCCCCCATGTTGACGGGAACAAATTCACCTTTTCTCTGGCTCATTAAATGAAGAGCCTTTGCAAACAGTTCTTTGCCAGTACCAGAGTCTCCAAGAATCAGCACAGGGGATGGAACCGGTGCTACCTGCTTGAGATTATTAAATACTTTTAGAACCGATTGGCTTCTTGTGTTAATTCCAAACTCTCTGCATTCCTGTTTTAGTGGTTCCAGTCTTTCATCACCAAGCGGATCAAAGGAAATATGAACACGTAGATCCAGCACCTTGTCTTCCAGTTGGGTTCTTTGGACCAGAAGTTCTTCCTTGTCCTGGACTAACAGTTCCAGCTTTCCTTGCAGATCATCGATTTTCAGTGTTTGCGCTTCCCCACGCTCCCGATCCACCTGCATACCCTCCTGAAGACCTTTCAACTGGTCCTGTATTTTTTTCAGCTCTCCTTCTTTAATCGCAAGGTCAGTGGAGATGGATACGAGATGAGATTCCACCCGGCTCTTTTCCTGTTGAAGACTATCTGACAATTCCTTTTCCGAACCCGCCTGGTAGATGGATACAAGCAGGCCTGTAAAAATTATGGAACAGAGGGGAAAAACAATCTGCAAGACAAGTCCGGAATTGAATAGTACTGAACATGTGACCAGGTAACCGGCCGACAGAACTGAAATGAAAACGGCCTGAAGCAGATATTTTCTGAGCAAGAGGAGCCTTGCCGTAGTGATGCTCAGCAATAGAACAAGTAAGAGATTAAAACCTCTTCCTGTTTCTCTGAGAAATTTCTGTGTAACGATTGTATTGATGATATTGGCGTGAATCCCCGAGCCGGGATAGTCCTTTTCAACTGGAGTAGGTTTGATGTCCTGACCAGAGAGTGTATTCGAGACGAGGATCAATTTCCCTTCCACTTCTTCCATGTGACCGGTTGTTTTTTCATCACTGGCTAAAACGGAAGCAAAGGAGGCGTGCTTGAAGGTCTCGCTCCATTTCCCGACGTAGTTGATGAGCATCTGACCGTTGGAATCGACGGGGATATGAATATCAACCCGGTTGCCGTAAAGGTTTGCCTGCTTTAGAAGAATCGCTGGGCCATTAAACTCAACCTGGGAAACATCCAGCCAGGTCAAGACCGCCTGCAAGGCCAGCGAAGGTGTAAGAGATCCTTCATGGCGAACAAACAACGGGACCCGCCTTATCACACCATCCCTATCGCGGTTGGCTGCAATATGACCCAATCCCTTGGAAGCCAACACCAACTCCGGCAGAGGGAGGATCACGCTTTCAATGGAAAGATAATCTTTTGTTTCGGAGGTTTCTTTAAACTGAGTGTCAGAAAAATATTCTGGTAATGCAACTTTTCCAGCCGTATCCCCGGAACCAGCCAGACTGACCGCAAAGGGATAGATCATGTTCCCCGAGTTTTTCGTCGCCTGCGCAAGAGCCCGATCTTCAGTTTCATCGACGGACTGGGAAAAAAGAATATCGTAAACAATGGCTCCAGGATTCTCATTACTCAGGAAATCGATCATCCGGGTATGAACGGAACGCTTCCAGGGCCAGCGGCCTAATTGTTGTGCGCTGGTATCGTCCGCATCGATCATGATGATGTTGGGGTCTGTCTCGATGGAACCGCGAACCTGGAATCTTGCGTCCAGTGTCTTAAGTTCCCATGCCTGAAACAGATCAGAAAACCCCAGACTCAACAACACGGTGATGACCGCCCCAATAAACCCTAGAATGATGGATTTTTTCATAGCAAGGGATCCTTTTAGCTCCTACCCAGATGCGAAATTCTAATTAATACTCCGCTTCAATCAAAACAATATTATTCTGCACCCGCTCTATGAAACCAGAAAGTGAACCCGAATCCTTTGGAACCACAACAATGTCCGTGGGAGATACCAACATTTCGGGAATCATGGGCAGCAGGTTTTTGACAAAGGTGGATTTGATGGCAAAATTCACGTTTTGCGGGGCGTTGCCAAAAATCTGAAACGTATTTGCGGAATCGAGTGAAGACGAGACTATCCCGACCACCTCGCCTTTTTGATTAAATAAGGGGCCACCGCTGTTTCCCGACTGTATTGGGATGCTGATCTGAAATGCCTTCGGATCGTCTCCCACACCAGCCAGAGAATTAATGACTCCCTCGGAGTATCTTGGTTGTTGGCCCAGTATATTACTCATCGGGAAGCCTATGGTAAACACCTTATCACCCAACTTCACCTCTGAGGAGTCACCCAAAGAAACATTCGCACCCGGCAACTTTGGTGAACGCTCTGGCTTAAGAAAGGCGATGTCGCTGGATTCATCTTTAATAATGACTTCTGCATCGGAGACATCGCCGTTAAAAAATCTTACTTTTATATACTGTGCGTCCTTGACGACGTGATAATTGGTGAGAATATAGCCTGATGAGCCTAAAGAGAACCCGGTTCCAGCAGTCTTAATTGATCTTTTTTTTGTTTGGTCCAGTTGCTTCGCTTCCAGTTGCAATTTCTCAGTTGAAAACAAGGGAGGATTTATTTTTTCCTCATTCTCTTTATATGCAAGCTTAGTCAATCTGAGAGTTCCTGTTGCACCATGCAACCCTGACAACTGATACCAATCATACTGAATTAAATTTTCCTCAATTTTTGTAAGCTTCACGGTTCCGCTTGTTATACAATTAGCAATCCCGTGCTGAATGTGTTCAAGAAATACCTTTTCCCCAGTGGTCTCTTTTTTCAATATCAGATTACCAGCACAACCTAATGATGGATAAGCTACGTAGTACCTAGCTCCATCCGAACCTATTTTTATTGACCAAGTTGATTCCTTCCCGGTGCCAAATTGGTGACCCACCCCTTCCCATACTTCTGATATTGAACTATCCCAATTAATAGGAGATGATTTTGGGACAGTTGCACACCCGGCCCAAACTACTAGACTTAAGGCAATCAAGAGCAAAGCTATCTTCTTCATCTATTTCTTTCTCCCGCTAATTTCCCTTAATTTTCTCCTGCTCATTGCCAAAAGTCCCAATCATGTCTTTGGGCTTTTCCGGTATTTCAATGATCGGGATTTTTCTGGATCCCCTTATATATCTTTCACCCTTCCTAAAAATGAATATTTCTGAATAGGCTTCGGCCCATGCGGTGCTTTCCACAGAATCAACCTGCGTTGACAAGGCCTGAATGGTTCTTGAACCGCGGGTGGTTTCTCTTTTCACACTGTGAAACCCTTTATCAAGATCAAGCTTTAAAAGAGATACCTTATTCAATGTGACAATGGCCTTGATCCGTTCCAATCCTGCGGGACCCTGGACATCAAACTCGAATCCATAATTTGGAGATGGAACCTGGTAGGTCACCCCCGCACGAACAAAATTGTCCCTATGAAATTTATTCGGAAAAATTACGGTGATGTCTCCTTTTGGCCCGACATCAAGCATGGTTAAATAGCCGTTTTTATCTGACTTGACATAAAAAACTATTTTTTCATTAATCTCGTAATCCTTTTTATCTGTCCACGTCTCAACCTTAAAAGAGGACTTGGAGGGTTTTGCGGCAACCAGTTTTTCAAGTTGATCTTGATAGCTTTTCTTCTTTTGCGCAGACTTGAAGTCTTTGGCCATGGTATCTATCAAAGCGAGATCTTCCGGGTTCAGCTCTTTTCTTTCTATACGAATATTTGCCGTGGACTGAATAGTCTTTGTCTCGGTGTTAATCAATCGGGACCTTACCTCAAGACCTGTTCTCTCCATCCGATAGGAACCGACCACGTAATAGTCCAGGCCGTTGGTTTTTGCTATTTCCTCTGGCTGCTGATCCCCATTAATTTTGAGTTCCTTTAACTTAAGATCTTCGGCCCGAGCAAGAATGGTTTTAATATCTTCGTTCAGGACACGGCTGAAAGGGGTGACCCGATCATACCTGAGGTCCTTGAACAGCATCACTCCCAGGAAAGGATTTTTTCCTGCAGGAATATTGTTTATGAGCTGATTGCTCAGATCGGTGATACTCTCCCGCCAAGCTTGGGATTTATTTGAAGCCAGTTTGGGGGTTTGGACAACATAATTGAAAGCTGCGCTCTTGTTTTTCAAGGGGGAGAGAAGTTTTTCCACCAAATCTCCACTGAAATTCGAGCGAATCCTGGAATAGTCCAACTTCACTTCGATCACGTGGTTGGAATCCTCATAGGAAGAAATCCTGTGAATAGTGGTTTGTACTATTCCATCAGACCCGCTGGTTTTTTTCTGCTCAAGATCTCCCTGCCCAACTTCATAATTGAAAAGCACGGGGATATTGGAAACAGGAGTCTCATTTCCTTCTTTGAGAAGATAAACTTTTGCCACAAGGGGTTTGGCCACCCCTTTCTGGGTCTTCACGATTTGCCGGTCCCCTGAAACCGTGGCCAGATTTAAATTGTGAACGATGCCATTTATTCTGGATTCAAATTCACCCGCACTTATGTCTTGAGATCCGGAATTCTCTCGGGAGCCGGTGATTACGTGCAGGGCACTTTTTAATGGCGTGAGTGTAGGGGCCTTCTGGTATCCCGACAGATAATGTGAAAGGGCGTTAATCACGTCAGCCTCGTTTTCGGCTTCCGTTCCCTCGTTCAAATTCCGTTTCAGGACCGATTCGATTTTTCGGATCCTATCCTGGATGGTTGACGCAGCCAGGCTTCTCTCTACAATTGCAAGGGAGTAGTAGACACCTTTATTCGGGTCTAGCCAGCCGTCCTTGATTTCAACTCCTTCAAGAACTGTATCAACCTCTGTTTCGATGACTGACTCAACATACGTCTGTTCTGTTGTGGAAACATCCACCATTGTGGAGTGGATCTTGACCTTCAGGTTTTTGGCTAGATTCGATCGGGCCGACTCGTTGGCAGAAACCGAATTCTCATCAGAAATTCCAATACCGATAAGATACCGGCCTTGGGGAAAACGGGGATGCCCCTTTCCTAAAACCCAGTCTGGTGGTTGGGTGGAAGCAGAGGCTGACTCCTCCGGGACTGTCTCCTGTTCTACTCCCAATCCTTTCATTCCACCCGCGCAACCGGATACCATGATTAAAAACAACGAACCTACCAGAGTCATGGTGATTTTTAACTGCATCGCTACTCCCCTGAAGTAATTTCTGATACGGCCTTACTAAATAAAGAGCAATATCCATACCCAAGTTCATAAATCGGGGCAATCAAGACGATCCACTTTTATTCAAATCATTTCAGGCCATTAGTTGCCTAAATAATGCTGAACTTACTTGCAGTACTTTTTTTTACAACCATGCTTCGGATCGCATCAACCAATCTTCATCGATGTACTAATATCCATGCATGGATTTATGCATGGAATCATGCATCCATGCGCCTAAAACTGTAATTATGCAATTACTCAGCGGGTGCAATTCCCATCAAACCATTATCGTCCCGACAGAATACTCGTTAATTTACCACTATTTACGGAATTTTTGTTCTATAATTTGGTTTAGCCTAGAAGACCTCCTTGTTCAATATAGGCTTGCTAGCCCATGGCATGAAAAGTGTAATATAAAGAAATTGGAAAAGTTTTAAGCGGGCTCCATTAGCCAAAATATTTATACGAAATATAAAAGTTTTAATTTAAGCATTTTCATATTTGGTAATTCTGGGAGGAACACAAAATGAAAAATGGCAGTAAATATTCATTATATTGGGGATTAATTTTGCTCCTGGTCATGCTTGGCGCCTGCACAAGCACCCCAGAGCCCACAAGGACCACGCTGGATAAATACGAGCCTCCTGAATGGGTCTTGAAAAGCTCAGGGGCATTTGAAGATTCCAACGGCAAAGCGTTTTATGGTATCGGCTCTGCAACAGGAATAGAGAATTACTCCCTGCAAAGAACAGCTGCGGATGACAGGGCAAGGAACGATCTGGCAAAGGTATTTGAATTTTATACCAAGTCCTTAACCAAGGACTATATGGCCCATACCACGGCGGGTGATTTTAGTGCCTCTTCGGAAGAACAGAATGTGGAAGTAGCCATCAAGACGGTAACCTCCGCAACCCTCACCGGCGTTTTAATTATTGACCATTGGGAGCATCCCGGGAGAAATGAATTGTTCTCTCTGGCACGGTTGGACCTTATATCATTCAAAAAAAACCTGGATCAGCATAAGGAACTCGCCAAGGAAGTAAGGGAAGCCATTAAGGAAAGGGCAGACAAACTCCATGAGGAGCTGGAGCAGGAGGTCCTCAAGAAAGAAGGAAAATCATAATGAGACTCTGGGTTTCATTGATTGCGCTCAGCCTTTGTTTCATCAGCCCAGCCTCTGGTAGGGATTTTAATCCTAAAAAGATTTATGAGGAAACTTCTAAGGCCGTAGTGCTGATCACCGCATTTGATCGTGGCCAGAGATCTGCTAGTAACGGTACGGGGTCTATTATCAGCGAGGATGGCTTGATTCTCACCAATGCCCATGTGATTTTCAATGACGAAAGAAAGAAGCCCTTTGATGCGATAAGAGTTTTTCTCAAACCGGACCGGGTGACAGGTAA
>ENA-OREN01003948-OREN01003948.1-marine-metagenome-genome-assembly--contig:-NODE-3948-length-13324-cov-3.235751_pt1 | contig 13324 bp, 11 predicted proteins | sample MGYA00248624_ERZ508555 | MGnify/ENA primary metagenome ERZ508555 (study PRJEB26222, sample SAMN06267773) | marine metagenome | isolation source: Saanich Inlet, British Columbia, Canada | place...
CACTAATCTCACCAGCTGCAAAGGCTGATTTAATGCGTTTGATTTCTGTTAGCACATCATCAGGTACATCCTCAAACCAGTCTTCATCCTCTTCTCCACGATCTCCACCACCTTCCCAATCTTGATCGTCGTCATCCTTGATGGTTCCCAGAAGCTCATCAATCTTGGCTTCTGCCTCTTCCTCACTAATCTCACCAGCTGCAAAGGCTAATTTAATGCGCTCAATGTGAATACTGATTTCATCTGGAACTTCCTGAGCGAATGCGTGCAAGCTCCCAATAAAGAGTAAAGCAAAGAGAGAGATTCCCAATAACTTGATTTTCATAGTTTCCTTTTGTTTTAGTGCATCAAAGAATTTTCAACTTTTATTCCAACGAGCCGGGACCACCCTGCATAGGCCTAGGCCTAACATAAAATCTTATTTTACGCTCGGACTTCTTAAAAGCGATGCTTTTGGCGCTAAAAACCAATCAGCCAGCCCCTAAAAATTTTTTAATTTGGCCTGATTAGGCAGGGAGCTTTCGGCGTTTTAATTATGTTCAACTATTAATTTTCCAACACCCACTCCAGTCGTTTGAATTCCGGCTTCGACCCCTGCCAAGGATCGCCAGCCACTTCAACCGGTTTGGCGCCTCGAATTGTGGCCTTGGCTACGAGGCCAAGTTGATCCAGCTCCGCCCAATTTTTTAACGGCATGCCGTCGGTTATATTTTCGAAATCTGATAAACCCACAGTCACCGTTTCAGCCTCGTTGCCTTTCAGTTTTACCTCGGCCATATAGGTCCGTTTCTTGCCACGGTAGTGCCGCCACATATTTTCGTGCAGCACAATACCAAGCATATTTGGCTGCTCGCTCTGGATCGTCAGCGCCAATTTCGCGCCCTCGGGCCCTCGCCATTTGGGATCGGTCACCTTACGCGTCCAATGCTGCCAAAGCGAACGATGACTACCATTAATCGTGTACCAATCGCGAAAGCCAAACTGGAAATCATCGATTACGCGCACCGTCCCGCCAGAGCTTTGTAGACTCGTTTTCTTCAACTCCTCCGGTTTGAGTTCATGAAACATCGAACTGATGCAGACCTCTCTCACATCGCCCCGATGCGGCATCGTCACCGGCTTGGGCAACTCATAAAATACATTCGCGAAGGCGAACAATGGCCGATTCAATTCTTCCAACTCCAACCCCGCCTGCCAATGGCTACCGAGATTGAGAGTATCGGCGCTGCGCCAAAAACGTGAACGCGGGTCGGGATCCACTGAGTAATAAATCTTCACATCCCTAACTGGCAGTTCGCGTGATGGCCTTACGTTAAGCGCTGCGGTTTTGCCAAGTACGAATTCGCTCTTCGGCGTAGTCGGCAGTTTAACGCCGCCCTTCAAGTGCTGGTCTAGCCACAAAATGCGCGCCACTTGTTGCTCAAGGTTAAAGCGGTGATTGAAATGCGGCGCAAACACAAAACGCTGTGGCACATCTTTCGGCACGCGCGCGCCAGTCGTGTAGGTTGCATCCATCTGCCCGTGGAAATCGTTGCTAGCCCCCAAGTGCAGGAGTGGAACCTTGATGCGCGGTGCGTAAAACTGGTAGCTCATTGTACGCCGGAATAACTCGCGGTCACCCTTCACCTGACGAATTTGTGGTGGCACATGATAATACGAATCGAGCCGAAACCCCGTGCCCCCAACCGAAGGGGACGCCACCTTCACGCGCTCATCCGAACCGGCCACGTACATAGTGAGATTCCCTCCCATAGAATGCCCGCGAATTCCCAGCCGTTTTCCATTCACTTCCTCCTGCCGCTCCAGAAATGTCAATCCACGGCGACACCCCAGCGTTAGCAAAAACCAGTTGCAATTCCGCGGCGACTCCTGCGCATCCAAAAACTTCTCACCCGGCTCTAGATTAAAATACCCGGGTACATTTTTCTGGGTCGGATCCACAGCACCCCAGTCCGTGTTCGCCTCGCCCGGCTCCGCCGCTTCCATTGGTCGCCCGCCCCAATTCACCGACAAGGCCGCATAACCACGCTTCGCGTGGTATTTCACTAAATGCAAATTTGCCCGCTGCCCGCCCCCATGCATATGTAAGACACCCGGTAAATCTTTTGCCCCTTTCGGAAACGCATAAAACGCCGCCATCCAAGCCGGTTTTCCTTTGAACGACCCGATGAAGTACCGCACGTATCTCACAATCACGCCATCCTCTTTCCACTCCCGTACCACCTCCGTCCGTAACGGCTCCTTTCGCGGATCATACCCCTCCCAAAGCTCTGCCACATTCTGCGGCACCTTCTTGAGCGGTGACAAAGAATCCGCAGCCTGAACACCGAAGCAGGTCGTCAGCACCAAAAAGCCGATTATTATTGAAGAGGTGATGAATTGGTTTTTCATGGATGTGCGTACAGTCATACCGATAGGAGCCGTTTTCAAGCTGGAATAAAATTCACCCAGCGGCGAAAGCTGCTAGGTAACTTTCGGCGCGCTGCGATTGTTGTGAGTAGGAGGTGTTTCATTTAGCATTCAAGTGGTGGAGCGGATTTTTTCTTTGACTTGTTATGCAAAATGTTTTTTTTATTAACTTTATAGCTAGTCAAAATATTGAAACGCTTTGCGACATTGTCGTAAATAACGAAATGGGTTCACATAAAAGTGTTAACTTTGGAGAAATGACTTGTTCGATAGTTGATTTTAAAAAAGGCACAGATTTTACTCCTGTACTTTCTCAACTCCCAACAGGTTTCTGTCAAGTGCCTCCCTGGGGATATATAATTAATGGTCAATTGGATATGAGTTTTAGTGATGGAAGTGAGGAATCTATTAAAACAAATGAAATCTTTTATATGAAACCCGGCCATACCGGCGTCCTTGCCGAAGATAGTAAATTTGTGGAGTTTAGCCCCAAAGATGACATGGTTAAGTTGTTAGATTTTTTCAAACAGAAAATGTGATTGATACTCAATATTTATCAAACCCGCACTGGCTCGCGCTGGTGCGGGTTTTTCTTTGGCTAGAGATCGCCGCAGCCAGTGTTGTGTGGAGCGGCGCACTGTCGGACATTAGCACAGCACGGACACAGATTCGTGGGCTGTTGGGGTGGCATCAACCACTACTCAAGGATGCCGATTGAGCTAATGGCTTCCACGAATGATCTCATTAGCTCACTGGAACAATACAGCAAAAGCTACGAATCTTGGATCAAAAGCGGTGCCGTGAAAAACCATGAGAAATTTTTGCCGAAGAAGCCTTAATCGACAGAAGAAGAAAACCCCGCCAGCCGAGGCCGACGAAGTTACAACTATGAAAAAAATGAACTACTCTGTGGAATCTGACAGCCGTTGCCCTTCTACGTTCAAAAAAAACCTCACCAGCAACAAGGGTAAGAGGTACCGAAATTCTCCTTCTTATTGGTTTTGACAGCAGCGCAGGGGCGCGGTGGGTATAAAAAATTATTTTGTAATTTGAAATTTCGGGACTCCAGTTTGTCCTCATTACCTTTTTCAAATTCCTGAGCTAATGCGAGGGCCGATAGTGTGGCCGGTATCCACGGTCAAAATATGTCCGGTGACCTTGGCGCAAGTGATCATTGATAGGATACCGTCAGCGATGTCCTCTGGTGTGCTGACGGTATCCAGAAGTCCTTCGCTGGCCTTTTTGTCGCGAACAGATTCATAGCTGCTGCCGAGCCCGGTTTGCAGCCATTCGCCCTCGATGAAACCCGGTGCGACCGCGTTTACGCGAATCTTTGGGCCAAGCATGCGTGCCAAGCCAAGTGTCAGGTTGATCAAACCAGCTTTGGACACGCAGTAGGGGATGGAACTGCCCGTGCCGGTGATGCCAGCCACACTGGCTGTGTTGACGATTACGCCGCCCATGCCGGATTCGAGTGACTTGCGGGCCGCCCGGGTGCATTGGAACGGCCCCTTCAGGTTCACGCCGAGGATGTGTTCCCAATCGTCGTCGTTCACCTCGTCCAGATCGTGAAAGTCTATGAAGCGCGTTGTACCGGCATTGTTGATTAGAATGTCTAGTTGCCCAAGCGCCTCGACCGATTCGGTGGTGATGCGCCGACAATCTGCGTCGCTAGCCACGTCGCCCTGCACGACAACGGCTTTCACGCCGAGGCCACGGCATTGGGCAGCTACCTGCCCGGCGCGGTCGATGGATTGCTTGCAATTGATGGCAACATTGCATCCAGCCTTGGCCAACTTGATTGCTGTCGCTGCGCCGACACCGCGACTGGCCCCGGTAATGAGCGCGGTTTTCCCGTTCAGTTCCATGCGCGGCATCATCTTCCACAACGCGACTGTTGCCAACATGTATTGAGGAAGCGCCACTTGAAATCTCTCGTCTGGTCGATTTTCATCATTCTTTGAATGATCGGCGTTTCAGATTCGAAATAGGATTCTCCAGTGGTCGCGCGCAGCGCGGCCTCGGTATATGGACAAAGGAATTCGTTTATGGACATACGCGCAGCCTGTACAGAAGAATGATAAATACCATTCTATTTCTTCATAATAATGAAATTTATGTTTTTAACGGTGGATGTCGGCGAAGAGCGTGAAATAAAGAGAGAGCTTTTCGAGCTATCAGGATTGGCTGAAAAACCGGGGCAAAACTCCCCTAGCTATCTTCCCGCGGCTTTGATAAAATTCAGCCATTGAAAGCATTATGAAGTACCTTTATATCATCCTAGTATTGATCTTTGGGCTACACGCAACTGCATCAGCGTCCGATCAGTGGTTGTCACTCAAGGGTAAAGAAGGGATCGGCAGTGGACAGCATATTGTCTTTGTAACAGGCGAAGAGTATTACCGCTCCGAAGAAGGGATGAGTATGTTCGCCAAAATCCTTTCTCAGCGTTACGGCTATGACTGCACGGTTTTGTTCGCTACAGATAAAACTACTGGCATCATTAACCCAAACATATCTACATACATTCCCGGATTAAAGGCACTGGTCAAAGCGGATTTGATGGTCATTTTCGCGCGTTTCCGGGAATTGCCAGATGCCGACATGAAGCACATCGTCGACTATGTAAACGAGGGCAAGCCAGTGGTTGGAATTCGCAATGCAACTCATGCATTCCGCTACGTCAAGAACAAGCAAAGCCCATACGCCGAATGGACGTTTAATAGTAGCAAGTGGCGCGGCGGATTTGGCCAACAAATTCTAGGCGATACATGGGTTAGTCATTACGGAAAGTTTCTGCAAGAAGCGACACTTGCGCATGCAAACGCAAAGCATCGTAGTCATCCCGTCATGCAAGGTGTGCCGGACAAAATATTTTGCAGAACTGACGTAAATGGCGTTAACAAACTTACACCGAATGAGAATGTGCTGTTCCATGCTCAAGTGTTGTCTGGTCTAAATCGAGACGACCCTCCTGTAACGGATAATCGTAAGGATACACGTATGCCATTGGCGTGGTTTAAGACCTACACGGCTCCCTCTGGGAAGCAGGGCCGATCCTTCTGTACTACAGCAGGGTCATCGACTGATTGGTTAGAGGAAGGTTTGCGGCGGTTGATGGTCAATGCAATGTTTTCGTTGACTGGGCATGGCAAAGAGATTCCTGCTAGAACTAACGTGGATTACGTGGATCCGTACAGACCTGTCGCTTTTGGTCATCGCGAAAATGACGAGTGGAATAAACTGCAACTGCGGCCAAATAGTTTTAGTTTAAAATAAGATAATTGAGCACCCTCTTAATTTTAACTTTTTCAGCGGCGAAAGTCCTCGGCAACTGAGCTTTCGCCGCTAAAAAATCGGATTCGTAACTCCTCTAGCTATCTTCCCGCGGCTTTGATAAAATTCAGCCTTTAAGCGGCATAATGTAAAAAAACTTGAGTTTCAGCTTCATACGTTATTTTTTCGGTTTGCGATTACTGCAATCAATAATTAGGCCAATCATCACGCTAATCTGCGTTCTGCAAATTGGTTTGTTATCGCTATCTATTGTTTCGCCAGAGCTGCATTTCTTTGTTTTTCACCACCATGCCACAACGAACTCAGGCTATTCTTGTGCAGATCATAGTAATAGCGAATCGTCTAATGATGAGAAGCCGTAGGAAAATGATCAATATTGCCCCGTAGATATTTTTTCTCAGGGACTAATTCTTCCAGAGTCCAGCATTTCTGCAAATTGGGAGTACATTAATTATGCAGAATTTCAGTTCTCTGTAACCAAGATTTCACTCCCTAATGCCTGCGCTAAACTAATTAAACAGCGCGCTACTCCTTTAAGTTAGCTCTTCAACCCGCAGATACCGATTAAAGTATCTGGATTTATCCTTAGGATTTTCTCCGGAACGTTCAATTGGTAGCTCGCCTTTTCGAACTGCAGTTTAACAATTACTTAAACTGCAGATTAATCAGACAAAAAATATATCATGAATACCTGTAGTTAGGGTATTTATGGCTAACTTAAATTAAATGAAAAACAAAAATTCCTTAATTGGCGGCTCTAATTACGAGCCCCTAAAGCAAAATTTAAGTAGAGGATTTGGGAAGCAGATGAACGCTGATTTTTCGGATCCGATGGATTTTTATCCTGTGCATCCGCTTGATCTGCGTTCATCTGCGTCTCAACCTTGAAACTGTAAACTTGAAACTCCCCGCGCTTGGCCTACCAGAAACCATTCGCTGGGTCGGGCTTGCGGCCTCCCCAGTTGTGCAAGTCCCTCGGGAAAACGAAGATCGCGGCGTGGCCGTCGCCGAAGAGAGTGTTCAATCCGCGCACTCCCAGTTTATGCCACTGGGTTTTCTGCGATTTTTCGATCCGGTTGCCATGCCACGGCCAGTCGGCCTGGATTATTTTCGTCGTCGGCCCCTTGGCCAAATCGGACTCGGTCAATGCCTTTTGGCCCGGGGCAGCGGTGACGTGCTGGACGCCAAATCCGTCCCACGACCACTGCACGAGGTAACTTGTGCCGTAGTAGTTGAAGCAGGTTTTTTCCATGTCCGGCTTGGTTTTGGGGAAGTGTTCTGGGTGCAGCACGTCGCCGGCGTCGCTCGGGCAGCGGTACACTTCCGCAGTGGACGTGTATTTGTTGAGCGGCCGCTTGTCGAAGCCGGCGAGAGCCTTGTTGTTGCTTTGGTAGCCGGGGCCAAGGCCAAGTTTCCCGCCGCATGTCGACCAGGTCGGGTGGATCGGGAACGTCTCGAAGTCATCCACGTACATCATGAAGGCCAAGCCGATTTGCTTGTGGTTGTTTAGGCAGGCGGTGGATCGCCCCTTCTCCTTCGCCCGGGCCAGAGCCGGCAGGAGCAGCCCGGCCAATATCGCGATGATCGCGATCACTACCAGCAACTCGATCAGAGTGAAACCAAGAGGAGCCGAACCGGAGCGATTTGATCGGGATCGATTCACGGAGTGAAAGCTATGCCCCGAGTCTGCAGTTGGCAACAGGTATTTCGTATCCCGCGCTTGGCCAAGCGGGATTGTGGGCGTAAGCTCCTCACCACAAAAACTTCCTCTTGCCCAAGAGGCTCACTTTAAAAATATGGAAACGATTCAGACCAATCTCGTGAAGGACGTCCGCCAGCGCGTGGCGGAGGTGGTGGTGGGGCAGGACACGGTCGTCGAGCGGCTGCTGATCGCGCTGTTCACCGGCGGCCATTTGCTTCTGCAGGGCGTGCCCGGCCTGGCCAAGACGCTACTGGTGCAGACGATCTCCAACGCGATCGACCTGCGCTTCAGCCGCGTGCAGTTCACCATCGACCTGCTGCCGTCGGACATCCTCGGCTCGGAGGTGCTCGACCAGCGCAACAACGAGTTTCGCACGCATCTTGGCCCGATCTTCACCAACCTGCTGCTCGCCGACGAGATCAACCGCGCCGCGCCCAAGGTGCAGAGCGCGCTGCTCGAGGCGATGCAGGAGCGCAAAGTCACCATCGGTAACGAGACGCACACGCTGCCCGCACCGTTCCTCGTCATCGCCACGCAAAACCCTATCGAGCAGAGCGGCACGTTCGAGTTGCCGGAGGCGCAGCTCGATCGCTTCATGCTATGCCATCGACTCAACTACCCGTCCTGTGCCGAGGAGGAGGACGTGCTTCGGCGCAGCCTCGCGCTTGGCCTCCAGCGGACGGACGGCGGCGCAGTGCCACGCACGGCGTTTGATCTGCTCGATAAAAAACCGGTGGCCACCGTCGCCGACCTCGTCGAGATGATGGCCGCCGTGCAGGAGGTGCACGTCAGTGATGTATTCCAAAAACACACCGTCGAGGTGGTGCGCCGGACGCGCCGCCACCCGAGCATCGAGATCGGCGGCAGCCCGCGCGCCGGGCTGGCGATGATCCAGGCCGCCCGCGCGCGCGCCTTCATCCACGGCCGCGACTACGTCGTGCCGGAGGATCTGTACGCGCTGGCCGAGGACGTGTTGCTGCACCGCATCCGGCTCAAGTACGAGGCGCTGGCCGAGGGCGTCTCCGGCGTGAGCGTGCTCAAGGAAATTCTCTCCGAGGCCGGCTGACCGGCCCGCCGCCCGGCCAAGCGCAGATGAACCCCCTCACCGGCAGCCTCGAATCGTGCGACGGACTGGACGGACGCCAGTTCGCCATCGCCGTTCGCCGACTGGCCGACAGTCTGCAGTACGGCACCGATTCGTCGCCGTTCACCGGCTCTGGCATCGAGTACGCGCAGAGCCGCCCGTACGAGGCCGGCGACCCGGTGAAACAGATCGACTGGCGCGTCACCGCCCGCATGGGCCGCGCGTTCATCAAGGAATACGAGGCACCCAAGCAGATGCCGATTCATCTGCTCCTCGACACCTCCGGCTCAATGTGCGTCGCCTCGACCGGCGTGAGCAAATACGCTTGGGCAGTGCAGATCGCGGGCGGGCTGGCGTTGGCTGCGCTAGATCGCATGAGCCCGGTCGGCGTTGTCGGCTGCGGCGAACGCGCACTCGACGCTCGGCCCAGTTTGTCGCGGCACCGCGTGTTTCTCTGGCTGCACCAGTTGCGCCACTACCGGTTCGACGAACAGACCACGCTCGCCGAAAAACTCGATCAACTCTCCGCCGTGCTCACGAATCGCGCGATGCTCATTGTGCTGAGCGACCTCCGGCAGCCGGGCGTCACGCATCGGCTTAAGCGCCTTGCGCAGGAGCACGACTGCGTCGCGCTGCAACTCACCGATCCCGCCGAGCGCGGCCGGTTGCGCGCCGGTGTTTTTCGCGGAGAGGAAGCCGAGACCGGCGAGGCGTTTGTCGGCCACGGCTGGAGCCAGTGGTTCCGCGACGACGACACCGCCGCCGAGCTGCGCCGGGGCGGGATCGACCACCTTGAGCTGCCGGTGAACGAACCGTTCCTCCACAAACTTCGTGGTTTCCTGCGAAAACGCGACAACCTCGGGAGAGGCGCACGATGAATTACCGTCTGGCCAAGCTTGGACTCGTTGCCGCCACCGCTTTCGCCGGCTTGGCCAAGCCGACTGCACAGGAGACTAACGCCCCGCCCGAGGCTATTCCGGTTGGCATCGAGGGCAGCCGAAGGGTCGTGCTGCCCGGCGAAAAACTCGAGGCCGCGCCGGTCGGCGACAAATCCAAGATCATCCTGCGCATTCACGACGTTTTCTCAAACGGCACCGACAAGCGGTACGACCTGCGCTACTTCGGCTTCGTGCCGGGCGAGTACGATCTGGCCCAATACCTCCGCAATGCCGACGGCACCGCACCGACCAATCTCCCGCCGATCCCGGTGCACATCAGCGGCATTTTGCCCGAGAATCACGACGGCAAACTGATTGAGGACAAACCCGGCGGCGTGTCATTGCCCGGCAGTTACACCGTCTGGCTGATCGGCTTGGGCGGCGTGTGGTTCATCGCCGCTTGGCCGTTGTTTCTGCTTGGCCGCAAAAAGAAAACGTCGCTTGGCCAAGTGGACGGCGACGACGGACCGGACCTGTCCGAGCGACTACGACCGCTCGTCGAGCAGGCCGCCAACGGTACGCTCGACACCGACGGGCGCGCGCGGCTCGAGCGGATGGTTTTCTCTCACTGGCGCGAGCGGCTTGGCCTGCCGGAGGACGGCGATGTGGCCGAACTGCACCACCAACTCAAGGTGCACGACGAGGCCGGCCCGCTGCTGCACGGCCTCGAGGATTGGCTGCACCGCCCACCCGGGACGGCCACGGTAGACATCCCCGCCCTGCTTGCTCCATACCGCTGCCCCGAATGACCTTCGCCTTTCCAACCGTGTTGGTCCTGCTGGCGCTGCCAGTGCTGCTGCTGGTTTGGGAATGGCGGCGGCGCGGCACGACTCTTGCGATGCCGTTCGACCACGCCGGCGCGAAGCGCGGCCGATGGCTCGAGGGCATCGTCAAGATTGCCAACCTCGGTCCGCCGCTGTTGCTGGCGGTGGCGATCGTGCTGCTGGCCGGGCCGCAGCGTCCGCTCAGCCAGGGCAATCAACGCGTGCTGACGAACATCGAGCTCGTGCTCGATGTGTCCGGCAGCATGACGGCGACGTTCGGCGACGGGCGGCGTAGCGACAAGGCGGTCGAGGCGTTGCAGGAATTTGTCGGCCACCGCGAGGGCGATGCGTTCGGCGTGACGCTGTTCGGCACCGAGGTGCTGCACTGGGTGCCGCTCACTCAGGATCTCTCCGCGCTCAAACATTCCGCGCCGTTCATGAAGCCCGAAGCCATGCCGTCGTACATGGGAGGCACACGCATCGGCCTCGCGCTGCGCTCAGTGCACCGCATCCTCGCTAACAGGCCGGAGGGCGACCGGATGATCGTCCTGATTTCCGACGGCATGAGCGCCGACCTGCGCGGACAGGGGGATAAACTCGCCGGCGACCTGCGCGGTGACGACATCGTGCTGTATTACATCCACGTGGCCAGCGGCCAGCCGCAGCAGGAGGTGTACGAGATCGCAGCCCGCACCGGCGGCGAGGCGTTCATCGCGGGCGACCCCGCCGCGCTCCAGACGGTGTTCGAACGAATCGACTCGATGCGCCCGGCCAAGTTCGAGCCGGAGACACCGATCCCGGCCGACAACTTCCGCCCGTTCGCCCTCGCCGGCCTGTCGCTGCTCGGCCTACAGTTGCTCTCTCTTTTCGGCATAAGATTCACGCCATGGTGACGAACCGATGAACATTCCTGAGATCACGACGGACGCGGCGACCTTGGCCATTTGGGTGGCGCTTGGCACCGGCGTGTTCGCCGTGCTGGCGGAGGGGTGGCACGCACGCCGCACGCGGCGGGTGGCTCGACTGGCGTTCGGGCCGCTTGGCCAAGCGCGGCTGTGGACACGCCTCGCGCCGCCGCTGCGGGTGCTCGCGCTGACCGCGATGGCTTGGGGCTTGGTCACGCTGTTTTTCATCCGGCCGCGCGTGGCAAGCTACGACAAGATTCCCGACGGCGGCTACCGGCACCTGGTCATCGCGTGGGATGTGTCACCGAGCATGCAGCTTGACGACGGCGGTTTCGATTCCGGCAAACAAAATAAACGCACGCGCGCCCAGCGCGGAGCCAAGGTGTTGCTGTCACTTTTCGAGCGGATTGCGCTCGACCAGGTGCGAATCAGCATCGTCGCGTTTTTCACCGGTGCCAAGCCGGTCGTGGTGGACACCTACGACTTGAACGTCGTCAAGAACATCCTCAACGACTTGCCGCTCGACATGGCGTTTGATCCTGGCAAGACGAGCCTCATCGACGGCCTCGAGGAGTCGGTGCGCCTGGCCAAAGGCTGGGAGCCGGGGAGCACGACGCTGCTGGTCGTCAGCGATGGCGACACGGTGCCGGACACCGGCCTGCCCCAGCTGCCACCATCCATCAACAAAGTGCTCGTCGCTGGTGTCGGCGATCCGCGACGCGGCGTGTTCATCGACGGCCACATGTCGCGCCAAAACGCCCGCGTCCTTCGGCAGTTGGCCAAGCGCCTGGGCGGCGAGTATGTGGATGTCAACGACGTGCAGATTCCCACCGCGCAACTGGCTGAATTGGCCGGTGTGCGCAACCTCGTCGACCCCGGCGAAAAGGGTCGCCGCGAGCTGGCGCTGGGCTGCGTGGCCACCGGTGCCGGACTGCTGTCGCTGTTGCCCGTGTGCCTTGCGTTCTTCGGGAGCCCGTGGCAGAGTGGACGGAGTCGTCGAGCAAAATAAGCTTAATAACAGCTTAAACATTAAGGGATATCATGAAAAAAAACCTTCTCATCTTCCTGTGGGCGCTCGCCCCTGTGGCGTTGCTGGCCTTCCACTTCGGCCCCGGCCAAGCCGGTCTTGCGCGCGAGGAAGCCAAGACAAGCATTCAGGCCGCGCTGGACTTCGAAGCCGGCGAGCAATGGCAACAGGCCATCGATTCCTACAACGATGCCCTCGCCGCTCTGCCGGATTCCGAGACTGCCAAGCGGCATCAGTTGCAACTCGCCCGCGCCAACGCCCGCATCCACGTCGGCGAACTGCCGGAAGCCATGCTTGCGATGGAGCATCTCCTCGATGAGACGGCCAAGGGCAGCGACAAGGCGCTGGAAAAGAAAGTTCGCTCCTCACTTGCCAACGCGCAGTACCACATCGGCTGGCTGATGCGCCTCGAGTTGGCCGAGAAGAAGGAATGGATGGAGCCACTCGATAAGGCGCGCCAAAACTTCCGCCTACTCGCCGAGCAAACCGACAAGACCGATGCCAAGCCCTCGGAGGATCACCAGAAAAATCTCGAGGCCGTAGTGCGCTTGGCGCGCATGGATTTGTCCGAGGTGCAGGCATTGCCGCTGCCAAAGAAGTGCGAGGGCAACAAAAACGTCTGCTCGAAGTGCCAAGGCCAAAAGAAGAGCAACAAGCCGAAAGACATGAAAAAGAAGGAGGACGCCCGCGGTGCCAGCGTCGGCAAACGCCCAGACGGCAAAGGCTCCTGATCACTTTCCGCACATAAAGTTTTTTAACCAAAGCAGCCGACGCAAGTCGGCTCTTTTTTACTCCAACAGAACTCCCAAGATGCCACTCCGTTTCACCATCCAACTGCTTGGTTGTGTTGTGCTGCCGATCGTTGCGCTTGGCCAAGCGCCCGCCAAGCCATCACCAGCCAAGCGCATCGTTCCCGCCGTCAGGGTGAAGCCCAGTGTGCCTCCGAAGCCGATTCGCCGTCTGCCGTCCAAAAGCGCTATCACGACACCGGCGGAGACGACCCTCCCAACAAACGCCCCCGACCTTCAAGCCGTTCGGCCGGTTCCCCGCAAGGCACCCACCCCACCCAAGCCGAAGACGCCGCAGGAAAAACTGCACGCCTCGTTGACGGCGGTGAAGTTTGACCGAACGCCCGATGGCATCCTCTTGGCAGTTGACGAACTACAGAAAGAAGCCAAACCGACCAAGGACAAAACCA
>ENA-OREN01003949-OREN01003949.1-marine-metagenome-genome-assembly--contig:-NODE-3949-length-13323-cov-6.318889_pt1 | contig 13323 bp, 14 predicted proteins | sample MGYA00248624_ERZ508555 | MGnify/ENA primary metagenome ERZ508555 (study PRJEB26222, sample SAMN06267773) | marine metagenome | isolation source: Saanich Inlet, British Columbia, Canada | place...
ATGTACGATAAAACAATACAGCAGATAGCTGAATATGAGATCTTGGCCCAAGACAAAAAACTTCAATGGACGGAGTAGTACTGACACCACTTAAACAGATTAAACATCCTCTGGGTGACCTTTATCACGCTATGAAGAAAAGTGATAAAGATTTCAGTGGTTTTGGTGAGGCATATTTCTCAACTGTTAATCAAGGGTGCACTAAAGGCTGGAAAAAGCATACTGAGATGGTATTAAACCTTATTGTCCCCATGGGGGAAGTAAAGTTTGTCATTTATAACAAAGATTTAGAAGAATTTTATAGCGTACAGCTTTCTCAGAAAAATTATCAAAGACTTACAATAAAGCCAGGTCTGTGGGTTTCATTTAGAGGGCTTGGAGATACTAATATTTTGTTAAATATTGCAAGTATAGAGCATAGCCCAAATGAATCAATTAATGTTGATTTAGATACTATTGACTATGAGTGGTAAGAAAGTACTAGTTACTGGCTCTGGAGGCCTTTTAGGTAGTCATTTAGTCAATGAGATTCCAAACTGTATTGGCTATTCAAGCCAAGAATTAGATATAACTAAAACACAATATGTTAATCAAATAGTAGAAAAGGAAGAGCCTGATATTATAATACATGCTGCTGCATTTACGGATGTAGAAGCTTGCGAGACTGAGATTGACAAAGCGTTTGAAGTAAACACTATTGGAACTCAAAATTTAGTTAATTGTTGTATAGATAGGGATATTTTATTTGTATTTATATCAAGTACAGGTATTTACGGTTCACACAAAACAGAGCGATATACCGAGTTTGACAAGGTAGAGCCATCCACAATTCATCATAGTTCTAAATATGAAGCTGAGAAAGTTGTTCGAAGCCATCTCAATAAGTATTTAATCCTACGAACTGGTTGGATTTTTGGCGGCAGCGCGCTCCATAAAAAAAACTTTGTATACCAAAGATATATGGAGGCTAAAAATAACGATCTAATTCACTCTGATGAATCACAAATTGGTAACCCGACTTATGTGTTAGATTTAGTTGAGCAAATTAAAGTTTTAATTAGCGCCAATCAATTTGGCATATACAATTGTGTAAATCATGCAGACCGCGTTTCAAGATATGATTACGTAAAAAAAATAGTTGAATTATTTGCATTAGACTGCAAAGTGGAAATAGCTCCAGAGGGGATGTTTAAACGGATAGCCCCGGTATCAAATAATGAATCGGCATTAAATTACAAATTAGGATTGCTTGATCTTGATTGTATGGGTGATTGGGATTCTGCTTTGCAGCGTTACATTCGTACATTAAAGGAAAATATATGAAGATTATTTGCATTGCTGGAGGAAGTGGATCGGGCAAAAGTACGGTTGCTAGACTTGTGTATCAAAAATATAAAAGCAATAGTGTAGTCCTTTCTCTGGATGACTATTATATTAATGAAAAACAACAAATTGAAATTAATGGATATTGTAATTTTGATCATCCTGGGGCTGTTGATTGCAAACTGTTAATTCATAACATTAATGATTTGAAAGAAAAAGGCTCTACTTTAGTACCCAGATACTCTTTTGAAGATAGGGATAGAGTTGGTTTCGTTAAGGTGAAAAGTAGTGACTTCCTGATAATAGAAGGTCTACATTCAATTGAGTTGCTTAAAGGTATTTTTGATGTGTCAATATTTATTAAGTCTGATTTAGATTTATCCTTATTAAGGAGGATAAATAGGGATATTGCAGATAGGGGTAGGTCAATTGAAAGTATTACAGAACAATACATTAAAGATGTAAGGCCATCATATTTAAAATATATAAAAGGCCAGGAATTACTATCAGATATTGTTATTGAGAATAATGATTCAAAAATTGACTTGAAGTTATTAGTAGACCAACACCTGATATTGTAAAGGTGAAGCTACTCACTAACATCTCTTTATACGCTGGCGTCAATATTTTTGCAAAATTATTTGTAGTTTTGGCAATGCCAATAATTGCGCATAATTTAACTGTAGAGGAATATGGGTCCTATACAATCATTCTATCTTTGACAATGTTATCTAGCTCATTTTTCCTTATGGGTTCAGAGCATTCATTAAATTTTTATTTCCATAAATATAAGAGTAAAAAAAATAAATTACTGGTAATCAATACACTACTCGTATTTATAACAGCAGCATTATTAGTATTTCTACCGCTAATATATGTTGTTTTGAATGACAGGATTGATTATCTTGCAACAATATTATTATGGGTGTTTGTATCGGTAATATATTTATATTTCATCGTTGTAATGAGAGCTCACTTTGATGTAAAGAACTTTGCATTATTGGAGGTGTTTAGGTCGATAGTATATTTTTTTGCAGTTTATTTATTTGTTGATAAGTTCCAAAATGGGCTTGATGGAGCCATTAATTCCAACCTAATAAGTTATGTACTTTCAATGATATTAATTCTATATATTAATATTAAAAAGATTAAATTGTATTTTAGTTTTACATTTTTAATAAAGTTATTGTCGTTTGGGGCGCCATTTATTTTGTCATCACTTATCTTGTGGGCTAGCACACAATCAGATAGATATTTTTTAATGTATTTTAAGGACGATTATATTCTTGGGATTTATGGATTTTCATTGTCTATTGCCTCTATTTTTATTCTCATAAAAACATCTATTAAGAATGCGGTTGATCCCTATATCATGAAATTGCACCATTGTAGAGAAAAAAAATTAAAGAGAATAATATCGAATCTTTATACTGTTTCATTGTTTTTATTTAGTTTTATGTTTTTAATCACTTCTTTTTTTATGGAGGATATTACTCTTCTAATAGGGGGTGATAAATTTATAGATTCAGCTGCCTATACACCTTATGTGATTCTTATTGTGCTAATCACAACAGTGAATCAATATTTTATTTATGGGATTAATTTCAACTATCGAAATAAGTTGATTGCAAAATATCTTATTTACTCGTTAATTGTCAACCTTATACTCTCTGTTATTTTGATAAATATTTTAGAAGTAGCTGGAATTATCTTGGCAAATATAATATCCAGCATTGTGTATTCTTATTTTCTTTATAGAGAGTCAAATAAATTGTATCCGATTGAGTATTTTAGGTTTGATAACTTAAAGATAGTGTTTTCTGTATTAATTTTATTTTTTGTTAATTTTAAATATATTTCATATAATGACCACCTCTCACACGCGTTACTTATCTTATTGTTTTTTCTAATCAACAAAAAAGTATATTTAAATTTTAAGTCAACATATGCGCTTAACTAAAAATTTATATGACATTAGAGATTAAACAAATACTTGGTCAAGGCTAGAATCTAGCCAATTTAACACCCTGCTTACTAACAAGGATCAAATGAATAAAATTAATATAATAATATGCGCATTAAATGAAGAGTTTGGAGTGGAAAGAAGTATCTCTTCCGTGATAAAATCGCTTAAAAATGCAGGATTGACTCAGCAAAGTAATGTTTATTTAATTGATAATTCATCAGAAGATAATACTTATAATATCGCTAAGAATTTATCGGAAAAACATAATGAGCTAATTGTTAAAAGAATCCCTCGAGCGTCTTTGTCAGTTTCTCGTAATATGTACAAGGAGACTCTGCCTAGTGAATATATCGCTTATATAGATGCTGATGGTTGTGTGCCAGTTAATTGGGCAAAAAAGCTTTTTGATATTATTTCATCTAAAAAGCCAACCATCATAGCCGGAACAGTATTAGATTATGATGTGGAAAATAATCTTACTTGGCGAGTTTTTTACAATCATAAAGTGATGGGTCCATATCTGATGGGCGCTAATATGGCTTTTAAAAGGTCAGCTCTAGAAAGTGTCGGCGGCTTCCCTGCGCTTTTTTATTCAAGAGGAGATGAGAGCGGATTGTATTCCGCAATGAGACATAAAGATGACACTATTTCTTTTGTATTTGATGACGAACTAGTTGCATATAATGAATTTAACCCCTCTTTAAAAGATTATGTGGGGGATTTATATAGAGACAGCCGACGACATTTTATTATTGATAAATTGTTTGCATCAAAGAAAATGCAAGTGAGAAAAGTTACATATCGTAATTTGTTTTTTGCTCCTCTTGTTTTAACTTTATTTAATCCGTTATTTTTTTTATTGTTCTTATTTTCATTGTTGATCATTGGTCTGGCAAGAGATTCCAATCTAATTTTTAAACAACTTTCACAGATATCTAAATTTGATTTACGACATCCTTTCAAAAATATTACTTATGGTCTAGTTGTTATCTTGCGTGAACCTATTGCATCGACAGGCTATCTTCATGAGTATTATTTGCAATTTTTAAAGAGAACATCTAGGCTTTAAATTCAATTCTAAAAGAGGTTGTGACAATGTTAAGTATTGAAAGTGAATATTTGAGATATAAGAAAATTATAAAATCTTCTCTGAAGAAAAACATTCCTGAGGCACTGGGTGTTTTTATATGTGGTGGTTATGGTCGCGGAGAGGGGGCGTGGTATTTGGAAGGTAAAATTCTAAAACCATATAATGATTTCGATATCTTAGTTGTTGTAGAAAAAAAAATCAACGATAAGAAAGTTGCAATTCTTAAAGAGATTTTGTTTAAAGAGATAGAAATTGATGCAATTGATGTTGATGTGGTAACGCGTCAAAATCTCTCCACTTTAAGGTCTAGTATAAATAACTTTGATCTGAAATATGCTTCGGATGCAATTTTTGGGGAGTATCTTCTCGAAGAGATGCCTGATTATGATGGGAGGTTATTGCCTTCGCGCGAAGTATTTATTTTATTTTCTACTAGATTGTTCACTCTTTTGGGCTGCTTACCTGTCAATGGGTTTGATCGACAGCTGACAACGCATGAGTTGCGTTATTTTCAGTACCAAATGGCCAAATCTGTACTAGCTGGAGTTGATGCATGGTTAATAAGACGAGGCTTGTATGTGTCTTCTTATAAGCGGCGTGTCGATCTATTTCTACGCAAGAATGAGGTAAAGCCTAATATTAAGAGTTTGGTACTTTGGTCTCTTTCAATGAAGCTAAATCCAGAGCCTGATTTATTAACCCCGATTCAGGTTTCCATAATTTATGATGAAGTGAATAATTTTTTTATTAGGGAGATGGAATCTGGACTTTCATGGCATTTTAAAAAGCCAATCTCTGAATATTCAAGCCTAAGATATGCGATTTTAAAGAATCCCTATGAAGTTTCGAAAATTTGTTACTCATCAATTTTTCGTTCATCAAGTGTTTACCTTAATAGGTATAGGCTTATAATGGCCCAATTCCTTCTTGCATCTGCATGGTCAATAAAGGGTATTGATTTAGATCTTGTACAGAAGGCCCATTCTTTAATGCTTAAGGTTGATGGCGCACTAGTGGTAGAAAGTGATGATTGGAACGAATTAAGAAAACTGGCTTGTAAACTTAGAATGGATTTTTTTTAAAATGGCAACATATTTTGTATTATTGGATGCTTTTCGAGGGGATTATATCTCACCCAAAACAACCCCATATTTGTACTACATTTCACAGAATGGAGAATATTATAAGCGCACCAGACAAAGTCTTGGCTATTGTGAACGATCTGAGATTTTTACTGGGAAGTCTGGTCTTGAGACAGGCTTCATAACGGCACTCGAATTTAAACCAGAGCACTCTGAATACTCTAAGCTATTCATTAATAAAATTGTTAGAAGGGTTTGCTCTCTATTCTCAGCAATTACAGGAAGTTCAGACACAAGAAAGGTTTTAAGGCTAAAAAAAGCTTGTAAAAATATATTTCTTCGCTTGCTGTATTTTAAATCATTCAAAATGAGAAGTTATAATATACCATTAGATTTGTTACATTTTTTCGCTCTCTCAGAGGACTATGTAGATCATAGAGAAAGTAACGCATTACCCTTTCCAAGTATCTTTGACTATATGAGAGAAAGTAATATTAATTACAACTATGCAGGTTTTACTGCACTAGGGATGAGGGAAGAGTTAAGAACGGATGAGGAGCGTTTTATACAAGTCGAAAAATCAGCCGGTGATGAAACTGTATCATTGCACCTATTGTATATATCCTCTGCAGATAAATATGGCCATCTTTACGGACCTTCTTCAGATTTATTTATAACGGAAATGTCTAATTTAGACCAAAGAATAAAATCTTTTGTTCAGCACGTTGAATCAAGTGATGATAAAGCAAAATTTGTATTTTTGGGTGATCATGGTATGACTGATGTGACAAAAAAAATTGATATTAAGTCAATAATAGAGAATATTTGCAAAACAAATGATATTGTTCTTGGTCGAGATATCGTTTATTTTCTTGACTCAACTATTTTCCGAGTATGGTTTCTTAACGATAAGGGTTGGGGTGCCAAGGTAGATATCGAAAATCACAGTGAAGTTATTCGTTTCGGATCATGGATGACAAGTGCAAATTCTCAGCATTATAATGTTAAGTGGCCAAACCGTTCTTATGGTGATATGTTGTGGTTAGCCAGCCCTGGTGCAATGATATTTCCGGACTTTTTTAACAGTATTTATGTGCCCAAGGGTATGCATGGCTATGATCCATCACATAAAGATTCTGGCGGCATGTGTATACATTACGGATCTGGAATTTCTAGCAAGAACATTGAAGAGATACCCCTTAATGCAGTGCATGATATATTAATGTCAAGTTTAAATAAAGTGTAGACCCATTATTAATGTTTATCCGTAATTTTAATCAACAAATAACCCATCGTCCATTGAGGAATGATACTTATAAAGAGACTCGAGTAGCTTATCTTAAGGTCTTGTTGTTTTGGATTATATTATTCTCACCCACTGTAAGGAGATTGGGTGGGAATGACTTTGTTATATATATCTTAAGTTCTACGATACCTATCTTTTTTTTATTTAACAAATGGATAGATTTATATTCGAGTTTAGGGCTTTTTTTCCTTTTATGTATTCTTGTTTTTACATGGCCAAATCCTTCTTATTTGTATATGAGTGTCCCCCTAGTGCCTTTTGTGTTTTTAAGATATTTTAAATTCAGCATTCTTCAATTTGATCGACCTTTGACAGTTATATTTATTGCATTATTGATCAGCTACGCTCTAATTCAAAAAATTCATGGTTTTTTTGATTTTGAATTAGAGTGGTTTAACTCTAGCTTGGCCAAAGCGGGCAAGGGTCATCTTGCTTTTGAAGAGATTAGGCCTATGTCTTTTTTGGCAGGTACCCCAGAATTAACATTTTTATTGTCTCTGATATCTACATACTACTTTTATATAAAACCAAGGATATTTTTATTTTTATTTTTTCTTGTGCTCTTTATCCTCTCTGGGACTCGTGGGCTTATTTTGTCTTTTTTAATCGGCCTACTATTTAGCCTAGTCGATCGAAAAAAATTCCACAATAAAGCAAGAAGAATAATTTATCCATTAGTAGCCGGATCTTTAGTTTATTTTCTCTTGTTTATTTTTGCTGAGGCTTTCCAATCGGTATCTGGGGATTATGGTAGGTTATCTGTTTTCGGCACGTTTTATGCTAGGGCAAATATTTTTATTGAATTTTTTTCAAATTTTTCATGGTTGGATTTTTTATATCTTAACGCTATTTCTGATGGATTTATTTTTGATAATGTAATAATTACTTTGTCTGCAAAATTAGGCATTTATGGGCTTTTATTTTACTTTATTTTACTTTATAGGTTGCCATCAAACCCTGCGGCAAATCTCGTTATATCAACTTATGTCGGTTATTCCTTATATGCAGATGTAGTGTATTTTTTTTATTTCTCAGTGATGTTGGTGGCGTTCACTATATCGTCTTCAAGGTATTATGAAACTACCCTGCTTAAAAGACATGGAATATAGGTATTAAAATGAATAATACAAAATATAAGAGTATTACTATCGTTCATTGTAGGCGCTTTAATATTGGAGGAGAAGATGTTGCACTAGAGCGTATTGCTCTAAATGTTAGATCTGCCTCTTTACTGGTTCGACCATTTCATAATTCTCGGATTATTTCCACCTTAAAATTTCTATTCTCTCCTTGGTATTTTATTTATGTATTGCGCAACCCAACTTCTAGGCATGTAATTTGCAATCCTTTTCCGGATGTTTCAATTTTATCAATCATATTATTAAGAATTTTTTCTGTGAAGTTAAGGCTATATGTCCATAATTTTTCTTTTAGCTGTTTAGCTAATACACATTACCGAAATGATCGACCATGCTTTAAATCTACTCAAGCAGGCTTAAAGTGCTTTCGCCTTGAATGCAATAAAACTGCCACTCATTTTTTATTAAATAGTTTGAGAAACTACTTATTTAATAAAGTCTTCTTAAATGGACGTAATAATAAAATTTATTTTGTTGGCTCTTATCAAGCTAGACTGGCTAAATCCGTTCAGCCCCGAGTGGGAAAATATATTAAAGTTGGAAATATATTATGATAGAGGTGGCTTATATTGGTCGAAATTCACCCGGAAAGGGTGTTGAGTTAATTTTTGAATCTCTAGCTCTTGTTTATCGAAATGATATGCGCGTTCATTTTTTTACTGATTATCTTGATAATAATTTATGTGAAAGCTTGGATGTTCAGGTTACGCAGCATGGTTGGATTTCTCCGGAAGAGGTGTGGCTTGTTAATTTTGATTTCGTGTTGATTCCAATGGTTGCCCCTGAAACTTTCTCATTTATTTTGCATGAATCTGTGAAAAATAATAAAGGAATAATCGTTAACGGCTGTAATGAAAGTCTGACTAGTCAAATTATAGATGGCGGCATCTTTTTTTCATCTGCCACTAGTCTTTCACAAATACTCAATAACTTATCCAAAAATGATTCTAGTGTAGCTAAGGGTAGACTTTATAATAAAAAAACTTTATGGGAGCGTTTAAATTGAAAATTTTTATTTTAGGATCGTCAGGATACATTGGGAAGCATTTAATTGTTGAATTAGAAAAGTTTAATTACAAGGTGTTTGGCTACGACTTAGAGGAAAGCCCTATTGTGGGCCAAGAGTACAAGCACTTTCAAGGAGATGTGCGAGATCCAATATTATTGAAACAGACGTTGATTGAAGTTGATCCTCATATAGTGATTGATTTAGCCTCTCTCACAGTTGTTGGTGATAGTTACGTGTTGGATGATTATGATCATAATTACGCCACACCAAAGCACCTTCTTGATTCGTTGCAAAACTTGACCCAATTCAACCTTAAAAAGGTAATTTTTACATCTACACAATATGTTATTGGTCCTGAGTATTCTGGTTTAAACCCTATGGGATATGCGCCACATACAGTTTATGGGCAAAGTAAAGTCATTCTTGAACAGGAAATACGAGATACTATTAATGGTTTTTGTGGTTTTGGAATCGAAGTATCGATAGTTAGGCCGACAAATGTATGGGGTGGCGACCATCCGAAATATTCTACATTATGGGAAGGGTTGTTGGCGAAAGGCGTTGTAATGATACCAAATATAAAAGTGCTTAAGTCATACTGCCATATATCTACACTATGTGATTTATACCTTTCCCTGGCCTCCAAAAAACCAAAATTTGGCTCTTTTAAAGAGCGTATCGTATACGGTACAGATGAACTAATGTCGCAAGATGAATGGGTCTCACTCCAAGTTAAAGCTTTAAGAACTATGGGTATAAAGGCTAGATATTGGAGAGTTCCAGTTTTTGTGCTTCGCATGATATCGGCACTTTTAAGTTTCCTGGGGGCTAAAAATCCATTGCCTCAATCAAGAGTAAATTCAATGCTAGGTGATTACCCGGTTATTTTAGATCGTCCTGAGGGAGTGTCGCTTCCAAAAGGAAAATCAGATTTAATGCGAGTTGTTGATGAGGATATACAGTTTAGATATCGCCACAACAATCAATCGTGAATGATTTAAAGATACTTGGTCTAGACTTAAATCTTCAGATATTCTGTTGACTGATGGATTTGGAATCTCACATTATTAATGGTAAAAAAATAGATTGGATTACTGGGTCATCTGCACTAGATGTCGTACTTAATAATTACAAAGATTGTATTATATAAAATGAATTATATTAAAAAAACAATAAAGTTGTTGGGATATGATGTATTTTATGGAGACTTAAGCGACTTAAGTTTTTCGAACCTTTCAGACAAAAGAAAGATGATTGTTAATACAATAAACGCACATTCATACGTTGTTGCAAAAAAAGATGGGGACTTTGAAAAATCGTTAAAATCATCAGATGTTTTATTGCCAGATGGATCTGGAATAGTTTTGTCTTCAAGGGTTTTACTTAATAAAAAAATTAAGAAAATTACCGGTCCAGATTTCCATGAATATTTACTGAATGATCTTAATAAAGTAAAGGGTAGTTGCTTTTACATGGGATCTTCAGATGAAGTTCTGAGCTTAATTAAGGATAAAATCAATATAGAATACCACTCAATTTCTGTAGGATCTTATTCACCACCGTATAAAGAAAAACTATCTAAATCAGATAATAAAGAAATTATAAGGCAAATTAATTTTTTCTCTCCAGATGTGCTGTTTATTGGAATGACGGCACCAAGACAAGAAAAGTGGCTCGAAGAAAACAAAGATAAATTAAATTTTGGAATAGCCACTTGTGTGGGTGCAGCATTTGACTTTTATGCAGGAAAATTTTTACGCCCAAACCCTGTATATATTAGACTGCATTTAGAGTGGCTAGGGAGACTAGTTAAAGAACCTAAAAGATTATGGAAAAGGAACTTATCTATACCAATTTTTTTAATGGATTTGCTATTTTTTAAAATTAAAGCATGGGGCGTAAATGTTATTAAAAAAAACTAACGAACTGTCAAGGGTGCAAGTAAAAGAAATATGTGAATTATTTGAAACTGTATTTTACAAGAAAATGTCTTATAATGATTTTTTAAAAAAATTTACTCAAAATATCAAGGGCTATTCTTATCACTCAATTTTATTAAATAACAAGAATGAGATAGTTGGTTGCTATAGTTCTATCCCATACGAATATGATTATTTTGGTGATAAATTACTATTCGGACTTTCGGTTGATACCATGATAAAAGAGGAGTATAGGGGCAATCCATTCGCTTTTAAAAGGCTAGCTAAGAATATTTATGGAAAAATGAAAAAAGATGGTATTTCTTTTGTTTTTGGGTTTCCAAATGATAATGTGTACCTCATAAGAAAAAAAATACTAGGATGGAAAGACATAGGAAGGCTTAATTATTACATATTGCCAATAAATGTAGGAGCTATTAAAACAAAATTAAAATATCTTAATTTTCTAAGTAGGTCGTATGCAGCTTTTGTAAATATTTTTGTTGGTGGTAAGATTTCATCAAATGACATATATAGTAAAATTAAAAAATCAAGTATTAAGGACTTTAGATATAATGCCTCTTATAAGATAGTTGAATTAGATCAAGGGCATGCAAACTATAAAATATATGATGAAGACGGGGTTATAGCAGCTTATTTAATTGATGTTTATCCATTATCTAAATGGTATCTAGAAAATGCTGTGAAAGCAATATACACCAAAGAGTTTGGCAATATTGATGTTATTATTTACGTAGGGAGTATTGACTTTAAAGTTAAAAATTTAATTAAAGTTCCTAAAATATATGAACCAAAAAATATATACATGTCTGGCGCAATATTAAATACTGAAAATGTTGATGATAGGATATTTGATTTGAATGCTTGGGAAGTGAATTTGTCAAATTACGACGTGAGATGAATATTATTACTTTTGATATTGAAGAATGGTATCACATTAGATTTGATGATGAATTTCTTAACAATTCACGACTTTTAAACAGCTTAGAGAGGAGGCTTGATTACAACATTAATTTAATTTTAGATATGCTAGATAAGCATAATCAAAAAGCAAGTTTTTTTTGTTTGGGTGAGGTTGCACGTAACTCGCCAGGAATTATCAAGCTTATTGATGATAGAGGACACGATATCGGGTGCCATTCTGATAGTCATCGTCTTGTTTCTTCAATGTCTGAGCAACAATTTAGTGATGATCTGTGTACCGCTCTAGACTGTATTCAAACAGAAATAAGTAAGAAAGTTTGTATGTATAGAGCTCCTGCTTTTAGTATAACTAGTGACAATATGTGGGCTTTTGATATTATGATTGATCAAGGAATTACAATAGATTCTTCTATATTTCCAGCATCAAGAGATTATGGTGGAATCTCTAATATTAATTTTCCAACTCCAAGAAAAATTATTACACCATTGGGGAATTCTATCAAGGAGTTTCCTATGAGTGTGAACAGCGTTTTTGGGAAAAAAATGATATTTACAGGTGGGGGTTATTTTCGATTATGGCCTTATGCGGTAATTAAGCGTATTGTTGCTAAAGAAGACTACACGATGACTTATTTTCACCCTAGGGACTTTGACTTTAAGCAGCCCAAGTTAGAGGGCTTGAGTTTAACTAGAGAGTTTAAATCGTACTACGGCCTTAAAAAGGCTCTCTATAAAATGGACTTACTGTTGAATGATTTTGATTTTGTATCTATTAGCGAGGCTAATAGGCTTATTGATTGGAAAATGACTTGAATGAGTAAAAATGTATTAATAACGGGAGCAACTGGATTCGTTGGAAAGAGATTGGTAAATTTTCTTAATATAAAAAATTACAACACAAGGACCATCTCAAGAAATATTAGCTCTGATCACAAGAATATTGTATGTGATTTTGAAAGAGAAATGATACCCAAAAATTGCTTGGATGGTGTTGACACTATTTTTCATTTATCTGGAGTCGCTCACGATGTATGTGATGAAAGTGAAATTGAAGGCCTTTATCGCAGAGTGAATGTAAATGCCACAGTACAATTAGCCGAACTTGCAGTGAAGGCTAATGTTAAAAGGTTTGTATTTGTTAGTAGCGTTAAGGCGGGTGGAAGTCCTGATTTTGAGATGTGTGCAAGTGAAAAAGACCAGGGTGATCCAGAAGGGGTTTATGGAAAGACTAAGCGAGAGGCGGAATTAAAGTTATTAGAGATAGGTCAAGTGTCAGGTATGCATGTTTCAATCATTCGCCCTTCATTGGTTTATGGTCCAGATGTAAAAGGTAATTTACAATTGATGTTATCTGGAATTGGGAAGGGATGGTTTCCACCTTTGCCTGAGACGGGGAATCGGCGCTCTATGATTCATGTAGATGACTTGGTTCGAGCAATATTGTTGGTTGCTAAAGATGAGTGTGCCAATGGAGAAATATTTATTGCAACAGACGGCACTCCACACTCTTCTCGTTATATTTATAACGCTATGTGTAGTGCGTT
>ENA-OREN01003954-OREN01003954.1-marine-metagenome-genome-assembly--contig:-NODE-3954-length-13315-cov-8.765599_pt1 | contig 13315 bp, 15 predicted proteins | sample MGYA00248624_ERZ508555 | MGnify/ENA primary metagenome ERZ508555 (study PRJEB26222, sample SAMN06267773) | marine metagenome | isolation source: Saanich Inlet, British Columbia, Canada | place...
GTCATCAAGTGGAATTTTATTCAAATCAATTTCAATACCTTCTGTGATTTTGATTTTTTTGATTGCGTTTTGAATGAGGGTCAAATTTTTTAAACCCAGGAAGTCCATTTTGAGTAGTCCAAGCTTCTCAACCATTTTCATCTCATATTGGCAGACCATGGTTTCGTCTGAGGAGCTGGCATATTGAACTGGCACGTATTCATCGACTGAACCCGCTTTGGAAGTAGAGCAAGATGATGAAAAAATGAAAGAACTTGGAATTAAACCCTACAGGGAAATAAGACCAGATGATAGATACTTTTGGACTGGTACTTATAGTGTAGACGAGTCTGGTGATGAAGTTGTTGGTACTTACGCTTCAGTTGGTAGAGATACTGATGACCTAACAAAACAAATGTTAAGTATAATCAAATCACAACTAACAAATAGACTAGCAGCGACCGATTGGTATTATCTAAGAAAACTTAGAACTGGTACTGATGTTCCTGATGATATTCAAGACTATTCAGATGCTTTATATTCAGAATACGATACTAAAAAATCTGAGATTAGTGCAATGAATAAAATATCACAGATTGAAGAATATGAAAACAGACCTCACACAGAAGTAAGAAAAGTTAAATCATACAATAGTGATGGTAAAACAATTTATGGACCCAAAACAGAGAGTGCTACAAGACATATAAATATGTGTAATCATTGGACTGCTAGTCCTAATGATGAAGTAGACCCACAATTTGTAAGTTTAACTGCTGACTAGGAAAAACTATGGCAACAATACAAAATTTAACAGTTGACCAAGACGCTGATTTCACACAGACGCTGACTATTAAAGACTCTACTGGAACTGTTGTTGATATATCAGGTCAAACTGTAACAAGTAAGTTGAGAAAAACTCATCTATCAACATCTGCCACATCATTTACGACTGCAATTGTAAGTGGTACTGACGGCACTTGTTCTATCACACTTACAGACACAGTAACGGCTGCTCTGACAGAAGGTAGATATGTGTGGGATTTAACAACAACAACTAGTGGCGGATTAGTTACTAGAAGAATCGAGGGAAGAGTTACAGTAACTCCAAGTGTAACTCGATAAGTTATGCAATCAACTCAACACTATATTGACAATGAAAGAAATTTCATATCAAATATTGGTCAAAAACAATCAACAGAGGTAATAGAGTTTAAAACATCTATTCTACCGATGGTCGAGCAGGTTGAAATTGATGTTGATATAGAAAAAGAAATCGCACAGTTACAAGAAGCAAAGATGAATCGAGGGATTCAGAAAGTTGTTCCTGTAGATTTTGATGCAGAATTAGGCAGTTTCTTTTCTTCTATCGCTGAAGAAAAAGAAGAACTCAAAGAAAAAGTACAAAAAGAAGCCGTCAAGATTTCTGGTTTAGAAGATTTATTTAAAGAGTTATCTTCTGTAAAGAAAAAGAAAGTAGTCAAAAAGAAAAAGAAAGTACTACTAGTCGAACCAGAAAAAGTAAAAGAACCTGTAATCGAAGAAGTTATTGTTGAAAAGACGCCCGAAGAAGTTTCAATAATAGACAAAGTGTCAAAGCAACTTTCTGAAATGCAAGTTGCAACAGAATTAGATAAAGATAAGATTAAGTCTTTAGAGTCAATCGATTCTTTAGAAAAACTAAAAAAAGAGTTTCTAAACTTTAAAGATATCGTTGCCAGACAGATGGGAACAATCGGTGGCGGCGGTGAAGTTCGTTTAGAGTTTTTAGATGATGTTCAAAAAAGCACTGCTGTTGTAGACGGGAAGTTTTTAAAATATAGTTCTTCTGATGGCAAGTTTATTGGTGCAGATGCTAGTGCTACAGAATTAACTGGTGTTACGGCAGGAACTGTTTCTGCAAGTAAGGCTGTTGTTGTAGATTCAAGTAAAGACATTACTGGTTTTAGAAATCTTACGATAACAGGAGATTTAACAGTTGAGGGCTCGACAACTACGATTGACTCAACTACGATTAATGTTCAAACTCAATTTATTTTTGAGGGTGCTACGGACGATGCATATGAAACAACACTTAATGTAGTTGACCCAACAGCAGATAGAACAATAACATTGCCGAACATATCAGGAACTTTGCCTGTTTTGGCAGTTGCAAGTACAACACAAATTACTGCAACACCCGAAGAATTAAATTATTCTGATGGCGTTACATCAAATATACAGACACAGTTAGATGCTAAATCGACCAAAGCGTTTGCAATCGCCCAGGCTGTCGCATTAGGATAATACTAAATAGTAAGATAGAGGAAAACAATTATGGCAACTCCAAGTACAAGAGAAACATTAAAACAATACTGTCTTAGAAACTTAGGTAAACCTGTTATCGATATTAATGTTGATGACGACCAAGTAGAAGATAGAATTGATGAAGCACTACAATATTTTGCACAGTATCATGTTGATGGTGTCGAAAGAATGTATCTAAAATATCTGGTAACAGAGGCTGATATTACTCGTATGACTACTGACGCTTCAGAATCAGTAACTTCTGATTCAGTAACAACTGCATGGAAACAAGGTAGTAACTTTCTTGTTGTGCCTTCTTCAGTCATTTCTGTTGTCAATGTATTCCCATTATCAGACAGAGCAAATCTAAACATGTTTGATGTAAGATATCAACTAAGACTCAATGATTTATATGATTTCTCATCAACAAGTATTGTTCATTATCAAATGACTATGCAACACTTAGATTTTCTTGACCACATTTTAGTGGGCGAAAAACCTATGAGATTTAATCAACTTTCAAACAGATTATACCTTGATATGGATTGGGGAACTGATATTACTGCTGGTGAATACTTAATCTTTGAAGTTTATCGTAAAGTCGACCCAGACACATACACAGACCTCTATGATGACCTATATCTAAAAAGATATGTAACGGCTTTAATCAAAAGACAATGGGGTCAAAACTTATCTAAATTCTCAGGTACAGCGATGCTCGGTGGCGTAACGCTGAACGGGCCTGAACTTTTTTCTGCTGCGATTGATGAACAATCAAGACTAGAAGATGAAATTAGACTTAATTATGAAGAACCACCACATATGCAACAGGGATAAGTAATGCCTACTAACCCGTTTTTTTCAACAGGAACAACCTCAGAACAGCATCTGTATGAGGACCTTATCGTTGAACAACTGAAGATATATGGCCAAGATGTCTATTATCTACCAAGAAAAGTAGCGAACAAAGATACTATCTTTGGCGAGGACCCTGCGAGCTCATTTGACGATTCATATATTATAGAAATGTATGTTGACAACTCTGATGGTTATATGGGCGAACAAGAGATTATTAAGAAGTTTGGCTTAGAACTCAGAGATGACATTCAGTTTACAGTATCTAAGCTAAGATGGGAAACTCTTGTATCTAATAACGCAGACTTAGTTGTAGAACGCCCACAAGAAGGCGACTTAGTTTATTTTCCAACAACAAACAAGTTCTTTGAGATTCAGTTTGTAGAACATGAAGCGCCATTCTATCAACAGAGTGCGTTGCCAGTTTACAAACTATCTTGTACAACTTGGGAATATAGTTCTGAAAGACTTGATACTGGCATTACTATTATTGACCAGACAGAAGATGACTTGTCAGTTGACACAATGCAATTCCAGTTTGCACTAGAAAATGAAACTGGTTCATTCGTAATGGAGAGTAGTATTGGGGCGATTGACTACTTTGTTAATGAGTCGTTCACAATGGCAACTCAACAACCTTCTGATATGGGACAAGTATTTGAAACACAGGCAGGCACAAACACTTCTTCTACTGCTGACGACATACTCGACTTTAGTGAAAGAAATCCATTTGGGGAGGTTGACGACTACTAATGTTTGGAGAACACTTTTACCACAAACAAATTCGCAATACTGTAATTGCGTTCGGTACGATATTTAATAATATCAATATCAAACGCTTGGATTCTAGCGGGACTCCTTTACAGAACATCAAAGTACCTTTGTCTTATTCGCCAAGGGAAAAGTTTATTGCACGATTAGAACAACAAGCAAATTTAACTGGAACAGATTCAAGTGTGGCTATTACTCTACCTCGTATGGCTTTTGATATTACTGGTTACAGTTATGACGCTTCTCGTAAGTTAAACAAGAATCAAAAACGAGGCGTTGTTACAACAAATGCGGATACAACAAAACTGAATACACAATACTCACCTGTGCCTTATGATGTGAGTTTTCAGTTAGGCGTCTTTACATCTAATTCAGATGATGGTCTACAAATTGTTGAACAGATACTACCATATTTTCAACCTGATTACACAGTAACAATGATTGAAAATTCTACAATGGATACAAAGAGAGATATACCTTTTATATTAGAAAATGTTAGTTATGATGATTCATATGCCGGCGATTTAACAACGACAAGAAGAATAGAGTATACTCTAAACTTTACTGCAAAGATATATCTATATGGTCCTGTAAGTACATCTGCTATTATTAAGAAAGTATCTGCTGATTTATACACCAACACATCTGACCAAAGTCCTTCTCGACAAGAAAGAGTTACAGTACAACCAAATCCAACGAGTGCAGATAAAGACGATACATACACATACACAACAACATTAGATTTCTTTGATGATGGTTTAAACTATGATGAAGGAACAGGCAATGATGTTTAAATAAAAAAGGGTTTTTAATATGAGTTCTATTGACGACAAACTAAACGAAGTTTTAAATATAACACCTGAGATTATCGAGTCCTCAGAGATTTCTACAACTGAAGAAACGCAAATTACAGTTCCTATAGATAAGGATGCAGAAGTCGATTTTGACACAGGCCGTGAGAATCTATATAAGATGCTAGAAAAAGGAAACAATGCAATAGATGGCATACTAGCATTAGCGAAAGAAGGAGAGCATCCTCGTGCGTATGAGGTAGCAGGACAACTCATAAAAACGGTTGCAGATGTTTCTAAAGATTTGATGGCAATGCAAGAAAAACTCAAAAAACTCAAAGAAGTTCCCAACACAGGTCCCAAAAGTGTTACTAATGCTTTGTTTGTGGGCTCAACAACAGAATTAACAAAACTATTAAAGGAGAAGAAATAATGAAAGTATTATGCGTATTATATGATGACCCTAAAGGCGGAATGCCAGAGAGTTATCCTCTAAGTGATTTGCCTAAAATAGACAAATATCCTGACGGCATGACATTACCTAGTCCTCAAGGCAGAGATTTTACACCTGGTGAACTATTAGGTTGCGTGTCTGGTGAACTAGGACTTAGAAAGTTTTTAGAAGAAAGAGGTCATTCATTAGTCGTTACATCTGACAAAGATGGCGAAGGTTGTGAAGCTGATAGAGAATTGGTTGATTCAGATATTGTTATTTCTCAACCATTCTTTCCTTACTATGTAACAAGAGAGAAAATGGAAAGTGCGCCTCTTTTGAAGATGGCGATTACTGCTGGTATCGGTTCTGACCATGTTGATTTACAGGCTGCAATGGACCATGACATTGATGTTGTTGAAGTAACTTACTGTAATTCAAGGTCTGTTGCAGAACATATCGTTATGCAGATTCTAGTCTTAGTAAGAGATTTCACTACTCAACACAATATTGTGAATGAGGGTGGTTGGCATATCGCTGATGCAGTTTCAAGGTCATATGATGTTGAAGGCATGCATGTTGGTACAATTGCGGCTGGCCGTATTGGTATTGATATGTTAAGAAAGATGAAACCATTTGATGTACATCTTCACTATTTCGATAAACACAGACTAGGCAATGAAGTAGAAAGAGAATTAGGTTTAATTTACCATGATTCAGTAGAATCTTTAGTCGCAGCTTGTGATGTTATTAATATTAGTTGCCCACTACACCCCGAAACAGAACACTTGTTTGATGACGAGATGATTGCGAAGTGTAAGAAAGGTGCATACATTATTAATACTGCAAGAGGTAAAATCTGTGATAAAGATGCTATTGCTCGTGCATGTGAGTCGGGTCAACTAAGTGGATATGCTGGCGATGTCTGGTTCCCACAACCTGCCCCTAACGACCATGTCTGGAGAACAATGCCTCATCACGGAATGACACCACACACATCAGGAACTTCTCTATCTGCACAGACAAGATATGCAGACGGCGTTAGAGAGATACTAGAATGTTACTTTGCTGGTTTTGATATCAGAGATGAATATCTAATTGTTAAAGACGGAGACCTTGCTGGTATGGGAGCTCATTCATATACTAAAGGAACTGCAACAGGCGGTTCTGAAGAAGCTGCGGAGTTCAAAAAGTAAATGGAATATTTTAGACCAGGTTTAGAAGAAAGTATTACACTACCACCTCATCCAGAAAACTCATCTGAGATTGGTGAGGTGGTAAACGCTGTAACAACAAGAACGGCAGAAGATGTTACATCTATTAGAAATCATGACCATGAACCTTTCTATGCAGTCGAACAGTATTGCAAATCAAAAAATGTTGAGTTTGACCGTAAAGAGATGAGAGAATTAATCAAACAGGCAACTAACATTATTGGTTACTTCAAAGGAAGTTTTAATCGTGATAGACCAGTAGAAGTTGATTCTTCTATTAATACTTTGCCGAGCGAAACAAACAAATCAAGGTCTTATCCGAGTGGTCACGCTACTCAGTCAAGATTAGTTGCACGATATATGGCAGATAGAAATCCTGTACACGCAGAAGAAATATTAAGAGCAGGCAACGAATGTGGTCTAGGAAGAGTAAAGGCAGGGTTTCATTATATGTCTGACTATCATATGGGCAATTTACTAGGTGAGAAATTATTTATATTTATGAATCGAGAGAGTGATGGCAACTAACCCAAAAGACCAGTATCTCGGTAACCCCAATCTAAAAAAAGGTAACACAAAATCAAGGTTTACAAAAAAACAAGTTGAAGAAGTTATCGCTTGTTTAGATGACCCAAAATACTTTATTAAAAAATATCTAAAGATTGTAACAATTGATAAAGGTCTTGTGCCTTTTGATATGTATAATTTTCAAGAAAAAATGGTTGATACATTTCACGAGAATCGTTTTACGATTTGCAAGTTGCCAAGACAGAGTGGAAAATCAACTATCATAGTTTCATACCTCTTACATTATGTTTTATTTAATGATAATGTGAATGTTGCCATATTGGCTAACAAATCTTCTACTGCAAGAGATTTGCTAGGGCGACTGCAACTGGCTTACGAGCATCTGCCTAAATGGATGCAACAGGGCGTTCTCAACTGGAATAAAGGTTCTATTGAATTAGAAAACGGAAGTAAAATCGTAGCGGCGAGTACATCTTCTAGTGCTGTTCGTGGTAGTACCTTTAACATCATATTCTTAGACGAGTTCGCTTATGTTCCTAACAACATTGCAGAAGAATTCTTTAGTTCTGTATATCCTACAGTATCATCTGGTAAGTCATCTAAAGTGATGATTGTATCTACACCTCACGGAATGAATATGTTCTATAAGATGTGGGTTGATGCCGAGAACAAACGAAATGACTATGTGCCTGTGGAAGTACATTGGTCTGAAGTTCCTGGTCGAGATGAAAAGTGGAAAGAAGAAACAATAAGAAACACTTCAGAGGGTCAATTTCAAACAGAGTTTGAGTGTGAATTCTTAGGCAGTGTCGATACACTTATTACTGCAAGTAAACTCAAAACAATGGCTGTTCAGAATCCTAAACGAAGTGGTGGGTTAGATGTGTATGATATGCCAAAGAAAGACCATATCTATACAATGTGTGTTGATGTATCACGAGGACTATCGAATGACTACTCAGCGTTTGTTGTGTTTGATTGCACGAAGGCGCCATATAAGGTAGTTGCAAAGTACAGAGATAACGAAATTAAACCAATTCTTTTTCCAAATATTATAGAAAGAGTTGCGAAACATTACAATAGTGCATTTGTTTTGATTGAGATTAATGACTTAGGTCAACAAGTCGCAGATGCTTTACAGTTTGAGATTGAGTATGACAATGTAATGATGTGTACACAAAGAGGCCGTTCAGGTCAAGTATTAGGTGGAGGGTTTAGTGGTCGGGGAAACCAACTAGGTCTAAGAATGACAAAAGGTACTAAGAGAATTGGTACTTCTAATCTAAAGAGTTTGATAGAAGGTGATAAGTTAATTATTACTGACTTTGATATTATTGCTGAATTGTCAACATTTATATCAAAAGGCAAGTCGTGGGAGGCTGATGCCGGTTCAACAGATGACTTAGTAATGTGTTGCGTGATATTTGGGTGGTTAGCAAATCAGTCATACTTTAAAGAATTGACAGATGTTGATGTGCGTGGACAAATGTTTACTGAACAACAGAATGCTATCGAAGCCGATATGGCACCGTTTGGGTTCATTGATAACGGACTTGATGACCCCGAAGGTCGCAACAATTCGTTCTTTGATGACTCTGGAGTACTCTGGAATCCCGTATCTTATCATAGAGGCGAAAACTAGTGTTTTCAAAAGTTATAAATATTGTGAAAGGGTTGAAACATAAAACTTTAATAAAGGAGAACTAAATATGGCTTTTCAAGTATCACCAGGTGTCTCCGTAACTGAGAAGGATTTAACTAATGTTGTTCCTGCCGTAAGTACATCAAGCGGCGGAATTGTGATAACTGCGGAAAAGGGACCGATTGATGAGATTACAACAATTTCGTCTGAGAAGCAATTAGTAGATACATTTGGGAAACCAACTGCTGATAACTTTGAAGAATGGTTTACTGCTGCGAACTTTTTAGGATACGGAAATAATCTGAAAGTAGTACGACCGATTACTGGCATGTTAAATGCTGGAACATCGGCTGGAGTACTTATAAAAAATACAACTGATTACCTAGACAACTACAGTCATGCTGCTGAGTTTGCTGGTAGTGTTGGTGCTTACGCTGCTCGTGAGGCAGGAACATTAGGAAACAGTTTGAAAGTTTCTGTATGTACTAACTCAACAGCATTCGGACCACATTCTCAAAGTGGAACTTTAACAAATGACGCTTCGGCTGCAATCGGAGATACAACTGTTACTGTGGACGATGGATCCCTATTTCAAGTAGGCGATATACTAGAATTTGGAGATGCAAGTGCTGTACCTTCAACTTCAGGTGCACCATCAGGACATTACTACAAGATAACAGGAATATCAACTCATGTATTAACAATCGCAAGATTCAACACTCAAACTGGTAAAACAGAAACGGGCGGATTAAGACACGCTCTTGTTGATGACTGTAAAGTGTTAAGACATTGGGAATATTATTTTCAATTTTCTAATGCACCAACAACATCTGATGATGTATTAGCTGCTGGCGGTTCACTAGATGAAATGCACATTGTAGTGCTAGACGAAGATGGCGGAATCACAGGAACTGCTGGAACAATCTTAGAAACTTTTGAAGGCGTTTCACAGGCTTCTGATGCTAAAACATCTACTGGGTCAAGTAACTATTATGCTGATGTAATCTATGCACAATCAAAGTATGTGTATGTCATGGACCATGATACTACTCTTGCAAATGCAGGTAGTGCTAAAAAAGGTCAAACTTTTGATAACGCAGCTGGAGATGCTTTTGCAGTAACTACAAGTTCACTTGCAAGTGGCACGGATGATTTTGCAATTACTAACGCTGAGTTTGCAACTGGATATGAAAAATTTTCTGATGCAGACAATGTAGATATTGCATTACTAATGTGCGGTCCTTCACAGACAGCTGCTGACGCTACTGGCGACACAAAGGCAACTGCTGTTATGGATATTGCAACTGCAAGAAAAGATTGTGTTGCATTTATTTCACCTGCAAGAGCAGATGTTGTAGATGTTGCTAACGCAGTTACACAAACTCAAAATGTTGTAGGATTTGCTGACGGGTTACCTTCATCATCTTATGCAGTAATTGATAGTGGTTACAAATACATGTATGACAAGTACAATGATGTTTACAGATATGTCCCATTAAACGGCGACATTGCTGGTCTTTGTGCAAGAACTGATAGTGTTGCAGATGCATGGTATTCACCAGGCGGTTTCAATCGTGGACAAATTAGAGGTGCAGTAAAACTTGCCTTTAATCCTAATCAAACGCAAAGAGATGAACTCTACAAATCAAGAGTAAATCCATGTGTATCTTTCCCAGGACAAGGTACTGTATTGTTTGGCGATAAGACTGCACAATCAAAACCAAGTGCATTTGATAGAATCAATGTTCGTAGATTGTTCATCACTTTAGAGAAAGCTGTTTCTACGGCTGCTAAATTTCAACTATTTGAATTCAATGATGAATTCTCTAGGGCGAACTTTAGAAACTTAGTAGAACCATTCTTGAGAGATGTTCAAGGTCGTCAAGGTCTTACTGACTTTAGTGTAGTATGTGATGACACAAATAATACGAGCGATGTAATTGATAGAAACGAGTTTAGGGCAGATATCTTTATCAAACCTAATCGTTCTATTAACTTCATTTCACTTAACTTTGTCGCAACTCGTTCAGGCGTAGCCTTTACTGAAGTTGCTGGCGCTTAATTTTAGAGGAGAATAGAAAATGGCAAACATTAATGAATTCAAATCTCGACTAAAAGGTGGCGGTGCAAGAGCCAATCAGTTTAAGGTAACTTTACCTTTTCCTGGTTATTCTTCTACTGGTGGTGAAACATCTGACTTATCATTCTTATGTACTGCAACAGGTATCCCAGGACAAGATATTCCTATGGTAACTGTGAACTTTAGAGGTCGTCAATTGAAACTTGCTGGCGATAGCAGAACATTTGGTTCTTGGAACATGACTATCTTGAACGATACAGATTTTAAAATCTATCGTGCATTTGAAAGATGGATGAATGGTATCAATAACATTACTGATAATGAAGGTCTTACAGACCCTAACGACTATCAAGTTGATGGGTTTATTGACCACTTAGACAGAGATGGCAACTCAATCAAGCAGTATCAACTAAGAGGTTGTTTCCCAACTTCATTAGATGGTATCGCACTTTCGTATGGCACAAATGATGCTATCGAAGATTTTGGTGTTACTCTTGACTATCAATACTTTGAAACAGATACAACTACATAATTTTTAACAAGTTATAAGGACAATATAATATGGCGAATTTACTTGGATTCCAAATAACTCGTAACAATAATGATTTAGGGAAGCCGGCAGAAGCGAAACAAGCGTTTACTGTCGCCTCCCCTGATGACGGTACAACAACTATATCCGCTGGCGGTTACTTTGGCCAATACTTGGATATGGAAGTTACTGCCAAGAATGACATTGATTTAATCAAAAGATATCGTGAGATTGCACAACACCCAGAGTGTGATATGGCAATCGAAGATATTATCAATGAAACTATTGTTTCGGATGAAAGAGATGCTTCAGTATCAGTATCACTAGATAAACTAGCGGTATCAGATGCTATTAAGGCAAAAGTGCGTGATGAGTTTGACGAAGTTTTGCGTTTGCTCAACTTTGACGAAAAAGGACACGACATTTTTCGCAGATGGTATGTTGACGGAAGAATTTACTTTCACAAAGTTATCGACCCGAAAAGTCCACGAAAAGGGCTAACAGAAATTAGATATATCGACCCACGCAAAATAAAGAAAGTTCGTGAAGTCGCTAAAAAGAGAGATAACAAAGGTAAGGGTGTTGAGATTATAGAAACAACCGCAGAGTGGTTTGTCTATAACGAAAAAGGCATCTCATCAGCAAACTCAAATGCTGGTCTGAAGATTGCTGCCGACTCAATTACTTATGTTACATCTGGTGTAATTGACCAAACTAAGAATATGGTTATGGGGCATTTGCACAAGGCAATTAAACCTACCAATCAGTTAAGAATGATTGAAGATGCTGTTGTTATTTACAGAATAGTAAGAGCACCTGAAAGAAGAATATTCTATGTTGATGTCGGCAACTTGCCTAAAGTAAAAGCAGAAGCATATCTGAGAGATGTTATGGCAAGATATAGAAACAAACTTGTCTATGATGCCGCTACTGGCGAAATCAGAGATGACAGAAAACATATGTCAATGCTTGAAGATTTTTGGTTACCTCGTAGAGAAGGTGCAAAAGGCACAGAAGTTTCTACATTATCTGGTGGTCAAAATCTTGGTGAAATATCAGATGTTGAATATTTTCAAAAGAAATTATATCAATCTTTGAATGTGCCAATGTCAAGATTGGATTCAGATAACGGATTCAACATGGGCAGAGCCGCAGAGATTACAAGAGATGAACTGAAGTTTACAAAGTTTGTCGCTAGATTAAGAAAAAGATTTACTGGCGTCTTTAACGATATACTCAAAACACAATTAGTGTTGAAAGGTATTATTACAATTGAAGATTGGTCAAGAATAAAAGAACACATACAGTATACTTTCTTAAAAGATGGGTACTTTGCAGAACTAAAAAATGCAGAGATACTTAGAGAAAGATTAAGTCTTGCACAAGAAGTAAGTCCGTATGTAGGCAAGTACTATTCTGTTGAGTATGTAAGAAAACATATCTTACAACAAACAGATGAAGATATTATTGAAATTGATGGGCAGATTGCCAGTGAGATAAAACAAGGAATTATTGCCTCGCAAGATATGGGCGATGATGAATATGGTGATATAAATATAGGAGATGAATAATTATGTCAAATGAAAGTGTAGTAAATATGGTAGATTCATTAACAGGCGGCGACAATGTTGCGGCTCAAGATGCGTTTAAAAGTGCGTTGACTGATAAGATTGGTATGGCGTTAGATGCTAAAAGGCAAACTGTCGCAAACGACTGGTTGAATGCTGGCGATGAACATGAGGCAATAGAAGCTGGTTCTGAATTATCAGGACAATCTGCTTTTGATGCTGTTGCGGCTCAAGTTGATGCAGATGTTGATAACCATGTTGATTTTGAGATTGATGACGACCAAGTAGAGGAAGAGTAAGTGAGCGAAATTTCGTTTAAAAGTTTCACAGGTAAACTGGATGAACGAAAGACTTCATTACCGACTACGCAGTTTAATAAATTATCTCCGAAGATGAAAGCGGCAATAACAGACATGTATGCAATGATAAACAAGTCGTCTGACCCTCTCATCTCTAAGATAGAAGGCATTGTTAAGGCAGTATCAAAGAAACACGGTGTTAGTGTTTATGATATTGAAGATTATATTGACAACGAATTAATAAAATAAAGGAATAAAAAATGGCTATTGCAACAAGAACACTCAAAGATACAAAAATTGCAACAGGTAGTGGTGCTGCTGGTGGTAAAGTAACTGTCTTAGT
>ENA-OREN01003958-OREN01003958.1-marine-metagenome-genome-assembly--contig:-NODE-3958-length-13301-cov-7.397459_pt1 | contig 13301 bp, 12 predicted proteins | sample MGYA00248624_ERZ508555 | MGnify/ENA primary metagenome ERZ508555 (study PRJEB26222, sample SAMN06267773) | marine metagenome | isolation source: Saanich Inlet, British Columbia, Canada | place...
GGAGAGGCGTTTTATGAGCAGTTCAAAAATGAATATGAGTTGTTATGTTCAGATATAGATGACAATGAAGATTGGCTTTCATATCTTGATTTTCGTGATAACGACGCTTATCGAAAGGATGTTCTTGAATTTAACCCCGACTTTCTATTTCATATTGGAGCGTATACTGATTTAGAGTATTGTGAGTTGCATGAAAAAGATACATATGAAACAAATACAAAATCAGTTGAGTATGCGGTTAGTATTGCAAATGATCTAAACATTCCATTGTTGTATATTAGTACCGCAGGAATATTCGATGGTAAGAAGGATGTATATGACGAAACAGATAAGCCAAAACCACTTGGACATTATGGACGCTCTAAATATTTAGGTGAAAAGTATGTTCAAGAAAATTCAAATAATCACATAACCTGTCGTGCAGGGTGGATGATGGGAGCTGGAGAGAAGAAAGATAAAAAGTTCATTCAAAAATTAATTAAGCAATTAGTGAACGGAAAGAAAAATTTGAAAATTGTGAATGATAAACTTGGTACACCTACTTATACACACGATTTTGCAAAGAATGTTAAACTACTTATCGAGAAAGAGCAACAAGGTTTATTCAATATGGTTTGCGGTGGTCTCACAGGTCGTTATGAAGTCGCAAAAGAGATGATTGAATTAATGGGATTGGAAAATACAGTGAAAATCGAAGAAGTTTCTTCTGATTATTTTGCAGAAGAATATTTTGCAGAGCGACCTGCTTGTGAACGATTGGTTAATAAGAGATTGGATGATCTTGGATTGAATATCATGCGTGATTGGCGGGTTGCTTTGAAAGAGTATCTGGATGATTATTACGCTGAATTAATTGTAAAATAAATTTACCTGTATATTTTCACCTACAACATGAAAAGACTCTCTGATTTTTTTAAAGAAACTACCCTTCACACTTTCTCAGATTATTTATCACTTGGTAGAAGAATAGAACAAAAGATAATAGTGAGTGAGTTGAGCGTTGAATCAACTCTAAATGTAGCTTTACTTACTAGTTCAACAGTTAATGGCGTTAAAGAAGTGTTAGTGACGCAATGTAGTTTTTTTGATGTATATGTAAACGTATATGTTGGAGAATATGGGCAATATGCACAAGAGATATTAAACCCAGACAGTGATTTATATGCCTCAAAACCAGATTTAATTATTTTTAATATTGACACTAAAGCAATTGCGAGTGATTATTTTTTTATTCCTTATGAGCAATCAGAAGAATCAAGAAGATCGTGGGTAAATGAAACTGTTGTTTTTCTTTTAGGTCTTGTTTCACAAGCATGTAAAAATACATCAGCAAAAGTACTGCTTCATAATCTTGAAATTCCTTTTTATTCACCCCTTGGAATAATGGAAAATAAAGAAAGCTATGGGTATATTGAATCCTTAGAAGATGTAAATAGGAGTTTAAGGGAAAAATGTAAAGAGAATAGCCAGGTTTTCATTTACGATTACAATGCATTTTGCTCTCAACTGGGCAAGGAAAATTTGCTTGATTCTAAAATGTATTACATGGGAGACGTTAAGCTTAAGCCGCAATGCATACCTGCCTTATGTGCAGATTATGCAAAATATATTCAAGCTATAGCTTCACGAACAAAAAAGTGTATTGTCTTAGATTTAGATAACACTCTATGGGGTGGTGTTGTTGGCGAAAGTGGAATTGAAGGGGTTCAATTAGGTCCAACTCCTGAAGGTAGGTCTTTTTTAGAATTCCAGAAATATCTATATTCCTTATATGCTAGAGGTGTAATTCTGGCGATAAATAGTAAAAATAATGTAAGTGACGCAATGGAAGTAATACAAAATCATCCGCATATGATTTTAAAGGAAAAATGTTTTGCCGCTATGCGCATTAATTGGGACGATAAAGTAGCGAATATGAAATCGCTTGCAAAAGAAATTAATATAGACCTTGATAGTTTTGTTTTTTTCGATGATGATCAAGTAAATAGGGAAATGGTTCGAAATTTTTTACCTGATGTGACAGTAATAGATTTACCGAAAGATCCATCACTCTATGTTGATACATTAAAAAGGCTAGCATTTTTTGATACATTGTCACTGACAAAAGAAGATAAGAACAAAGGCGAAATGTATCAGGAAAATAAAAGCCGTCGTGAGTTAGTACAAACAGCAACAGATTTAACTGATTATTTACGCATGCTTAATATTACTGTTTATCTTGAAGAAGTAAATAAAAATATCATTCCACGCATTGCACAATTAACACAAAAAACAAATCAATTTAATTTAACTACAAGAAGATATTCTGAAGAAGCAATTAGTAAGTTTTCTGATGATGAGAATTTTCGTATTATATCTATGAGCCTAAAAGACAAGTTTGGAGATAATGGCTTGACTGGTTTAGCCATCATAGAAAAGGTAAAGAATGCAAATAATTGGCGAATAGATACATTTCTATTAAGTTGTCGGGTTTTGGGACGAAGGGCTGAAGATGTATTGCTTGCTTATATATTAAGCGAGGCTAAAAAAGCTGATATAAAATATGTTACTGGTGAATATATCCCCTCTCCAAAAAATATGCCGACCAAAGAATTTTATAATAAAAATGGATTTATAAATATAAATGACATTAATGGAATTGAAGTTTGGCAATATAATCTGGAAAATGAATATTTTTTTCCTGAATTTATCAACTATAAAGTATTGTAAGGGTTTATTAAAATGTCTGTAAATGATGATAAGTTAAAAGTGTTACTTTCAAAAGTGTTAGCTGTTGATATTAAGTCAATTTCTGATGACACATCGCCAGAAAATACCGAATCATGGGATTCTTTTAACGGGCTTGTTATAGTTTCAGAACTTGAAGCTGTGTTTGATGTGCATTTTTCAATGGAAGAAGTTTATGCTGTAACGTGTGTTAGGGATATTAGAAAGGCATTAAAGCACCACGATGTGGATTTCGGACAAGATAATACTTTGAAATGAAAAAACAGGCTGCAGTCTATAATTATAATGAAATAGAGATTAATTCCACTTTTTCCTTTACTCGTACAGTTACAAAAGAAGATGTATCTGTGTTTGCAATACTAAGTGGTGATTTAAACCCTCTGCATGTTGATGAAAGTTTCGGTAAGAATAGTAAGTTTGGCAAGAATGTTGTTCATGGCATGTTGACGGCAAGTCTTTTTTCAACATTAGTTGGTATGTACTGTCCTGGTAAGAAGTGTCTCTATTTAGGTCAAACATTACAGTTTAAGATGCCTTTATTTTATGATGAAACGGTTGATGTAAAAGGAACAGTGGTCAGTAAGGTTGATGCCCTCAAGATGTTAAAGATGAAGACAGAGATTTATAGAGGAAAAGATTTAATTTTAACCGGTGAAGCGCAAGTTCAATTGCTTGATTAATATTTTGAGATATATTTTATGAGTAAAAAGGTAGCATTAATTATAGGTGGAAATGGTGGCATTGGTTGCTCTGCGACAAGGCAATTGGCTAAAGATGGTTTTCAGGTGTGTGCAACCTATAATAAAAATAAAGTTAAATTAGAAAAGTTACAGGATGAATTTGGCTTGACTATAGATACTTATCCATGCGATATTTCTGATGAAAATGCAGTAAATAAAGTAGTCGAAAGTATTGTTGTAGATTATTCTAATATTGATGTAGTGGTTTTTAGTGTTGTTTCTTCTTTCAAGAATACTAAGCTTCTGGAAGCTATTTGGCAGCAATATCAGGAGCATATTGAATTACAAATTAAAGCTATGATAAATACCATAAAAGCAATGAGAGGGCAAGTAAGGGCGAAGCATAAAACAAGTTTTATTGTTCTCTTGACAGATGCTTGCATTGGTTCACCCCCAAAAGGATTTTCCCCCTACGTGACAGCAAAATATGCAGCAATGGGCCTGGCAAAAACAATGGCAGTTGAACTTGTGCAGTTTGATTGCAGAGTGAATATGATCTCACCTGGTATGGTGGAAACCGACCTTTTAAAAGATTTGCCACCTAAATTAATTGAGATGTCAGCTCTCCAAAATCCATTGAAAAGAAATGCGACACCTGAAGATGTTTCAAATGCAATTTCATTTCTGGCTTCAGAAAAGTCTGAGTATATGAATGGTGCGAACATTGTAGTGAATGGCGGAAATATAATTCTTTGAATGTGCTAATTAAAAATATTAGAACGGCAAGAGAGTTGCTCGAAAGTGATGGGTTTTTCGCTTTAATTAAACGTATAAAAGATTACATTAAATACCATATTAAGGAAAAATGGCATTTTACATATTTTAAACTTGAAGTTGATGAGTTGCCATATAGTTTACCTAAGGATATTTCTCTAACTATCAAAATAGCTGAAAAAAGTGACATTCAAAGAATAATATCCGATGTGTATCCTTATATGACGTCTAAAGAAGAAAATGATAAACGATATATCGAAAAAATTGGATTAGAGCATTTTCAAGTATTTATTTCCGAGCGAGAGGGGAGAATAGTGAATTATTCTTTGCTATTTGAACATGCTCAAGATTCACCTTTAATACAAACACCGATTAAAAATTCAAAAGTAAAAGTTAATGATGCGTATCTCGGAACTATCTTTACTGTGCCAGATTCAAGGGGACTTTGGATAGTTCCGCAGACTCTTTTGAAAATTATTTCTTACTTAAAAGATGCTACCAATGTAGAAAGAGTATTGTTAATCGTTCATAAAGATACGCCAGGGGCCGAAGTGTTTTATAAAAGGTTAGGGTTTAGTGTATTCTCGCCTAAATAAAATGTTTTTAATTTTAAATTACATGCATGCTAAAATATTTAAGAATTTGATATAAGTTTTTACCTAGTACCTCTTGACACAGATAAATTTTTTTTAATAAAGGTCTTCTCATGTTATTCAAAAATCTATTTTATGCAACCTAAAGTTACCATATTAACCTGTGTATATAATGGACTCCCATATTTGAAAGAAGCTATTGATAGTACATTAAATCAATCATATATTGATTTTGAATATCTCATTATTGATGACTGTAGCCCAGATGCAAATGTGGTGAAATTAATCGAGTCTTATGATGACCCACGTATTCGCTTTGTTAAGAATGAAGAGAATCTTGGAGTGTCTAACACTTTTAATAAAGCGTTAACATTAATCACCACTCCATATGTTGTACGACTAGATCAGGATGATGTAAGTTTGCCAACTCGTATCGCTGAGCAAGTTGATTATCTTGAAACACATCCGGAATTATCTATTGTCTGTTCCTGGGAGCATACAATAGACTCTAAAGGAAATAAGATTCGTGATTGGAAGCGCACGCTTAATAATTATGGGGATTTTCTTGGTTTTATACTTATTGGTTTGTGTCCTATATGGCACCCATCTATTGCATTTAGAACTGATGCGCTGAGAGAGGCGGGTGGTTTTGATGTTGAATATACGCGTGCAGAAGATTTTGAAGTGACTGCTCGTCTGGCATTAAAGCGATATGCTGCTGCTGTGGTTCCAAAATTTCATTTACTACAGCGGCAGCATGAAGATAGTCAATCGAGAGAATTTGATGATAAACAAGCAGAGGTCACGAAAAGAATTCATAATGAAAGTTTGCAATATTTCTATTCGCATCCTGATATTGAAGAATTAGCAGAATTTATTCGTTTAGAGAAAAACTCTAATAATAAGTTTAATCAAAATTATTTGCTACGAATATCTTTGATATTAAAAGAGTTGTTTACGCATATCAAAGACAAACAGAAAATGAACGATGAAGAAATGAAATCGTTAAAAAAAATAGTTTATCGTAGAGCGGGCTATGGACTTCGATACGCCTCATTTTTAAGCCGGTTACCTACTGTTTTATTCCACCCCACTTTTTATATATTATCACCTTTACAATTAACAACTTTTAGACGTACGCTTTCTTCTTTTTATCGTAATTTTCTTGAGCTACGTTATTTATTTAAATGAAATGAAAATATACTCGTATCTGGAGATTTAACTAAATGAAAAAACAATCTATTATTCTCGGCGGTGGTTTATCCGGTTTGAGCGCTTGCTATCATGGCAATGGCATTATTTATGAGAAAAAAAATAATGCAGGAGGGCAGGCAAGATCTCATAATGACAAAGGTTTTATCTTTGATGAAGGTATTCATGTTATGCATACTAATAATAAGTATGTATTAAATCTTATGGATGAACTTGAAGTTGATATGGAGATTCGAGAGCGAAGTGCTTGGATAGTTTCGCATGGAAAAATGACACGTTATCCGTTTCAAGCTAATACCTATGGATTGCCAGTTGGAATTGTTAAAGATTGCCTGCTTGGCTTTATTGAAAATGATTTTACAGATAATGGAAAAGTCGAGAATTACGAAGACTGGATTTATTATATGTTTGGTAAAGGTATCGCTGAGCATTTCATGCTTCCTTATAGTCAGAAATTTTGGGGTATTGATGCAAAAGACTTAACAACGGAATGGGTTAATGTGCGTCATCCAAAGCCATCAATGAAAGAAGTTGTGACAGGTGCTTTACAAGATCAGACTAAAGGTTTTGGCATTAATGCCGTTTATCGTTACCCTAAAAAAGGTGGATTTGGATATATTGGTGAACGGTTTATTGAAAAATGCAAAGATCGTATTAACACTGGCATGGAGGCAACGAGTATCGATGTGATAAAAAAAGAAATAGAATTTAATGGGGGTACGATTGTTCCTTATGCAACAATATTAAGCACACTACCTTTACCCGAGTTAATCAAAATAATTCCTGATACGCCTGATGATGTACGAAAAGCGGTTGGAAAATTGCGAACAAATTCCATGTTTGTCGTAAATATAGGTATTAATAAAGAAAAATTAACAGACAAGAACTGGATTTATTATTTAGAAAAAGAATATTCATTTATTCGCGTTAGCTTTCCATCAAATCAATCTGACTATGTGGCACCACCTGGAACCAGTTCCATTATGGCCGAGATTGCCTATGGTAATGACAATCCGCTGCCAACTTCACGGGATAAAATGGCGGATCGAGTTGTTAATGAATTAATTGCTGCCAAGGTGTTGAGCGCTACTGACGAAATAATTTATCTTGATACTGTTGATGTTAAATATGGCTATGTAATTTTTGACAAAGAGAGGAGGCCTGCAATCAAGAAAGTGCATGATTATCTTAAAAGCAAAGGTATTATTCCTTGTGGTCGCTATGGTTTATGGGCTTATCTATGGAGTGATGAAGCAATATTGAGTGGAAAGAAGGCGGCTGAAAAATTAGAGTATATTTTAAAGTGATACCTTTTGCATATTATTTTTTATGAATTATAAAAGTATCCATGCATATCTTTAGGAAAAATATATAATGTCAATGCATCATAAAATATTAATGTTTTTTTATCCTATTTTTATTATTATTAGGAAGTTCGGCATAATGCTCCAGATTATTACTCCTAATCGATTAAGGGTATTGATCTATCATGATATTCCTGCGGTTGAGGAAGTTAATTTTGAGGCACAGATGCGTTGGTTAACTAAGCATTGGAATATTGTTTCACCCTCTGAATTTGAGGCTATCATGTTGGGTAAAACTCCCTTAATTGGCGATAATCTATTGATTACATTTGATGATGGTCTGATCAGTAATCGTGTTGTTGCAGAAAAAATATTGAACCCACTTGGTATTAAAGCGATATTTTTTGTAATTTCTGATTTTGTTAAGATTGAGACCCCTTTAGCATCTCGTCAATTTATTGCGAAATATATTATTCCTAACTCAAAATTATCAGATATTCCAGAAGCCTGGAGGAATATGCAATTGTCCGATTTATCAGCTTTAATTGAGCAGGGTCATACAATTGGCTATCACACTAAACTTCATAGCCGTCTAAGTGATTGTACGACAGGAAGTGAATTAGAAGATGAATTAATTAGTAGCTCGAAGTGTATTTCAACTCAACTTGGCATAGATATCAATCATTTTGCCTACACTTTTGGAGATATTGAGAGTTTTAGTGAAGCCGCGTTAGCTGTTGCGAAGAGTAATTTTCAATTTATCTATTCTGGACTTCGTGGTAATAATGGACTAGGTATTTCACCATTAGCTATCCGTAGAGATGGGGCAGCATACCAGTTGAATAATAATGAATACAGAATTTTTAATAATAAACTATTAGCCTCATTTTTAGGTGGCTTTGTAGATTTTAGATATAAGAAATCGAAGTCCACTCTAGACCAATGGTGTCAATAAATGTCAGTTATATCTAAATTAACATATGCCCCGCTACCTAGGTGGGGCTCTATTTTTAAGGCTATTTTTTCAAAACATTCAGCGCTGACAGATTTGGCGAATCACTGGTCGGTAGATAAAAATAGAAGTTTTTGGTTTTCTCAATCTGCGTGGTCGCTTTATGCGATTGTTAAATTTAAGAAAAGTATTAGCAAAAAGACCAATATTACAATATGGCTGCCTGATTATTTTTGTAATGCATCGATTGTACCTTTGCGCACACTAGGTGTTGAAATTTTCTTTTATCCTATTTTAGGTGATAGAAGGCCAGATTTGGTTAAATGTAATAATGCAATAGTTGACTCACCCCCCGACATTATTGTTTTTGTTCATTACTTTGGAGCCTCATCATATCCAGATAAATTATGTGAACTGGCCATAGCCAAGGGTATAAATACATGGCTTGTAGAGGATGCTGCTCATTGTGTGGCTCCTAATAAGAATATTGGAAAGTATGGAGACTTTGTAATATATAGCCCCCATAAGATTCTTCCTGTTCCAGATGGTGGATTATTGCTAGTAAGGGAGAATGGCCCAAATAAAATTTCAAATAATTTTTTAATAAGACACAGTTTTTATAAATTATATTCCTCAATGATAGACAATCATCCTGTGATAGATGCCAAACCATATAAGTGGCTTTTGAAACGAATCTTACAAAAATTAGGTGTAAGATATAGTCGAAATTTAACTGTTTTTAATGATGATATAAGCGCCATAGATTTAAAGAATTTTCATCATCCAAAGATAAGTAAATTAGCATTAAAAATGTTGAGTATTGTAGTATTAGAGTTAGATAAAGAATCTGATCGTAGAAAGGATAATCAATATAATTGGTATTTAGAATTGCAGAGTAGTAATTCGATATCTGTACTATACCATGAAGAAACTTGTACACCATATTTAGCAGATTGTATTGTAAAAGATTCTATATGTATAGAAGATGAATTTAATCGATTACAATATTTAGGCTTGCCAGTAACGACATGGCCTGATTTACCACCTGAAGTTCTTAAAAATAGTGTAAATCATAAGTGGGCCATTCAAATGCGAAACGCCCATTTTTATTTGCCAGTTCATGGCTCTATTAGTTTGAATAAAATCAAATTTATATAAATATTATTGTTAATTAAAGGAATTTGTAATGTATTTTGTTAAAGAAGTAAGTTATTCTGATTGGTGTATTTTTTTCAAAAAATGTCAAAAAACAAATATGCTTCAATGCTGGGAGTATGGGGAAGCTAAGGAAAAATGTAGCCGATGGAAGGCGGCTCGTTTTTTTATTTTGAATGATAAAAAAGAAACGGTTGCCCTTGTTCAAGCGCTTGTAGTAAGTATCCCTTTTATAGGTGGCATTGTTCGAGTAAATCGTGGCCCAATTTTATTAGACAATAGCTCTACTAGTGAAAATAATGTGGAGATCTTTGAGATAATTTCTGCTTTATTAAAAGAATTTCAAAGAAAGCATTGGTGGGTTGTTCAAATTGCGCCAGAGGTTAATAAAACAGATTTCGGAGCAGTACGCCTAATGGATCTTGGTTTAAGAAAGCTGAAGCTCCCACCTTACGCCTCTGGCTTGATTAATCTTTCAGTAGAAGAGTCTAACCTACTGTCTAATTTAAAAAAGAAATGGCGCTATTATCTTAAAAAAGGTCAAAAGATAAGTGTTAAGATTGACAGCTTACAAGGCAATAGCGCTCAAATTGAAGTACTGCTCAATAAATATAAAAAACTTCAAGAAGATAAAGAATTTTCCGGTCTTTCCAGCTCATTAATATCGGAACTTGCAAGTCAATCTAGTGCAGAGTGGGAGTTTTCATTATTTGAGGCTAACGAGAATGATCATAAAAAAAATGATGACCCATTAGGAATGTTAGTTAGTATTAGACATGGCGATACTGCAACTTATTTAATTGGATTGACAAATAATAAGGGTAGGAGTTTTCAGGTAAATTACGTACTACTTTGGGAGGCAATATTACATTCCAAGCAAGCGGGCTGCACTTGGTTTGATATTGGGGGCTTAGACTCTACCACTCCAAAAGGAATAAGGCATTTTAAGTCGGGGGTCGGTTCAGAGTTATATGATTTGATTGGTGAATGGAGGGGGGTGCTGTATCCATGGAAGCAATTATAACTAAACACCTGTCTGAATTCTATGGGAGTATGTATATATCGTGAATGCCACTACCAATAAAATTTCCACATTAAGTAAGCTATATGTCTGGTCCATCTCTCTTGAGTCGTTATTATTTTTTGTGATTTTAAATCCAGATGTAATTGGCGTTACAGCAAATATATCTAAATTATTACAACTTTTAGTATTGACGGTTCTATTTTTTCACTTCTCGATGCTTTATGTGGCGAGAATGCCCTCTCCATTCAGTAGTTTCAATAAGTGGTTTTTTTATTATTTTATTTTTGCTATAGTATCTGGAATTTTTGGATTTCTATCTGGCGCATACAAAAATGAAATTTATGATATGACGGCGACCAATGCGCTAAGCATTTCCATAAGGCCATTATTTGAGTATTTTATCTTATTATATTACTTTATATATTTTACAATTCTTCCTAGGTATATTTTAAATAATTCGAAGTCAATAGAGTATTTTTTCAAGATTTTTGTCTCGTTATTTTTCATAGTGTTATTTGTAGGATTTGGAGACCTTTTAATGATGAAAATTATTTCAGGATATGATGGACTTCCGAGACATTTAAGTGATGGAACACAAGTTGGTTGGCGGTTCCATGGGTTTGCTGGAGAGCCAAGAGACGCATTTTCATACCTTATGCTGGGGTTGGGTATATTGGTATTGAGAGATATGTGGAGTGGTGAAAAAAAACTTAATAAGTATTTAATTACATTAATATTTGTTGCTGCGTCTTTAACCCAGTCAGCCTCAGGCCTAATTGGATTATTATTCTCTGGACTGTTAATGGTTTTATTTCTCTTTTTTAAGTTTACTAATGGCCAGAAAGTTAAATACTTAATTTTATTTATCACAGTAGTTTTTTTTATTGTGATTAGTGCATCTTTTTCAGATCGAATAATGTTATATTATGATGCACTATTTGAACTTATTCCAAGTTTAAAAGATAGTGGTCGAGTAGATTCAATCTTGTCAGTCACTATGAATAACATATACCCTTTGTGGCAAAGGTGGTTGGAAATATCGGAGTTTAATCTCCTTCCAACTTTAATTGGCACTGGGCTTGGCAGCACTTCGGTGATCAATAATAATTTTTTCAATACATTTGAGGTGATGAATCCAAATGCAAATATTATTAGATCCTTGTATGAAGTAGGCATTATTGGAACTTATTTATTTGTATATGCTTTTTTGAATCCAATAAAAAAAATAAAGCTTTTTAAGTATGAATATTTAATGCTTACAATGCTGATGCTTTTAATGCTCGGAATGTTTTTTGCACATAGGTCAGTCCTCCCTTTTCTATTTATCGGAGTAGTGTTAGCGGCATTCAACTGCAAATTATCTAGAAAAAACTAATGAAAACCATATCTAATGTTTTAATTAATGCTTCTGGAATTACTGACTCTGGTGGTATTTCAGTTTTTGAGAAATTATTAAATGAACTTTCTGTTAACCCATCTTGCCAATGTCATATTGTTTGCAGCAGGGGGGGTAATTTAGATTATTTAATGGGTAGATATATTACTTACAGTAATGTACATTTTATAGCCACCTCTAATAAAGGTTTGTTGTATAGATTTTATTATGAGAACTTTATTTTTAGGAGAATAATTAGCCATAAAGACATTCAATTGATTTACAATTTTTCTGGATCTTATCAATTTTTTATAAAAATACCGCAATTAATAAAAATACAGAATCTACTTTTTTTTTCCAGAAAACTTGATTTTTGTTATGAAAAAAATCTGAGTTTTTTTGTCTGGATTAGACAAGTTTATATTAAAAGATTAATAATTTCATTTATGCTTAAAAGGTCTGAACATGTTGAGATCCAATCTATACATGTTAAAAAATATTTATCAGATTTTATTGATGTTAATAAAAATAATTTTTATATCAAAAGTGATATTAGCGTCTTACGAAAAGACTTTCAAAGTCCAAAAAAATATGATTTTCACAATAAGATAAATTTTATATATATTGTAGGCCCTCATTTTGAGATCATACATAAAAATTTTATAGACTTTACGAATGCAATGTTAGGCCTGGATAGTTTGGGTATTAATTTTGAAATAAATATAACTTTGAGCTACAACCAGCTTAATAATTCTAATGTTTGGGACTCATCACTTAATTGCAAGACAAATTTTCTTGGTTACATAAGTGATCAAGAGCAAATGACAAAATTATTTTACGATAATACAATTCTGATTTCCACCTCTATTATTGAGACGCTGGGATTGCACGTAATAGAGGGCATTAAGAGTGGTATTATTACTATTGCTCCAAATGAAGAGTACGCTAATACGGTTTATGGAGAAAATATGTTTAAATATGAGTTATTTAATAAAGATGCTTTGTTTGACACCATAATGACTGTAATAAATTATAAGAAGTCTTATAGTGAGAGGATTTTATCCATACAAGATGATTTAAGGCAAAGTGAAATGAAAAAGTTTAGTAGTATTTTAGATGTATTTAATGAGGTTATAAATGTTCAAAAATAAGGTTTTATTGATTTCTGGTGGCACGGGTTCATTTGGTGGCGTTGTATTAAAAAGGTTTTTAACTACTGACATTAAAGAGATAAGAATTTTCTCGAGAGATGAGCTTAAGCAAGATGACATGAGAAAGTTTTACAATAATGATAAACTTAAGTTTCATATTGGCGATGTAAGAGATAAAAATTCAATTGACGATGCGATGAGAGGGGTTGATTCTAGTAAAATTACCGTCATTCCTAATTGTATTTCGGAAGAATTCACTAGTACATCAAAGAAATTCAACGTATCGAATCCTCGAATTTTATGTATCGGAACGGGTCCGAATAAAAACCTAGAGAATTTAATAGCAGCAGTAGC
>ENA-OREN01003959-OREN01003959.1-marine-metagenome-genome-assembly--contig:-NODE-3959-length-13298-cov-3.605174_pt1 | contig 13298 bp, 8 predicted proteins | sample MGYA00248624_ERZ508555 | MGnify/ENA primary metagenome ERZ508555 (study PRJEB26222, sample SAMN06267773) | marine metagenome | isolation source: Saanich Inlet, British Columbia, Canada | place...
GGTAATTCTCGGAGAGACGCTTCCTGCGGATGTCGTGAAAGATAAGTCTGCGCGACAAACTGTTGTCACTGATGACGGGGATAGCCAGATCCTGTTCGGTGATCTGCACACCTCGATGACTCTGGTTAACAGTGTCATGGTTGGGGCGGACTATTCGTTCGACCGCGACAAATAGCCATTCGCTTGGTCTAGCGCTGGGTCGGGGGTGTTTAGTGCTTTAGTTTGGGATGGCTTGAAACCAAGCTCGACAGCGATATGATTTTTGCACACACAACGTTTCGGTGGTTGAGCTTCGCTTGGCTTTCTGCGATGGCGTGGCAGCCGGGCGTTGTGGCTGCGGCGGAAACGTTGACTGCCGGTTTTGAGCAGGCCAAGCCGGGAGACTTCCGTGAACTGAACTCGCCGATCGGCACGTGGCGTGCCGAGACGGGGCACGCGGAGGTGACGGCCAAGTTTCACCACACCGGCAAACAGTGCCTTCACATTTACGGCGGCAACAAGCGGCAAGTGGAGTTTGTGCCAACGGCCGCCATTCGGATGCCGGGGCACTTGGTGTTTCAAGCGGAGCGCTGGACGAATCGCTCGCCGTTTGCGTTTCGGGTGGAGCAGCAACTCGACGGTAAATGGGTGGAAATTTTTAATGGCGACAAAGCAGTTGTCGTCGGGCGCGGGTTCAAATCGCGCGTGAAGATTCAGTTAAAGACCAGTCCGAAGCGGTTGCGTTTCACGTGCACGAGTCCCGCGCGCTCGGGGGTTCTTATTGACGGCGTGGCGCTCATGCCCGCCGCACCGCAAAAGATTGCTGGCATCACCGTGGACGCCGTCCAAGTGCCGGGCTTGCTGGGGCTGGAAACGAATCCTCTGCTGCGCGTCAGTGTGGGAACGACCGGCGCGCTCAAGCCCATCGCCTTGACCGAAGCGGCCGCGTTGGTGGGTGGTAGCATTGTGGAAAAAGATTTGGTGGCGGTGCAGTGGTTGGCTTCCGGCACATCGCCCAAATTCAGTGATGCCATACCACTCGGAGAACATTTGCCCGGCAAAAATGGGTCACATTTATTTAATGGCAAACAAATGCTTGTTGCGGGTGAGAATTATTTTTGGTTATCGGTGAAGCTCAGCGCGCACGCGGACATCGATCACACGATTACAGCCTCATGCGCGTACCTGAAATTTTCCGACGGCAAAATTCATAAGCCGCAAGCGGCCACCGGCGCAGTGCATCGCCTCGGCGTGGCGGTTCGGCAAGGCGGGCAGGGCGGCGTGCATACTTGTCGCATCCCCGGATTGGCCACCACGACGAAGGGAACTTTGATTGGCGTGTACGATTTGCGCAATCGTAGTGGGGGCGATTTGCCGGGCGACATAGACGTGGGCATGTCGCGCAGCACCGATGGCGGTCAATCGTGGGAGCCGGCGCGCGCGATTATGGATATGGGCCGCGACGCCAAGTGGCGCTACGACGGCATCGGCGATCCCGCGGTTTTGGTGGACCGCAACACCGGCACGATTTGGGTGGCAGCAACTTGGAGTCACGGCAACCGTTCGTGGGTCGGTTCCGGCCCGGGAATGAAGCCGCACGAGACCGGCCAATTGATGCTCGTGCGTTCGGATGACGACGGCGTGACGTGGTCCAAGCCCATCAACATCACCGCGCAAGTGAAGAAGCCGGAATGGTGTTTTATTTTGCAAGGCCCCGGCAAGGGCATCACGATGGCCGATGGCACGATTGTTTTTGCAGCGCAATATCAGGATCCACCGGCAAAGCGTCGGTTGCCTCATTCAACAATTATTTATTCAAAAGACCATGGCAAAACGTGGCACGTGGGCACGGGCGCGTTTGATGATACCACCGAGGCGCAAGTGGCGGAGGTTGAGCCGGGCGTGTTGATGCTCAACTGCCGGTACAACCGCGAGAGTACTCGCGTGGTAATGGTGACGCGAGACATGGGTCACACATGGACAACGCATCCCACGCATCGCAAGGCGCTGATCGAGCCGCGCGCGTGCATGGCCAGCCTCATCAACATCGACGGCGAACGCACCGGCAAGCCCGGGCCGCGCCTGTTGTTTTCCAATCCCAACAGCCTCGCCGGGCGCAATCACATCACCATCAAATCATCCAACGACCGCGGCCTCACGTGGCCCGCGGATTCACAACTGCTCCTCGATGAATGGGGCAGCGCGGGCTACTCGTGCTTGTCGATGATCGATGACCAAACCGTCGGCATTCTCTACGAAGGCAGCCGCGCGCACATGACGTTCCAGCGCGTGAAGCTAAAAGATATTGTCGCTGCGGTGCCCAAAAAGAGCGCGAGCAAAAAACCCAACGTGCTGCTCATCGTCTCCGAAGATAACGGCCCCGAGCTGGGTTGCTATGGCGATCCTTATGCACGCACGCCACATCTTAATCGGCTTGCGCGAGAAGGCGTGCGCTTCTCTACCGCGTGGGTGCCGTACTCGGTTTGCAGCCCGTCGCGCGCGTGTTTTTTGACCGGCCGCTATCCGCATAGCAACGGCCAACTGGGTCTCGCGACCCATAAATTTGCGATGTACGAAAAATGGCCGAACCTGTTTTCGCTCCTTAAGTCCGCCGGTTATCGCACGGGATTGCTCGGGAAAATTCACGTGAACCCAACGAGCGCATTCCCGCTTGACCGCCATTGGAATCCGGCCGCGTCCATCAGCTTCGGCAAGCGCGACGTGCGCCGCATCGCGGAAGAGGCCGGTAAATTTATCCGCGCGGGCGACGCGCCTTTCGTGATGTCGGTCAATTACCCCGACGCCCATTATCCGCTGCACCGCCAGCTCAACGGCCTCCCAACTTTCCCACAAACTGCCGCCGACGTGAAAACTCTCCCGTGGATTGGGGTGGACAACGCGCGCCTCCGCAAACACGTCGCCGATTATTATAACTGCCTTGCGCGACTGGACACCGGCATCGGCTTGCTGCTCGAGGAATTGGAAAATAGCGGCAAAGCCGAAAACACGATTGTCATTTATCTCGGCGACCACGGTGCGCAATTTTCGCGTGGCAAAACTTCCGTGTACGAGGCCGGCCTGCGCGTGCCGCTCATCGTCCGCTGGCCCGGCTATGGCAAGCCCGGCCACGTGTCGCACGAATTGGTTTCGTCGCTCGATATTTTGCCGACCGTTTTACAGGGCACAAACGTGAAGTCGCCCGCGGGGCTCGATGGCCGCGCGTTGCAGCCATTGCTCGAAGGTCGCTTTGTGAAATGGCGCGAGCATCTTTTTGCGCACAAGATGGGTGCCGCCGCGCATTTTTATTATCCGCAAGTGGCCGTGCGCGATGCTCGTTACAAACTCATCGCCAATCCATTGCGTCGGCCCAATCCGCCCGCGCAAATTTACACCGACAACAGCGGCGTGTTTTTCATTGCCGGCACGCGGAAGAGCGAAGTGGCCGCCGCCAGTCTGCTCATCCAAAAAGCATATGCCACCTATCACAACCCGCCGCCCGTCGAGTTGTACGATTTGCAAGCCGACCCGTACGAATTCAAAAACCTCGCCAACGACCCAAAACACGCGGTCGCGCAAAAGCGGCTGCACTCGCGACTGCGCGAATGGCAGCGCGACACCGGCGACCCCTTGGTCGATGCCGCCGCGCTCAAGCGTTACACCAAAGAAATCGACGAAGCCGCTGCCATGAAGCCCTTCCTCGCCTATCGCCGCGACAAGAATTTTCGCTGGCGTTACTTAGATTGGATGAAGCCCAAACCGTGAATCACAAGGCAACATTCGAGCAGGATGGATTCGTGGCTGTGCCGCGTTTTTGCGATGAGGCGGAACTGCAAGCTCTTGAGGCCGCATTGGCGCGGTTCATTGCGGAGCGTGTTCAGGTGTTGCCAGTTGAGCACGTTTTTTATGAGGACAAGTCCGATGCTAGCACGTTGAAGCAAATCCAGCGGATGCACGAACACAACGGTTTATTGGGCACTTTTTTTGAGGACAAGCCCAAGCGCTTGGCGCAGGAATTGTTGGGCGAAGCTGTGATAGGAAAAAATCTCCAGTATTTTAACAAACCCCCCACGCTTGGCCAAGCGACGCCGCCGCATCAGGATGGTTTTTATTTTATGCTCGAGCCGTGCCGCGCCCTGACGATGTGGATGGCGCTTGACGATGTGGACGAAGAAAATGGCTGCGTCCGCTACGTGCGCGGCTCGCACACGCGCGGAATGCGTCCACACGGTCGCACAGAAACGCTCGGTTTCTCACAGGGCATCACCGACTTCGGCCAAGCGCTCGACGCGCGCGATGAAGTGGCGTGCCCGGCGCGGCCCGGCGATTTGCTGGCGCATCACGCACTAACCATTCACCGCGCGGATGCGAACGCTAGCGCTACGCGCACCCGACGCGCGCTTGGTTTTATCTATTACGGCGAAAGCGCCCTCGAAAACCTCGCCGCGCACGAGGCGTATCAAGCCAAGTTAACCACGGAGATGGAGTTGGCCGGAAAAATTTGATGATGAAGAAACTATTCAAACTAAACACGTTGCTGCTGGTCTTGCTGGCGGCGGGTTCATTATCGGCGGCAGAATCGCAGCCGAGCGGGTACACGATTCCGACAATTGATTTGTCGGCCCAAAAGCATCGGCAAATTATTGTCGACCGCGAGAAAGGCCAGTATCTGGGGCATCCGACGACGGTGCTTTTGGAGGACGGCAAGACGATGCTGATTGTTTACCCGAAAGGGCATGGGAAGGGCGGCATTGTTTACAAGCGCAGCGCCGATGGCGGCAAGACGTGGAGCAAGCGGTTACCCACTCCGGCGAGCTGGGCGACAAGTCGCGAAGTGCCGACGCTGCATCGTGTGGTGGATGCGAAGGGCACGAAGCGGCTCATCATGTGGAGCGGCCTTTATCCGGCGCGGTTTGCGGTGAGCGAGGATGACGGCGCGAAATGGAGCGCGCTGAAACCGGCGGGCGACTGGGGCGGCATCGTGGTGATGGGTTGCCTCGAGGAACTCAAAACCGGCAAGGGATATTACATGGCGATGTTCCACGACGATGGACGGTTCTTTGCCAAAGGCGGCAAGCGCGGCAAGCCGGCGGTTTTCACATTATATAAGACATTTTCGAAAGACGGCGGACTGACGTGGTCCATGCCGGAAAGCATCTTTGCGCGGTTGGACGTGCATTTGTGTGAGCCGGGGATTATTCGGTCGCCCGATGGCAAACAACTTTGCGTGTTGTTGCGCGAAAACAGTCGGCAGAAAAATTCGTATGTAATTTTCTCCAATGACGAAGGCAAGACATGGACGAAGCCGCGCGAACTCCCGGCCGCGCTCACGGGCGATCGTCACACCGGCAGATACACCGCCGATGGCCGGCTGTTTATTTCCTTTCGAGACCGCACTCACAAAAGCCCCACGCCCGGCGATTGGGTTGCGTGGGTCGGCACGTATGATGACATCGTCAAAGGCCGCGAAGGCCAATACCGCGTGCGATTGATGGATAACACAAAGGGTGCAGACTGCGCCTATCCACCGGTGGAAGTGCTGCCCGACGACACCATCGTGACCACCACGTACGGTCACTGGACCAAGGGCGAGTCGCCGTACATCGTTAGCGTCCGCCTCAAGCTCAGTGAACTGGACGCGATGGCGAAGAAGGGGGAGTTGTTGAAGTAGTGGGCTTGGTTCGAACCAGCTTTGCCGCTTGGTTGCTGTCGCTGTTCGCGATGTTGGTTGACGGTTGGGGGGCGGAACGCCCGAATGTGCTGTTCATTGCCATCGATGATTTGCGGCCGGAGTTGGGTTGTTATGGCGCGCAACACATAGTGAGCCCGAACATCGATCGCTTGGCCAAGCGCGGCATTTTATTTGAGCGGGCCTATTGCCAGCAACCGCTGTGCAATCCTTCGCGCACGAGTCTGATGACGGGACTGCGGCCGGAGACCACTGGCGTGACGCACAATCACGTTCACTTTCGCACACGCAATCCAGACGTGGTCACGTTGCCGCAGTATTTCAAAAATCACGGCTACGAGTCGCGCGCGATTGGGAAAATGTATCACGGCTTTCTGCCCGAAGGTTCGAGCAAAACAAGTTGGGACACGATGGGCGATGCGCCGTCGTGGTCCGCGCCGGCCATTCGGTTTGGTCCGCGCTATTATTTTACCGAGGCTGGCATCGCGCAGGCCAAGGCTGCTTATCGCGGGATGTATCGCCCAAAAAATCCCGCGCCCAATGACTGGACGCGGAAGCTCGTGTTTGGCCCAATGACCGAGGCACCCGTAGTGCCGGATAACACATTGCAAGACGGCCAGGCCGCCGATGCCGCTATCGCCGCGTTGCGGGAACTGAAGGGCAAACCGTTCTTTCTCGGTGTCGGTTTCATCAAGCCGCACACGCCCTTTGTCGCGCCGAAAAAATATTGGGATTTGTATGACCCGAAAAAAATCCAACTCGCCGCGCGCAGCGAGTTGCCCAAGGGTGCGCCCGCGATGGCGGGTCACAATTCGGGCGAAGTGCGCCGCTACACCGACCAGCCCAAGCGCGAGCCTTTCACCGAGGCCAATGCCCGCAATCTGCGCCATGGTTATTTCGCGTGCATCAGTTACATCGATGCCCAAGTCGGCCGCGTGCTTGCCGAACTTGATCGGCTTGGTTTGCGCGAGAACACCATCGTGTTGCTTTACGGCGACCACGGTTGGCACTTGGGCGACCACGGGTTGTGGGGCAAAATCACCAACTTTGAAATCGCCGCGCGCGCGCCCCTCATCATCTCCGCGCCTGGAATGACGGCCAACCGCAAGACCATGGCGATCACGGAATTTCTCGATATTTATCCAACCCTCGCCGAGTTGGCCGGTTTGCCCGTGGCCAAAAAACTCGAGGGCCGCAGTCTCGTGCCCGTGTTGCTCGATCCCGCTCGCGGCCACAACCCCGCCGCTTTCACGCAGCAATATCGCGGCAAAGCCACCGGCTATTCCATTCGCACCGAGCGCCGCCGCTACACCGAGTGGATTGAAAACGGCCGAGTCATCGCGCGCGAACTTTACGACTACGCCATCGATCCCGGCGAAACCACCAACCTCGCCGCGCAGCCAAAGCACGCGGAATTCGTCCAACGCCTTTCGCGCCAGCTTCGCAAAGGGCTGAACTTGCCGCCGCGTTTCGCGCGCGCCTTTGGCAGTCATATGGTTTTGCAACAGCGCCAACCGCTCCCCGTTTGGGGTACGGCGAAGCCCGCGACGAAAGTGACCGTCACTTTGGGAAACCAAAAACAAACCGCCACCACCGATGCTGGTGGAAATTGGAAAGTCAATTTCCCCGCGCTGAAAACTGCCGGCCAAACGCTTACGCTCACAGCCCAAACCGCCCGGCACAAAACCATGCTCACCGATATTCTCGTCGGCGAAGTGTGGTTGTGCGCGGGGCAGTCGAACATGGAATGGAAACTCTCCCAAGCTGCCACGGCGAAGACCGCCGTTCCCGCCGCGAAACTTTCACGTTTACGGTTGTTCAATTTTGTGGGCGCCGCGCGCGGTGGCAGTGGCGATTACGCGCCGGAACTCATCGCGCGCTTGTCGCCGGAGCGATTTTGCGAAGGCCAATGGCGCGTGTGCTTGCCGGAAAACGCTGCTTCATTTTCTGCTGTGGCATTTTTCTTTGGCCAAAAACTGCTCGCTGAAATCGATATGCCCGTTGGCCTCATCAACGTATCCATAGGCGGCACACCGGCGGAAGCGTGGGTGCGTCGCGAAGCCTTGGCCGCGCATCCGCAATTGGCGGCAATGGTGCGCGGCAATTGGCTCACTAACAAAAGCCTCGAGCCATGGTGCCGCGAGCGGGGCTCGTCTAATTTGAAACGCGCATTGGCCGCGGGCGATTTTATCCCCGGCGACGATCTCGGCCCAAACCATTCCTTCAAGCCCGCCTTCATGTGGGATGCCGCCGTGGCCCCATTTCAACTGCTGCCCATCGCGGGCGTGCTGTGGTATCAAGGCGAATCCAACGCTGAAAGCGAATGGCGAGTGAAACAACACGACGCCGTTTTGAAAACATTGGTGACCGATTGGCGCGCGCAATGGAAGCGCCCAAAGCTGCCGTTTTTTTTCGTGCAACTGCCCGCGATGAAGCGCCCGCACTGGCCCGCCTTTCGCGCCAGCCAACAGCGCGTGCACGACTCTCTGCCGCACACCGGCATGGTCGTCACGATCGACCTCGGTCATCCCACGAATGTCCATCCGCGCGAAAAGCAGCCGGTCGGGGAACGGCTCGAAAGCTTGGCCATGGCTCATGTTTATGGGAAACCTAATCGTGGGAGAGGACCGCGATTTGAGAGTGCCAAGCAACGTGGGGATTTGCTCGTTGTTCGCTTGGCCAATGGTCATCGTAGACTTCGCACACTCGACGAATTGCCCCCAACCGGCTTTGAAGTGAGAGATGGCCGGGGCCGGTGGAGCAGGGCAGAGGCCCGTATCGTGGTGGGTGACACTCTTGAAGTGGCATCACCGCTTGGCAAGGCGGTGACGGCGTTGCGTTATGCGTGGGTGCCGTATCCCGAGCCAACATTAAATTTGATGGACGAAACCGGTCTTCCGGTTGCCCCGTTTGAAACTGAACTATCATTTAAATGAGTATAAAATTGAAAGGATTGATTGCGGCAGTGCACACACCGATGCACGCTGATTTTACCGTGAATTACGATCGGGTTCCTGCCCAGGCTGAGCACTTGGCCAAGAACGGAACTAGCGGGGTTTTTGTCACGGGCACAACCGGTGAGTGCCATTCGCTGACGACCGGTGAGCGGCTGAAACTCTTCGACGTCTGGGGCCGGGTGGCCCATCGCAACGGGCTGAAATTCATCGCGCATGTTGGTCACAACAATCTACCCGATGCCCAGGCACTGGTGCGCTCGGCGAGAGATGCCGGCGCCGATGCCATCTCGGCGATGGCCCCGAACTTTTTCAAGCCAGCCGACGCGGAGGCTCTGCTCGACTGGTTTGCGGAAGTGGCCAAGCCCGCACCTGAACTGCCCTTTTATTTTTATGATATTCCGGCAATGACCGGAGTGACGGTTGATACGGCGGAATTCGTGGTCCGAGCCAGAAAAAACATTCCCGGCATGGCTGGCGTGAAATACACCAACCCCGACCGCGACCAGTTGCGGGCGATATTCGCAATGAACGGTTATGCGCCAGACATGCTCTTTGGGTGCGACGAAGAACTGCTCGAAGGACTGCAGATCGGCTGCAGGGGTGCAGTCGGCAGTTCATATAATTTTTCTGCGCCGCTCTATCGAAGGATTATCTCATCGTTCGACGAGGGCAACACTGAGGCTGCCCAGCGTGAGCAGGGTAGATCCGCAGAAATGATTCGCACCATCGCAAAGCACAACTACACGCCGGCGGCCAAGTCGGTGATGGCGATGGTCGGTGTGGACTGCGGCCCGGCGCGCCCGCCGTTATGCACCCTGGCGCGGGAATCAATCGGTAACTTGAAACAGGATTTGGAGAAGATCGGTTTCTTCGACTGGGCGAACTCCTGAGATGAAGGAATCACGCCAACGCGAATTGCTCGCCGTCTATCGGGACGGCCTGCTGGATGACACGCTGCCGTTTTGGTGGCCGCGTTGCGTGGACGACGAGCATGGCGGCTTTCTGCTGGCCCGCGACCGCGACGGCTCCCTGCTGGACACCGACAAGGGCATGTGGCAGCAGTGCCGTGCGACCTGGTTGCTGGCCACGATTTACAACACGGTCGAGCCAAGGAGAGAGTGGCTCGCTTGGGCCGGTCGCGGGCTCGATTTTATTTCGAGTTGTGGCTTCGACACCGACGGGCGGATGTGGTTTCACGTCACACGCGAGGGTGCGCCGATTCGCAAACGGCGCTATGTTTTTACCGAGACGTTTGCTGCGATTGCGTTTGCGGCCATGGCCAAGGCGACCGGTGAGCTTGGCCAAGCGGAGAAGGCTCGCGATCTGTTTCACTTGGCCAAGCGTCACTTCACTGAACCGTCGCTGACCGAGTCGAAGTTCACCGACACGCGCCCGGCCAAGGCCATCGGCGCGCCGATGATTCAAATGGTCACCGCGCAGGAGTTGCGCCGGAATTTGGGCGACGAGTCGTTCACGGTCGACGTCGATGCGGCGATTGAGGAGATCCGCCGGGACTTCATGAAGCCGGAGATCGAGTGCGTGATGGAAACCGTCGCGCCGAACGGTTCAATGATCGATCACTTCGACGGCCGAATGCTCAACCCCGGCCATGCGATCGAGTGCGCCTGGTTCATCCTTTGGGAGGCCAAACTGCGTGGCAACGAACCGGATCTTATCCGGATGGGTTGCCAGATTCTCGACTGGATGTGGGCGAGGGGATGGGACAACGAGTACGGTGGATTGTTTTATTTTCGCGACGTACATGGCAAGCCAGTGCAGGAGTATTGGCATGACATGAAATTCTGGTGGCCACACAACGAGGCAATCATCGCCACGCTGCTTGCCTGGTTGCTTACAGGAGATGAAAAGTATGCCAAATGGCATCAGCAGGTTCACGATTGGGCTTACGCCCAATTTGCCGACCCGGAGCACGGCGAGTGGTTTGGGTATTTGCACCGGGACGGGACCGTTTCCGTCCCGCTCAAGGGCAATCTGTGGAAAGGGCCGTTCCACTTCCCCCGCATGCAACTCGTCTGCTGGCAGTTGTTGGAGGAAGCGCTTGGTCTATCGGCCGAGGTACATTAGTCAGTGCGATTTTACCTTCTTTACGATTTCGTTAAACCGCTCTAAAATTGTTTTGACCAGATGATTATAGCCTATCTGTTTTGTTGTTGTTTCTTATCAAAAAACAGTTAGTTTTCCTGCTGTATCTGATCTTTGTGAAAACACATTAACTTACAGAATCAAAGTAAGTTAGGTTAAAGAATTAACGATAAAATGAATAAGCGAAACACTAATATTTCGTTGTCAGCATTTACCTTGATCGAGTTGCTGGTGGTAATCGCCATTATCGCGATTTTGGCCGGAATGCTTCTACCTGCTTTGGCCAAGAGTAAGACCATTGCTGTTCGCGCAAAGTGTGGTAACCAACTGCGCCAACTTGGCTTGGCAAACATGATGTACATGGACGACAACGACGATATATTCCCGTACCACCGTCGGGCACTAAACCGGACGCCGAGCAAGGGGTTCCAGCGCTTGGTTGAACTGAACAAGGGCATGTCGTTCTCGCGGGAGGAGACCTGGTTCACCCTTATCTACGGCTACGCACCATCGGATCAGGCGTACCGCTGCCCCGATCTGCGGCACGACAAGTTCCAAAATGCATCCAAACAGCATGACAAGTGGCGGTTCGACGCGCACAGCATCGGCTACGGGCAGAACTCCTACTTTCTCGGGCAGATGCCGGGACGCCAGGGTGAGAAGAGTGCCAATCTCCCAAGCGGGTACGAGGTGAAGCTGGGTTCGGTGCGAAGTCCTGTCGAGTGCATCAACCTCGCCGACTCAGAGCAAAAAACAGGTGGTCACTGGTCTCTCACGATGTGGTGGCCGTTTATCAACCGCGCCAACGAGGGTGTGGCAAGCTTGCGGCACAGCAACTCCGCGCCGGTGGTGTTTGTGGATGGTCATGTGCAGTCGTATGACGACCCGGACCGCACGATCAACCCCAGGCGTGACAACACTGCGGAACATATCGAGAACTGGGATCCGCTGCAGCGTCGGAACGCTTTTTGAGTTGGGTTTCTCAACACCCTCAACGAGCGCGAAACCATCACGCTCGTGAAGTTCATAACGAATAAAAATTGACCAGCCTGCTCATCTGTCGGCAAGGCAGCGTGCCGGTCAGGTTTTTTCGAGAATATTTTTCGTCATCTCGGCGCCGGCGACGAAACTCAGGCTGCCCATGTTGACCATCTGATAAATGTTGATCCGGAAATCCGGGCAGGTGCTGACGAGGCAGTAGGCGTCGGTTGCTGACATGCCGTACTCGTCGGTCATCCAGGCTATGAGATGTTGGGTTGCTGTGTCCACTGCCAACTCGAGTGGTCGTGCGGCATGCACTGAAATGATGCTGTCCGGTTTTTCGATGCGCATGAACGGAAGGCGTTTTTCTTTCACCAACTCGAATCGCACACGGACGGTGGCGCAGGTCTCTGCCGCTGTGCCGGTGTACTCAGTGTCACCCTGGCTGGCGTGCACGTCGCCGAGATAAAACAGGGCTCCCTCGTGAAAGACCGGGAGGTGGATTTGATTGCCAACGGTCACGTCGCGGATGTCGAGATTGCCTCCCCATGGGCCTTGGCCGTCAATACTGGTGGTCACTTCGCGTTCCGGGGCGACGCCGATCGTTCCAATGAACGGTGTGATTGGCCAGGCGATCTCGTCGTTAAACTGCATCGTGCCATCCCGCATTGTACCGCTTGGCCCCGGGCTATGTTTAAATATCTTGGTTGTATATTGGCTGGAAAGCTCGGGCCAGCGGGTGGATTCACCGAGTGGACCGCGCTTGGGGCCAATGGCCACCCATGAGTAATCACTCACCTCAATATCCTCGATGTCGATCAGCAACACATCACCGCGCTCAGCGCCGTCGATGTAAACCGGTCCGCCGATCGGGTTGGCCAGGGGTGGATGACTGTCGAAGCCGGGCCGGTTGGTCGGGATGGCCTTGTCGCTCGGTGTTTTGAAAAACCCAGAACCGGCATCCCATGTTTCGATCTCGAACGATTCGCCCGGTTGAACGCGGAGGAGTGGTTCATCCCGCCAATCAAAGGCGAACTTACGAGCTTGATCCCGGGTGATTCGTTGCATGACGACATTTGTTGCGACCAGCCAAGCGTACGGAGCATCTCCGAACGAAGCAACTTTGTTCAGATCCCCATATCGGTTTTTGCCTCGGCGAACTTGACGATGGCAAACTTGAGATCTTCCTCTGTGTGTGTCGCAGAAATTTGCGTGCGGATGCGGGCTTTTCCCTTTGGTACGACGGGGTAGGAGAAGCCGATGACGTATATGCTTTTGTCGAGCATTGCGTCGGCGAGTTCCGCCGCCTTCGAGTAGACCGCCTTGTTGTTGACCAGCGAGTAATGGCTGATCGCCAAAGCGCCGTGCTGGCGGCCGATCTCGGTTTGAGGTTGTCGCTGCCAAATGGCCCGATGAGCATTCGCCGATGCCGCGCGGTCGGTCGCCTGATCGAGAACGTTGGCGAGCCGGACTTCAACCGATGGTGCCTGCTCCGATTTGCCGTATCGATCAAGAAACTGTCGGCAGGCGGCGGCCAAATCGGCGTTGCGAGATGTTGCTTCCAAGCCGTCAATCAGCTTTAGCATCACATC
>ENA-OREN01003960-OREN01003960.1-marine-metagenome-genome-assembly--contig:-NODE-3960-length-13296-cov-2.725547_pt1 | contig 13296 bp, 12 predicted proteins | sample MGYA00248624_ERZ508555 | MGnify/ENA primary metagenome ERZ508555 (study PRJEB26222, sample SAMN06267773) | marine metagenome | isolation source: Saanich Inlet, British Columbia, Canada | place...
ACGCACCACTTGAAAAGATTGTCGAAGAGGAATCTGCTCAGCAATTTGATCCCGATGAGGATCAGATCGAAGTGCAAGATCCCGACTTGTTTGCGCCCTAAGGAGACTCACGTTGCCAGCTAGCGTTTTTGCCGTTCATTCGAGTGATGGCTACACGATGACGAAGCCGACTCGGGTTTCGATCGTTGTGGTGGCTGGTTTGGGAGTCGAGAACGATGTGCACAGCGGTGCAACAGTGAAGCACCGCAGCCGAATGAAGGCGAATCCTGATCAGCCGAATCTCAGGCAGGTTCACCTCATTCATAACGAGCTATTCGACGAACTGCGAGACAAAGGATTCGAAGTTCATCCGGGGATGATGGGCGAGAACATCACAACCTCATCGATTGATCTGCTGGGGCAGCCGACCGGAACTCTTCTCCACATCGGTGACGATGTGGTGCTGGAAATCACAGGATTACGAAATCCTTGTGCCCAGCTCGACGGCCTGATTCCCGGTCTAATGTCTGCAACGCTGGATCGTGATGATGATGGCGAACTCGTTCGAAAAGCTGGTGTGATGACAGTCGTAATCGAAGGCGGAGTCGTGCGACCCAACGATGAAATACGTATCGAATTGCCAGCAGGTGAACGTCTGCCACTAGAGCCGGTGTAGTTGATGTCGAGTGCAGTGATTCGCACCGTCTCTGGCATGTAATCTCGGGTGACTACCCATACAATCGTTTGTCATGAAAATGCCTCGATGGGACCGAATATATTTCTTCGTCTTCACCGCGACTGCGTTCGCCGTTGCCAGTTTCTTGTCGTTGCTAGTTCTTCCTCTCGTTGAAATCACAAATTCCGAGACGGGTGAGATCGTTACCAAAACGATTTTTGAAGATGGCCAAACGAATATTTTCTGGATCAGCATCTTGCCAGTCGCTCTGTCAGGCACAGCGCTTTTTGTAATCCCAAAGGATGGGAATCCTGACAAAGCTGGGAAGATAAACATTTGGGTATCGACGTTTCTGATCTATGTATTCGTAGTGTTGTTCATCTTTATCAATGGGATTTTGTTCTTCCCAACGGCGATCTTGATGACTGCTGCGGCCGTAGGTTCTCAGGTGCGTCGACGAGAGCGAAAGATTTTCGCAAAGTCGCCAGAGGAATCGAAATCTGGCCGTGGCGGCGGTAAACGCAATCGAAACAAAGGCTAAACTGTCGCCAGATTTACAGTGCTGATTTCGGACCTGCCGAATTTTCAGCGCTAACCACAAGTCAGGGTAGATATATCCAATGACAACATCAGCATCACCTGGTGGCACTGTTATTTCCGATGAGCTCCGCTCCTTTGTTGGGCTGGAGTCGATTCCGACCACGTACGATATTGAGCGCCACGCCGTAGAACGATTTGCGGCAGCGATTGGCGATTCAAGCCATTTGTATTCGAATCGGGATGCTGCGAACGCTAGTTCGTATGGATCACTGATCGCCCCGCCAACGTTCTTTCGATCGCTGTTGCCGGGTGATTATCCAAAGGCTTACCCAGAGCCGTTCGCACATATTCTCGATGGTGGCAGCAAGTATCGGTACAACGAACCGGTTAAGGTTGGCGATCGAATAACGGTCGTGCGGAAGATCACCGATTTGTTCGAGAAACACGGCCGAATGGGAACGATGCTTTTCAAAATATCTGAGATCAGTTACACGAATCAGATGGATCGATTAGTAGCTACTCAAACGACCACGACGATCACATACGGCACCGGAGAAAAGGATTCAGGCGTTGGCGATCACTAATTCTGAAACTGGTATTTCGAACCCCATATTCGAAGATGTGAACATTGGCGACGTGTTGCCAGAAGTTGTGAAAAATCCCGACACTCGCCAGCTGGTGATGTACGCCGGGGCATCGCAAGATTTTGTTGCAATTCACTACGATCAGAACGTCGCCAAAGAGGCTGGGCATCCGAAGGTCATCATTCACGGCGCACTGAAAAGTGCTTGGCTTGGAGAATTGGTGACGAGTTGGATGGGTGATGAAGGTCGACTTCTAGAGCTTGATGTTTCGTACAGGGCGATAGATTTCCCGGACGCTGTAGCGACCTGTGTTGGCAAAGTGACCGACACCCGAATTGTCGATGGCGTTGGGCTTGTCGAACTTGAAATTGGACTTCGTCAGGAAGATGGAACGATCAGTACTCCCGGTAGGGCGCTCGTTTCGCTTCCGACAAGAGAAATCGTTTAGATAATTTTTGGGTCCAGTAATTCTGCGACCCTTCCCAATTAGAAAACCTTAGCAATAGGAATTTGAACTAATGAGCGGTGCGCTTGAAGGCAAAGTAGCAGTTGTAACCGGGGCAGGTCGTGGGATCGGGCGAGGTATCGCCATTGAGCTTGCAGCCAACGGCGCAAAAGTAGTCGTAAACGACGCAGGATTATCTCTTTCTGGCGAAGCTGAAGGCTTGAGTCCTGCCGACGAAGTTGTCGGCGTGATCAAAGCTGCCGGCGGTGACGCTGTTGCCATCACGGAATCGGTTTCCACTTTCGAGGGTGGAGGGCGAATTGTGCAAGCTGCGCTCGATTCGTTCGGTCAACTCGACATCGTTGTAACTGCTGCCGGAATCCTTCGTGATCGCATGATCTACAACATGAGCGAAGAAGAGTGGGACTCCGTCTACGAAGTTCATCTCAAAGGCACGTTCAACATCGTTCGCCACGCAGCTCCGTTGTTCAGGAAGCAACGTGGCGGTCGGGTAATAACGTTCACTTCGGAATCGGGATTGGTTGGATTCCCCGGGCAGGCGAACTACGGTGCAGCAAAATCTGGCATTCATGGCTTCACCAAAGTTGTCGCCAAAGATCTTGGAAAGTACGGAGTTACTGCAAATTCGATAGCGCCACGTGCTGAAACCCGCATGGTTGAGTCGATCCCCGAAGCCACCCGTGAAAAGCTTGCTGCCAACGGACTATTCCCGGGCAAGGGCGAAGCTGCTTGGGAGCCAGAAGACGTTGCGCCGTTCGTTGCGTTCCTTGCTTCCGATTATTCGGCACCAGTGAACGGTCAAACGTTCTTGGTCTACGGTGGAAACGTAGTTCACATGACGTTGCCACGCCGAGTGAAGACGATCTACAACTCTGCGCCACCAGCAACGTGGGAGCCGGATCAGCTCGATGCGCAGGTGGGACCTAGTTTGCTGGGTCATCCATCAGTCGAAGGTCCGGTTGCGAGTAAACGACTCGAAGGCAAAGTGGCTGTTGTTACTGGGGCAGGTCGTGGAATTGGTCGAGGTGTAGCAAAACTTCTCGCATCGCAGGGTGCTGCCGTGGTTGTCGCCGACGTTGGAGCAGCTTTGGACGGCGATGGTGAAGACACAACTCCAGCCGCTCAGGTGGTCGAGGAGATATCGGAACTAGGCGGTCGTGCCGTTGCTTCGTATCACTCGGTTGCCACGATGGAGGGCGGCGAGAATATCGTGAAAACGGCGATGGAAGAATTTGGTCGTTTGGACATCGTTGTGACTGCAGCCGGGATTTTGCGAGATCGCATGTTGTTCAACATGAGCGAGCAGGAATGGGACGATGTGATGGGCGTGCACTTGAAAGGCACGTTCTCGGTCGTTCAGCCAGCTTCACAAATATTTAAAGAGCAGGGCAGCGGTCGAATTGTTACGTTTAGCTCGGTTTCGGGTTTGTACGGATATGGCGGGCAGGCGAACTATGGTGCTGCCAAAGACGCTATCGCTGGGTTTACACGTGTAGTTGCTAAAGATTTGGCTCGACACGGTGTGACAGCGAACGCTATTTCACCGGGCGCTTCGACTCGCATGACGGATTCGATTCCTGATTCGACTAAAGACATGCGCAAAGGTGAGTTCTTGCCACCTCCGGAAGGCACGCTAACGACTGAGCCCGAACAGGTGGCTCCGATGATTGCGTGGCTGGCGTCCGATCAGGCAGAGGACGTCACAGGTCGGATTTTCCACACGGTTGGGAATCGGGTGAGTTTGATGAATTCGCCTGAGCAGGGACGTTCGATTCACAAGGCTGGTCGCTGGACGGTCGAAGAGCTTGCGGGAGTGTTCCCGGAGACCATCGGCATGGATCTGGTGAATCCTGCACCACCGCAGGATTAGTTTTTTACTTGGTTCGCTCACGGGTCCCGAGCGGTAGCCGAGGGTTCTGGAGTGGTGGGGCTTGAGCGGCAAGTTCGTTTGAACGTCGAAGGTGCTTAGGCCGATTATGATCGATGTCCTGTTGGGCGTGGGTGTCTGCTGAGCGAACTTTCACCACCCAACCCCAGGTCCCTCCGCGTTGGTCGGGACATTAGAGAAGCTAGCTTCTTGCCACGGCTGCGTCGTAGCGATCTAGCGCGTTTTGGGCGACGAGTTCTGCGTCCTGTTCGAGTACGTAACCTGCTTTTGCTAAGGCTTCAGTGTCTTGCTTTACTAGCTGGGCGTACTGATCTCGGTTTTCGTAGCGTTCGTTGATCGAAGGACGCACATCGTTCGTGTTGGCGCGGTCTGATTCGCTTACCGGGAACCAGCGAGTGAATCCTTGCATTGGCACGATTTGATCGGGCGCACCGGTGTCGGGATGTCGAGGATTCCAACCGGTGTGGGTTGCGACCGGACGTGTGAGATCGGGGAGCCTGACTCCCGCTATTTCGTTGCCGTCGGCATCAACAGCCGAAACTAGACATGAGTAGTTCTCTCCCTCTTCTGGCGGGTACGTTCCGACTCCTTCATCAGCCCCTGCGCCAAGATCGGTTTGGCGCATCACCCATAGCTTTTCGGGATCCATAGTTACCTGGTCGGGTAGAGATTCGAACGCTTTTAAAACGTCGCCACGGGAAGCTGCAGATTCGTGATCGATCCGTGCATATGCATTCGCTGGCGGCTCTTTGCCATCTGCGATCCAATTCTCCAGATTTACCAGAGCTGCTCGTAGCAACGGTGAGTAGTCGATCACGTTTGTGGCGTAGAGGGCGAGTGCACCTTCCGCACCGGCGTCGTGTGCCTGAGGCAGAATTCCCGCACCGTGCTGGGTTCCAGCGAAGTGGTACATGCGAGACTCAGAACCCAGTTCCACATCGGCAGTTCCGACTGCGTTTGTGTGCATCAGCGAGCAATCGCCTCGCCAGTATTCAGACGAGCTGTTGGTGTAGATAACTTTTGGAACCGCGTTCAGTTCGACTAGTTTCGAAAGTAAGCCAGCGGACTGATTAGAGATTGGATCATCGGATTCGATGTCGGTGTAAGGCGCTAGGTGTCCGAAGCTTGGGTACGACTGATTCGATGGCTGGGCGTATCGATGGTTGAAAGCGCCTCTTCGTGCACCGGCGACGTGCGGGAGAAGTCCTTCGAAAACCTTTCGATTCTGTTCATCGACGTTCAAACCGTCGTACATGAAATGCCGGAGCATTCTGCCGGTTTGCGAAACCCCGTAGGCGATTGCAATATCTAGGGAACCAAGACCGGGAATCAACGCTTCTGCGTCGTACTTCAGGAACGAAGTGGCGTCTCGCAAAGCGATGAGACCGGCGCCGGCGATTGGTGCGTCTTTGGATGTGTAGATGATTTGGTAGTACTTGCCAGGCAGGAATCCTGAGTTCAAGTAGACGTGTTCGTCGCTGGGGACTACGTCTCCGTTAGTCTCCTGCGCAAAGCTCCACTCGCTACGGGGAATTATCGTTCCTTCGCCATCTTCATAGTCTCTGACATGAAGTTCAGCGTCCTGCTGGTCGATGTCGGCTGCCTTCATCGGACGGTGTATTCGATCGGCGAGCAGCCATGTTTTAGCTTCGATGTTGGGTCGTATTTCGACAACATTCTGGCCGGGGTCAGACAACTGCGAGAGATCGGCAATGGGGGCTTCGAGTCCCATCAAAATATCGTCTTGAAAAACGTCCCATTGCCACCCGATAGAAGCGACGGTTAGGCCTCGTTCGAATAGAAAACCATCACCGGGTGCAGCACTGGCGGCGGGATCGGCGTCAGTTCTGTTGAAGGTGTCGACCACTCGTCGGCGCCCACGATTTGGGAGTTCGATGAGTAGTCGTTTGGAACCGCGTTCAGGGTCCACCGGTTTTACGATTGAGAAATCGGCGGTGAATCGCACAAGTCCTTCGTTATCTCGTGGAGCATATTCGAGATCGACGATGCGTTCGTTCTGAGGCGCATTTGGATCAATACCAAACGTCATCACAGCGTCGATCTGCTCGTACTCGCCGACATCGCCGAACGAACGTCCATTTGCGTAGGCGAACTGGCGAGTGATTTTTACATCAACGACTGACATACATTTTTCTCCACGAACCGAATTTTTCGATGGTCTGGTTTAGACCAACGCCGGGGATGATACCAAGCGTTGGTCGGGCTAATTACTGGGCGATAGCTATTCAGTTATGACGCCGGAAACGACTGCCATTCCGAGCTTAGGCACGTCGATAGTCAGCACGCCGTTTTCGAGCGATGAACTTCCGGCTGTAGGGACAACGTTCTCTGGCTGTTCCCACGTGTTTTCCAGCTTTGGATCATCACCAGTCATTACTTCAACCGAACCGGCACTCGTAATTTGGCGATCGGAGAGATCGATGGTGACCGTTGAGTCTTGATCGACTGAGCGGTTCACGATGAACAATGCCAGCTCGCCAGTTGCTTCATCGAAACTTGCCGAAGCATCGATGTAATCGACCTCGCCACGCTCGTCAGCATCGTAGGTCTCACCATGCACAGCTGGAGTGAGAGAAACACCGGTAGCGTGCTTTGAATAGAGGGCGAACGGGTAGTAGATGCTCTGCTTCAGCACGCCATCAGTTCGAGTCAAAACAGCTGCGATCACGTTTACCAATTGGGCTAGACATGCCACTTTCACGACATCGGCGCGCCGGATGAACGAGTTCATGTACTGGGCGCAGACTAGTGCATCTTCGAGGTTGTAAACCTCTTCCAAAAGCGCTGGACTCGTGCCCCACTGACCGTCCTGCTCAACACCACCTCGTGCCTTGTACCAAACGTTCCATTCGTCGAAAGAAACGTGGACATCGTGATCGCTTTGCTTCATTCCTTTGACGTAGGCGATAAGCCCGGCGTAGTCGTCGAGAATCGAATCGATCACGACTCCTTCAGCTAGAAACTCGGGTGTGTTGTTGGCAGCATTTGTTGAGTAGCGATGAGCGGAAATGAACTCGATATCGTCCCAGCAAGTTTCGAGAACTGTGCGGTCCCACTCGAGATAGGTGTCCATTTGTCGACCCGACGATCCGGCAGCGATTAATTCGATTGACGGATCGAGTCCACGCATGAGTCGAGCAGCGTTGCGGGCTTTGAGTGCGTACTGCTCGGCAGGCATGTGACCCGCTTGCCAAGGGCCGTCCATCTCATTGCCTAAGCACCACATTTTCACTGCATAAGGATCGGGAGAGCCATTGTCTCGTCGCTCTTGCGCCCATCGGGTGTCGGTGTTCAAGTTGCAGTACTCAACCAATGCCGCAGCTTCGGCGGGACCGAGCGTTCCGAGGTTCACAGCCATCATTGGCTCGGTGCCAACTAGCTCGCACCATTTCATGAACTCGTCGGTGCCGAACGTGTTTGGATCGGTTGTTTTCCAAGCGAAGTCAGGGAACGGCTGGCGATTGGGTCCAACGCCGTCGCGCCAATCGTAATTCGAAACGAAATTGCCGCCCGGATAGCGAACGTATGGCATGTCCATTCCGGTCATCGCCTCGGCTACGTCAGTGCGGATGCCGTCATTGTTCGATAGGTCACTTTCGGGATCGTAAACGCCTTCGTAAATTGATCGCCCTAGATGTTCGAGGAAACCTGAAAAGATTCGAGGATCGATCTGGCCGGTATTGAACGATGTATTAAGTACGACTCTGGCTTCCACGGGATTCTCCTGAATATTTTGTCTTTGAGGCGGAGTTTATTCGAGATGCCGAGTCATTGACTGGATTCTTGACGCTCAGCGACGAGAATTGAGCGGAAACACCTGTGATAGGTTTTCGATGTGCATCAGTATTCGCAGTGGCGCATCAGAATCATTGAAAGTAAATTCGGGCTGGGGCTTGTTACTGAGACCCCGAAAGGAACCTATCGCATGGCTGGGAATCAGATGACCGAGGCAGATGTAATCGTTCTAGGTGTGGGAACTTGTGGCGAAGATCTTTCGCTGCAACTTCTCGATGCTGGGCTGAGCGTAATCGGCATCGAGGCGTCGCTAGTCGGCGGTGAGTGTGCGTACTGGGCGTGTATTCCTTCCAAGATGATGATCCGAGCTGCAAATATTTTGCAGGAGGGACGCCGCACTGAAGGCGTTGCGGGTCATGCCGATGTTCGGGCCGAGTGGGCGCAAGTTGCCAAGCGAATTACGACTGAGGCTACTGGAGGTTGGGACGATTCGTTCGCTGTCGAGCGATTCGAGAGCCGTGGTGGCCGGATTATTCATGGTCGGGGCAAGCTCGCTGGTCCTCGAACTGTGACCGTCGGCGATGAAACTCTTACGGCAAAAATTGGTGTTGTCATTGCAACCGGATCACAGCCAGCAATTCCTCCGATTGACGGCCTGGATAGTGTCGACTACTGGACCACGCACGATGTGATTTCCGCCGAAGAATTGCCCGAGTCGTTGATCGTGCTTGGCGGGGGGCCGATTGGTTGCGAGCTGGGTCAGGTTCTCTCACGTTTTGGTGTGAGGGTGACCATCGTGGAGGCCGCTGGTCGATTGCTACCGGGCGAAGAGCCTGAAGCATCGGATTCGCTTGCGATGGCGTTCGAGGGCGAGGGGATCGACGTCAAAACTGGCGATCTGGTGGTGACCGTTGACTCATCGGGCGGCGATATAGAGATTGTGCTGGCAAGCGGCGAAAAACTTTCAGCGAACAAGATGCTGGTTGCCACCGGTAGGAAAGTTGATCTAACTGGTCTTGGATTGGAATCGGTAGGACTTCCAACAGCAGGATTCATCGAGGTGGATGAGCGAATGCACGCTGCCGACGGCTTGTGGGCGATGGGCGATATGACCGGTAAGGCGATGTTCACTCATGTCGCTGTGTATCAGTCGGGAATCATTGCAGCCGATATTCTGAAGAAAGAACACGCGCCGGCGCGCTACGACGCTGTGCCACGTGCGGTGTTCACTGATCCTGAAGTGGGATCGGTAGGGATCACTGAGGCTCAGGCACGGGAGCAGGGCTTGGATGTTGAGGTCGCAGTGAAACGCACGCCGTATACGTTCCGAGGCTGGCTCGATATGTCGATGACGGGTGCGATCAAGGTGATTGCAGATCGTAAGAGCGGAGTGTTGCTTGGTGCTTCGGCGTCGGGACCACGTGCAAGCGAGATTCTTGGGTTGTTAACTTTTGCAGTTCACACGAGAGCTAAGTTGGACGACTTGCGCAGCATGATCTACGCCTTCCCGACGTTCTACGGTGGGGTTGGCGAGGCGATTGGCGCGTATGCACTCGGAGTGCAGACGGTGCTTGATCCGGAGTTTGAGGGATTGCAGCCGATTAGCTAGATGGGGTGGGGCGGCTCGCGGTAATCCGCGACCCCGCCAGATCCCTCGGCGGCACTCGGGAAATCTAAAGTTGGCAAGTCGCCTAAATTCGGTACGCCTGCTTGGCTGCGTTCCTGAATAGCCACGCTTTTTCGGTGTCGGAATAGTCGCTAGCGAAGCGTTTGAAGGCGTTCCAGAGCACGGTGTACGACATCGACTGATTGTCGACAGGGAAGTTGCTTTCGAACATGCAGCGCTCCACACCGAACTGTTCGATGATGTGGGTGTAGTAGGGCGCCATCGTATTTGCGATGTCTTGTGAAGAGGGTGGGGCAGGGCGTTCATCCCAGCCGTAGCCGCCAAGTGGCATTCCTGTTCCGCCAAGCTTGATTGTTACGTTGTCGCAGGTCGCAAGATCGGTCATTCCCTGTTTCCAGAGTTGCATCATTTCATCGTGCTTGCCAGCATAGGGTCCGATGCCGATGGGGCCACCGATGTGATCGACGATGATCGTCACGTTCGGGAAGGCTCGTGCGAGATCAACTAGTTCCTGATGCTGGGTATGGTAGAGCCAAGCGTCGAAGCTAAGTCCGAGTTCGTCGAGTGCTGCGTAACCCTTTCGGAATTCATCGTTACTAAGCAGGCCTTTTGGTGGATTTTTGTAGCCACCGATTTCGGGACTAGCGTCCCAACATGAAGAATTTCGTATGCCTCGGAATCGGCCACCACCTGCGACGATATGAGCTTCGAGAACTTCTTTAGCCGCGCTGCCTATTGTGAGATCGACGTAGCCGACGATTCCGGCTGCGACCTTCGTATTGCCGTACTCGCCGCTGGCACTTTGCGCCGCTAAGCCAGTTACGAACTCGGTTTCGCCGACGGGGCTCATGGCTTCGGGTCCGTCTTTTCGATACATGGCACTGCATTCGACAAATACGGTTTCAGAAATGTTGTGACCGCCGCCTATGTCTACGAGCAGTTCGTCGAGCAAGTAACGAAAGCCGGGGCGATCCCAGAAGTGGTGATGCGGATCGCAGATCGGCAGATCGGGATCTATCGCTTCTTCAGAGGTTAGTGCGAGCCAATCGGGGCGTGGTGTTGTCATGTTTGTTGGTTGGAGTGGTTGTGTCCCTTCTCCCGGGCGAGAAGGTTAGGTTGAGGGTGGAATTGCCGGCAGGAAGTAACGTTGATGTCGAACGTATCTCCCTCACCTCAATCCTCTCCCGCTGGGAGAGGATTGAGGTGAGGTCCGGGCGTCGTCGGACGACTTGGGACCTCGCCACAGTCTACCCTCCCTCTAGTCGTGCCTTCGGCATTTGGCCCGAAGGAAGGGGAACCGATTTATCCCCTACTTCACCATTTGGTCGAAGATTGGTGCTAGCTGGGCACGGACTGCGGCGCGTTCGTCGTTGTCGGTGCTGGCTTCGAACGCTGACTGTTCTTCTGGGTCGGCATTAACATCGAAGAGGTTGCCATCGTCGTAGAGCTTGTACTGATGCGTTCGAATGTAGCGAGCGAATCGATACACACGGCCTGACATTGGCTCGAAGTGGAAGTACATCCAATCTCGTGAATCACCCTTCTCGCCCTTGAGTTGCGGCAAGAAAGTTCGACCATCCATCACATAGTCGTCTGGCGCAGTAATACCGGCAGCTTCCATGATTGTTGGCAGGAAGTCAGACGAGTCGATTAGATCGTTTTCAACGTGACCAGCTGGAATTGTTCCCGGCCAGTTGGCGATTAACGGCACGTGTGTTCCACGGTCGACTGTCAGACCTTTACCGCCACAGACTTCGGTGTGGGAGTGCATGACCGAGCAGACTTCGATTGGCGATCCGTTGTCGCCGACGTAGATCACGAGCGTGTCGTCCGCTATGCCGAGTTCAGCGAGCTTGTCGTTGACCCGACCGATCACCTTGTCGTGATACTCGACCATGTCTTTGTAGTAGCGAGGATCGTCATCCCAACCTTCTAGCTCGTCCCATGTTCGACCGCCCAATGTTTCGTTGGAAGGTGGAATGAAATCGTCGTATTCGGGGCTATCGGGAGATGGCTCAAGTGGACGGTGAGTCAACGCCATAGGGAAATAAACGAAGAAGGGATCGTCTTGATTCCGCTCCATGAAATCCATGATGTAGTCGGCAAAAATGTCTTCGCCGTACTTATCTTTGGTGTCGTCTAGGAACTTGCCGTTTTCGTAGACGATGGGGTCTTTGTATCGAGAGCCCTTGTCTTCGGTGTGGTGCGGGTGCCACACGCAGAATTCGTCGAACCCGGCGTTTTCAATGGTCTGGCCAGTTGATCGGGCTTCAGGCATTTCGTCGGGCGGGTTGTACGAGTGAAGCTGCCACTTTCCGGCGATGCAGGTCTTGTAGCCAGCGTCGGAGAAGAGGTGACCGAACGTAACTTCATCGGGGTGAATCAGACCGAAGCCAAGGTAATTACGGAAGTTGTATTTTCCAGTCATCAGCTGAATACGAGTCGGAGTACAGAGCGGCTGCACGTGGGCGTTTTCAAAGCGCGCACCGGTGGCTGCCATGCTGTCGAGAATAGGAGTGGCGTATGACGTGCCGCCGTTGGCTCCGATAGCTTCGTATCCGAGGTCGTCGGACATGATTAGGACGATGTTAGGGCGGCGGTCGCTGGCCATTTCTATTAGTTCTCCGGTTGTAATTGTGCGTTTGGCTGCCGTCCTTCGAGTGCCTCAGGATGGCATGTAGAGATTGTTGCTGCGGATAAGAATTTAGAGGGCATGACAATAGCGCTGCTTTGAGCGCTGATTGCCACGTCGTCTGACTCCTCGCAATGACAAGCCCGTTCCTTAGCTCAGGTATTTGAGGGCGTTGAGGATCAGCTTTTGGAATTCGGGGTGCTGCTGAGATGACCCGGCGTGACCTAGTGCAATGTTGGCGACTTTGCCTGCGCCGAACTGGTGAGTCCAGCCGAGTGGCTTATCTTCGCCTTCTACAACGCCGTGCATGAACACATCGATACCGGGTTGAATGTCGAGACCGCAGTAGCACTCGTCGTAGGTCCAGAAATTAGACACTCCAGCTGCGATCGGGTGATTCGGCTGATCGATGAATACTTCGAACCAACCGAACGGTGGGTGCCAGCTTTCGCCCAGAACCCATCCACCACCGGTGATCTTCTTAGTTTGCGACCAGTCGGGGCAGGAGGCTGCCGAAATATGAACCGAAAGCAATGATCCTCCGCCCGCTACGTAACCTTCGAATCCGCCACGCTGAGCGTCATCGAGATCGTTGTTGGAGTCGGGCTGGCGAAGCGTGTTCAGGACTATTGCATCGAAGCTTGAGAGATCGCCTGAAAGTTCTTCTGCCGATTCAGAAAGCGTGATCGAATGGCCCGCCTCTTCAAGGAATGCCTGTAGGACCGGGGTCGATTCTTCGTACGGGTGCTTTCCGCCGGTAATAAGAAGCAAATTCATTCAGGTATCTCCGATACTTTAATTATTTAGGAACCCAGTAATGGGTCAGGATCTGGTTGCTGCTTCTGATCTGGTCTTCCAGGTGCAGTCACTGATGATGCCGAAGAAATATTTACAGCCGTTGTGGCAGATGATTCAGCAGCTTCAGGCGTGGGTACACTCTTATTCGCTTCTGAATAGATGGCTTCCCACTCTTTTCGCCATATTTCCATGAGCAGGAATTCGTAGCCGTCTCGTTTCACTTCCCGAACTGGAACAAAGCCTGCCTTGGCAAACGATTTTTGTGCCCGGAAATTATGAGTAAGCGTGTGCAGATAAACGCGTTCTAATTCGGTGGTAGTGAAGATGCGAGCTAGGGCCGTCTTTATAAC
>ENA-OREN01003961-OREN01003961.1-marine-metagenome-genome-assembly--contig:-NODE-3961-length-13295-cov-17.288470_pt1 | contig 13295 bp, 11 predicted proteins | sample MGYA00248624_ERZ508555 | MGnify/ENA primary metagenome ERZ508555 (study PRJEB26222, sample SAMN06267773) | marine metagenome | isolation source: Saanich Inlet, British Columbia, Canada | place...
CTAAACTCGCTACGCTCAAACACCGAAAATACAGTCACTCATTTCGATAAGTGTTTATTGGTGAATTTTACAAAGGGTAATAACTCAAAAACCAAAGTGGATTGACTACTTAGTTTTTTGATAAATAGTGTATATTTGAACTTTAAATTTTGTTAAAAAAAATATGGAAAATAATAGGTTGTTTTTAGATAAAAGGGTACCGTCCCCATTAATTTTAGCATTAGGCTATCCATTCTCATCAACATTAGGATCAGAACTTAAAGTTACTTCAGGCAATATTGCAGCGCTTACAGGCTTTAAAAACAACATCGCTGAATTACAGCTCACCTCACCCGTACAGCCAGGTAACTCAGGTGGACCACTACTTGATGACAATGGCAATGTGATTGGTGTTATTGTTTCAAGGCTAGAAAAATCTTCAGCAATAACAGGCAGTAGAGTTGCGCAGAATGTCAACTTTGCCATTAAATCAAACATGGCTAAAATCTTTATGGATCTAAATATGGTGAATTACCAAGTTAGAAAATCAAACGGCACTAAAGAAATTAGCCAGATTGTAACTGATGCAAAAGAGGCGACTGTGCAAGTTATTTGTAAAGAAAAGGAATAATTAAAAAATAGAGAATATACATGCAGACAAATAGGGGTAGCTTATGAAACATATATTTAATATTGAAAGAGACGCAGAGCCAAAAAATCCATTTGGCGCAAAGCTGTATTGGAAGTTTGTTGTTAATGCAGGCGTTAGATACGGTGAAATTTTAGATGCGGATAACATTGGGCAAGCAGAATTAACGTTTACTGGGGATATTAGTCGTCATAACAATGGTCGTGACGTATATAGAGGGAGTGTTTTAATTAACGAAAAACTTTTCGGAAATACGGAGTATGTAGTTGCCAACGATGGAACACTCATAACCTTTTATCCAATGGTGAGACACAGAGAAAGGTATAAAAATAAACTAGATGGATTAGTAGATTATCTTTTATTTTCTGGAAAAACTATACCAAAAGAAAGAATGGCAAGTTTTTATCATCAGCGTTATTTGGACAATAATTTAATTACCGCTGTTGAGTTGATTGAACGTGATTTGGCTGACATGGCTGGAGCCATGTTTAAAGATGTCAGAGAGGAGGTTAGGGCCGAAGTTGTGAGAGAATTTGAAAATATTAATACGCAAGATACAATTGAAGCTGTTACAGAATACAAAGCTTTAGTGGTAATTCTTGAAAATGAAATTAAAGAGCTAAGAAAAGAGCAAGAGGGTGTTTTAAGATCTGGAAAGGACTTCTTAGTGACAGATCCAGATGTACTGGTTGATGTTGACACAATCATGCATAATGGAAGTGAATGCACTAGATTAACACTGGGCAATGGTACGCACAAGTATATGAAGTTATCAACCTGGGATAAAAATGATAATGTTACTAGTAAGGCGAAAAATCTTATTGGAAAGCATGTAAGGACAACTTGTTGGAACCCAATTGGATCAACCAAATGGTCAGATATGGATTACTTTAAAAATATTTATGAAGTTGAGTCTGTTTTAACCTCATAAATTGGATTAATACCAGTGAGTCAGATTGTCACTGAAGCAAAAGAGGCGACGGTGCAAGTGATTTGTAAGGAGAAAGAGTGAAGGAAATAGCTGTAATAGATATAGAAACATCTGGATTTCAACACCAAGGAGGCTTGATTGTTGAAATAGGAATTGTTGGTTTGAATTTAGAGACTGGAAGCGTTACAGATGAATTTGACTCTATAGTAAAAGAAGATGGGTTTGATGAAAGACACGCTAAGCATCCATATGGCTGGGTTTTTCAAAACTCTGATTTAAGATATGATGATGTCTTATCGGCAAATAATTTGACTGATATGCTGCCAGAGATTCAAAATGTTTTGAATAAGTATTCATTAGGTGCTACTGCATACAATAAAGCATTTGATTTTGGCTTTTTAAGGTCAAGAGGACTACAAATTAAAGAATTAGACTGCATCATGTTGTCTGCAACACCTGTTGTGAATTTACCGCCTAATCCTGGCTACAGTACTCCAAAGTGGCCCAAGGTAGAAGAGGCGTGGGAATATTTCTTTCCACAGGTAGAATATAAAGAGGCTCATAGGGCGTTGGATGACGCAAGACATGAAGCGTTGATTGCTTATGAGCTGTATAAGTTAGGAATATCCCCAATATAAAACTTTCTTTTTAGGAAATAAAATAGATATTATTTTGTCCCTTATATATTTATATCTAAATAATGATTTAAGATTTGATCGATAAAGTGTCTTACTACCTCTTCTGGATTTCCTGTCTCGGTTTTAATTCTATACCCATTTTTGCTTCTGTCTTTTGTTCCAAAACTAAGTTGATCATCCCAAGTACCAACATTAACAAGGTCAATTTCATCCTTTAGTTTGCATTCTTTAAATTCCTTTCTAGCTGAAATATAGAGTTTAACGTAGTGATTACTTCGTTCTTTTTTTCCACTTATTGATTGTATTTGTTTGCCAAAATCAGATAATGCTAGTCTTTTTTTAGAAGGGGCGGTAAAGTCAGAAAAGTAAAATATAATATTTATGCGATTTTTAGTTTTATGGTTAAACATGTTTAGAAACAAGCACCATGTATTTGTCACTTTTCTTCCTTCAAGTATATCTAAATATTGGTCAAAAGATATAATGTCATATTTTTTTGGGGTTATCTCTATTTCAGGGATGAGATCATCAATAATAGCCAAATTCTCTTCAAATATTGTTAGAAACGTGTGTATTTGAGATTTCCATACTTCGTACCCGTATCTTATTTGTTTATTTATTTTTTCATATTCTTTTTGAGCCTGTTCTTCTGTTGATTTTTCATACATCTTCCCCCATTCTTTTCTTCGATCCTCTTCGTTTATCATTTGCTCATAAAAATCTATAGTCTCACTTATTTTTTGAGAAAATAATTCGATGAGTTTTACTATATCGCCATTGTCAGCGGCAATTAGAGCATCATAATAATTATCTCTATCAGATATTTTTACTATAATCTCTGGGTATCCTTTTTGCAATAAAAAGAAATTAAGAAATAATCGAGCGGCCCTACCATTTCCGTCACCAAAAGGGTGAATCCAAGTTAGCCAATGATGTAGTATCGATGCCATCTCTAGTGGAGAATGTTTATGTGCATTGCGATTCATCCACTTGAACATATCGCCAATATGTGATTCAACTGTAAGAAAACTTGGTGGAGTGTGTGAGGCGTGTTTAATTTGAACATCTTCATTTCTAAATTGACCTGCTTGCATTCCAGGTATATTAGCTAAAATCAATCCATGTAGCTCTAATAGAGTTCGTTTGGTTAAAGGCTCATCCCCTGCAATAAGTTTGTATAGATATTCTGTTGCATTAGACAATGATTGAGCCTCAATTTCGTCTTTGAGTGGCCTTTCATTTATTTCCATGCCATTTAATATAATTTCAGTTTCACGAAGTGTTAATTGGTTGCCTTCTATTGCATTACTGTGCCAAACTGATTGAATTAAGAGTCGCTGTTTTATTTTTTTGTCTAGATTTTGGTTAAGGCCTGCATCTCTTTTTTCATTTAATTCATTAATGATATTTTCAGACTTGTTGAGAGTCTCTTTAAGTGCTTCAGGTATCTGAATTTTAGGTATCTTATATTCCATAGGATTAGGTGCTTTATCTAGATCTTACTGATATATTATATGTGAACTATAAAATCTAAATTAAAAGAAAGCATGACTTGTGAATTACCTAACTAAATCAAAATTCAAATTAGCAACCGAATGCCCAACCAAGCTTTTCTACACGGGAAAATCTGAATATATAAATAATAGCATAGATAATCCTTTTTTAGAAGCATTAGCAGATGGTGGCTTTCAAGTAGGCGAACTTGCAAAATACTACTACCCTAATGGGCATCATATTACTACTCTGAATTATGATAAAGCATTAGAGCTAACCAATAAGTTGCTAGAGCAAGATGAAGTTACCATCTATGAAGCAGCGGTTAAACACAACAACTTATTTATCCGTGTTGATATATTAGTTAAACGAGATTCATTTATTAAGATTATTGAAGTTAAAGCAAAATCAATGGACGATAAGCTTAAATCTTTTTTAACTCAAAAAGAAGATAAAGTGCTAGCTAAATGGAGGCCATACCTTTTTGATGTAGCTTTTCAGAGATATGTGGCTCGTTCAGCTTTTCCAGATTTAACAGTAACCTCTTATTTATTACTTATAGATAAAAAATCTACCACACCAACTGAGGGATTAAATCAGAAATTTCAAATTACAGTAGACGATAAAAAGCGTAAAGGTGTGTGTGTTTCATCATCATTAAGCAAAGAGGATTTATCAGTAAAACTCATGCGCCAAATTCCTGTTGATGTGGAATGTGATTCAATTTGTAATACTAAATTAGGTAATGATCGACGTGGCGTTAGCTTTATAAGTCAAATTAAAGAGTATTCAGAGAGTTATTCTAACAATATTAAGATTAGACCCATCTTAAAAAAAGAATGTCGAGACTGTGAATTTCATGCATCCCAAGAAGACCTTGATAACGGATTTAAGAGTGGTTTCCATGAATGCTGGAAAGGGCAGTTAAATTGGACTGATCAAGATTTTGAAAAACCTAATGTGTTAAATATATGGAATTTCAAACCTAAAGATAAGTTTATTAATCAAGGGAAAATAAAATTTTCACAAATTTATGAAGAGGACATCAATCCAAAATTTGAAGTTGGAGACGGAAAGCTTTGCACAAAAGAAAGACAATGGCTTCAAATTGAAAAAGTTAAAAACAAGGATGCTTCGGCATGGATAGACAAATCAGGCCTTAAGGCAGAAATGGATAGCTGGATTTATCCTTTGCATTTTATTGATTTTGAAACCACAGCAATGGCCATACCGTTTAACAAAGGAAGGCACCCTTATGAGGGGGTTGCTTTTCAATTCTCACATCATATTGCTTATGCAGATGGCCGTATTGAGCATAAGGGCGAATATATTAATACTAAACAAGGGATGTTTCCTAATTATGAGTTTGTACGTAGGTTGAAGGATGAACTAGACCAAGATAAAGGCACTATTTTTAAATATTCGCCTCATGAGAATACCTATCTAAATATGATATATGAACAACTACTGACAGATACAGCTGTGATTGTTGATAAAGAAGATTTGTGCAATTTTATTCAAGAAGTGTCTCATTCTAAAAAAGATAGTATTTACTCATGGAAGGGTGAAAGAGACATGGTGGATATGCTTAATTTGGTTAAGTGGTACTTCTATGATCCCGCAACTAATGGTTCCAACTCTATTAAACAGGTATTGCCAGCTATATTAAATAACTCAGACTATCTTAAAGAAAAATACTCTAAACCAATTTATGGCACTGATCAGATTCCAAGTTTTAACTTTAAAAATAAAATTTGGGTTAAATTCGAAGACGGCAAGAATTTGGTTAAAGATCCATACTCATTGTTAGACCCAATGTTCCAAGATTTTGACAAGTGTGACCAATTAATTAGTGGTAATGAAGAAATTAAAGATGGTGGTGCGGCAATGACTGCATATGCCAAAATGCAATTTGAGGAAATGAGTGTTTATGAGCGAAACGAGCTAACTAAAAGCTTGCTTCAATATTGTGAATTGGATACTATGGCAATGGTAATGATTTATGAGGCGTGGAAAGAGTGGCTTCAATAAGGTTATAATTATCGAAATTTTAATTTATAGAAATAAATGATTGAGTTTTATCACCAGCACTTTAGGTCTAATTACACGACAAAAATAAAGCAATTAATTTCTGATATTGAAAGACTTCTTTATTTAGAAGACATTCCAGTTGACAATAACTTTAAAGAGGTTTTAGATCCTCAATTTAGACTTAATTTAAATATCAATCTTTGGGAAAGGGTTAATTGTCTTTATGAAACTTTGTATAAAAATAATGGGAAAATTTCCAACACTTTAACAAAATTCATTAACAAGACTAAGAAGCCAAAAAATTTTTATAGATTTGTTGACACCTTTGCTGGATGTGGTGGATTGAGTTTAGGTGTTAGCAGAGCAGGGTTTAACCCCATTTTGATTAATGAAATTGAGCCAAAATTTTTGGAAACTTATTACTTTAATCATGAGCTACATATAGATAGCTATAAATGTTGTGATATTAAAGAATTAACCACCCTTAAATCCTTGCCTGCTGACGATCTTCAAAATCTTGATTTGGTAGTGGGTGGGCCTCCTTGCCAAGGGTTTTCGATGGCTAATAGGCAAAGAATAATCGATGATCCAAGAAACAAGCTCTATAAATATTTTTTAGAATTACTTAGTTTAACTCGGCCAAAGTTTTTTATTATGGAAAATGTTAAAGGAATGATTAATAAGTCTGAGGAAATTATTGATAATTTCACCTCAACCCTTGGTGGTGAGTATTCTATTAGCATGGTACTTTTAAATGCAAAGGATTACAGTATTCCTCAAAATAGAGAGCGGGTTTTTGTTATAGGTAGTAGGGTGAAAGGGCATTTGGCTGATGACATAATTTCAAGTATTTTAAATAAGAAGGGTAGATTGGTTAGCTTAAATGAGTCTATATGTGATCTTCCAAAATTAGATCCAAAAATTGAGAAAAATACAAGAGGATTGGAGAATAAAAAGATAGGTTATAAGTTTACTAAAATCAAATCTATCAGAGGTAAGTTTTCAAGCTCATTAGGTGGTGTAAAAATTGAATACCTTTCTAACCATGTAAATAGATATAACAACAGTAGAGATGTTGAAATATTTTCAAAGTTACCCCAAGGTTGTAATTCATTGCACGAATCTATTTCTGACATCATGCCCTATTCAAAAAGAAATCACATGTTTAAAGATAAATATTTCAAACTAGATGCAAGTAAACCTTCAAAAACAATAACGTCGCACATGAAATTTGATTGTAATATGTATATACATCCTACACAATCAAGAGGATTAAGTCCAAGAGAGGCTGCTAGGATCCAAACATTCCCAGATGATTATGTTTTTATGGGTGCAAATAATAGCTGGTATGCACAGATAGGAAACGCAGTTCCTGTAAGACTGGCAGAAACAATAGCTAATGATATTATGAAAAGATTAAGAAATGAATAGTACGCTTAAGCATTTGGAATTATTCTCTGGTGTTGGAGGCTTTAGAAAAGCCATTGATTTATTCTGTAATGATAATAATATTAACTCTAAATGTATAGGATTTTCCGAGCTTGATAAATACGCCATAAACACATACAAATCTAATTTTGACACAACAGATGAATTGGAGATTGGAGATATTGATGATTTCACTTTAAATGTTGAAAACATTAAAAAAATAGAAGATTTTGATTTACTGACGGGTGGCTTTCCATGTCAACCGTTTAGCATGATGGGTGCAAAAAAAGGGTTTAGTGACAATAGGGGTAATGTATTTTATTCAATTATTGATATTCTGAGAATTAAGCAGCCTAAATATGTACTACTTGAAAATGTAAAAAATTTACGCAACCATGACGCTGGAAATACAATTTTAGAAATTTATAGATCCTTGCAAGAAGATGCGGGCTATGTAGTTTTTGATGATATTTTTAATACAGTCGATTTTGGCCTTCCTCAAACAAGAAGAAGATTGTTTATTTTTGCCGTAAGAAAAGATTTAAGCGCAAAAGGTGAAGAGATTAATTTTTCATCTAGCAGAGTTAAAGGCATTTTTTCCAAATCGATCAACTCGACTAGTCTGAAAAAATATGAGAGTGTTTTAGATGGAATCCTTGAAGATAAAGTGGATGAAAAATATTATCTATCTGAGCGAATAAAGCCAACTATTCTTGCGAACGGCAGCAAGAATTTTAAATCTAAATCAGAAATAAATCAGCTTATAGCTAGGCCATTAACAGCTACAATGGTTAAGATGCATAGAGCTTGCCAAGATAACTATTATTCTGATAATTTTTTAGACTGTACAAATCCAGAGGATTATTTAAACAACAAAATTCCAAAAGAAGAGGAGGTTAAGCATAAAATTAGAAAGCTAACTCCTTTAGAGGCTTTTAGACTTCAAGGTTTTGAAGATGAATTCTGTAAAAACGCCCAATTAGCAGGTGTGAGTAATCATCAATTGTACAAACAAGCAGGAAATGCAGTTAGTGTTAACACTGTGTATTTAATTCTGTATTATCTCTTTAACAAAAGCATTATTAAAATATAAATGGAAAAAATAATTCGTTTGCAGGATGCAAAATTTAAATTAAATCCAAATGGAAGTCACGAGACAAGTATTTTTATAGATAAAGACATAAGAAGCTATCTTAACCTCGAAGATGGTGAAGAATATAGCTTTGAAATTGATAAGGAAAATATTTTAAAAGCATTATCTTTTACATATTCATTCAATAAAAGTATTTATATTGAAAGAAATAAGCAGACACCTCTAGATAGCGACTGGTTTGATAATGAGTATGAGAAAATAACAAAACACTTCCAAACATCTTCAAAATATAAAGTAAATGTTGTAGGGCAAAAGGGAGGTAGAACTTATTTCAAATCATTAGGTCAAGAAAGCGGCTTTAACATTAGAAATATATTAATTGAAAGTCATTTTAAAATGGATTTTAATGAGTCCAAACTAAGGCTTTATTATTCAAATGAACCTTACGCAATAGATAGTGAAGAGGGTCTTCTTCGCAATGATACTGACATCAGCTTAAAGTCGACACAAGTCAACTTTTCTTGGAGTGATTTTTATAATGACATCCACTCTTCTGGCTTAATTTTATCTGAAAATTTAATACAAAGATTTATTGCTTCCTTGCAAACAAAACCGTTTGTTATTTTAACAGGCTTATCTGGCTCAGGAAAAACAAAACTAGCAGAAGCTTTTTCTATCTGGATAACAAATAAATATAGTGCAAAGCCTATATTTAAAAAAGGTCAAAAATTACCATCAAAACAAGCATCATATATTGTTAGGCATATTTCTGATACTAATATTACAGTAGAAAGCGAAGGCAAGTCATGGGCGATATCTCCAATGGAGCTTATTGAATATTGGGTTGATGTTATAGATGAAAATAATTTTAATATTGATACCGACTCACAAGCTATAAAAGAAAAAGTTCTTAAAAAGTATGAAGGTGTGATGGTCTATTCAAAATCTCACAATTCATTTCACTCTGTTTTAAAAGCTTTAGCACTCGGATTTATATCGTCAAGAGATAGTGCATTAATAAACCCAACTTTTAATAATCATGTGTGCATGGTTGCAGTTGGTGCAGATTGGACAAACAGAGAGCCGTTACTTGGCTATCCAAATGCTTTAATTAAGGATGATTATGTTCGACCTGAGTCTGGAGTATTAGATTTAATTCTCAATGCGCAAGAGGATTCTAAAAATCCATATTTTTTAATATTAGATGAAATGAACATGTCACATGTGGAAAGATATTTTGCTGATTTTTTATCAGCAATGGAGTCTGTAAATTCAACTATCTCACTCCATTCTGGAGACCAGGAATGGGATGGTGTTCCTTCACAAGTTACGTTACCGAAAAACTTATTTATTATTGGCACAGTGAATGTAGATGAAACAACTTATATGTTTAGCCCAAAGGTGTTAGATAGAGCAAATGTAATTGAATTTAAAGTGTCTGAGTTTGAAATGAGAAAGTATTTTAAATTCCCCGATAAGCCAGACATGAGTAGTCTTGTGGGTAAGGGTGTGGATATGGCTCAGAATTTTGTATTAAGCACCAGTAGCAAAAAGCAAAAGGAAGGTTTAAGTGATATGTTAATACCATTCTTTAATAATTTGCAATCAGTAGGTGCAGAGTTTGGTTATCGTTCGGCTTCTGAAATGGCTAGTTTTGCCTATATGTTTGAGCAGATGGGCAATAATGATAATAACGCAATAGATGCTGCAATTGCACAAAAATTATTACCAAAGCTTCATGGGTCACGCAATAAATTAGCAAGTACATTGGAAATTTTAGCGAGGTTGTGTCTAAATGATGGGCAAGAGGTTTTCTCTGAAGGTACTAAGTTTGATGATGCAAAGTATCCAATTTCTTATGAGAAGTTGGAGCGAATGCATAAACGCATTATGGCAGATGGTTTTACGAGTTTTGCTGAGGCATAATGCCCTCAAATCTATCACAGTTCTCTCAAAAAAAAGTTTCTATAAAACTATGTGATGGTTGCGACTTAACCATATTTGCAAATTCCGGTCTAGACAAGAATACATTGTTAAAGCTCACTGTTGATGAATCTCAGGCAAATGGAGAGGAAGTTATTCAACTTTTAGAGGGCTGTAGTTATGATTACGAACTTAGTAATCCAAATTATCAACTAGATAAAATTTCTAAAGTTGTAGAGCCATTAAAAGGATCAAAAAATAATAGAGGCCGAATTACTCCTGGAAATTATGTAGGCAGACTTGAGCTGAATGCTACTTTAGGAAATGGGAGCAAGGCAAAGGCTAGTGTTGAGATTCGTTCTACCAAGGCTGAATATCGTAGCGAGTATCGCTCTATGCTTGAGGATATTACTGATGAGTGTATAGAGTTGTTAATGCAGCACACATCACCGGTTACTCAAACAGTTTCTGTTGATTATGAAGTTTCGTCCAAAACGCTGTATCAAAAGTTTGCTTTTGTTAAATCCATTATTGATTCTGATGAGTTTCGTAATGCAGTGCACAGGGTTGTTTCAATGCCTGTTACTATTTGGAAGGAGGTGGTTGAAGATAAAGATATCCGTCGTGCAGGGCGGATACATTCAAATCATATGAGACAGATAGCCTCTGGCAACAATAGGATTGAATTGCCTGATTCTCATCCGTCCTCTTTACGTTCAGTTCCAACTAGGTTAGCCATGTTAACTAAAGTTGATACAGTGGATACTGTTGAAAACAGATTTGTTAGATATGTACTAAGTGAGTTTGAGAGATTTTGTGGTTCTTTATCTCAACATATAGAAAGCCAAGGCAATACGAGTCATCACATTTATGCTGAAGTGCAGATTCTTGAAAATAAGTTTTCTGAATATTTGAGTCATAATGTTTTTCGAGAAGTTGGTGATTTATACTCATTACCTTTAAACAATCCTGTGCTTCAGCGTAAAGAAGGCTACAGAGAAATACTTAGAGTGTGGCTAATGTATGATTTAGCTGCCAAGCTGTCTTGGGATGCGCAAGACCAGGAATCGTATGAAGTGGGCAAGCGAGATGTAGCCACTATGTATGAATATTGGTTGTTTTTTAAATTATTAAGATTAGTAGAGCATGTTTTCGATGTAAATCCTAAGGAGGTTAGTGATAAATTAATATCCGATACTGAAGATGGTCTTGGTTTGAAGTTAAGGGAAGGTAAACATGTTGCTATACATGGTACATACAATCAAAAAGGCAGGGAGTTAAATATACGATATAGCTACAATAGAACTTTTGGTAGCACTAAGTATCCTAAATCTGGAAGTTGGACTAGACAGATGAGACCGGATTACACACTTTCAATGTGGCCTTCAGAGTTTTCAGATAAGGAAGCTGAGAGGCAAGAGTTAATGGTGCATGTTCATTTTGATGCTAAATATAGAGTTGATGGCTTAGAGTATTTAAATTTAGGGCAATCAGAGAGTGATAATGAGTTAAGCGAAGAAAAAGAACAGGAGAAGAGAGGTGAATATAAACGTGCTGATTTGTTAAAAATGCATGCTTATAAGGATGCGATTCGTAGGACTGTTGGTGCTTATATTTTATATCCTGGGAGTGAGCCGTATAAATCTAAAGGTTTTCACGAAATTGTTCCGGGTCTGGGTGCGTTTCCTATTTCTCCTTCTTCTAATGAAAAGAGTTTAAATGCAATTCGATCTTTTATTTTAGAAGTTGTAGATCATGTTAGTAATAGAGCTTCACAGCGCGAACAATTAACTTATAGCACATACAATATCCATAAAGATAAGCCTAATGAAAAGTACAAAGTTAATGAATCAATTCCTGAATTTAATTTAGAAGGTACGCGGTCAACCCCACCAAGTGAAGCAACTGTTTTGGTTGGTTTTTATAAGGATGAGAGGCAATATAAATGGATAGAGGATAAGGGTTTGTACAATATTCGACTAGACACAAAAGGTTTGAAAACTTTTGGTATGAAGGAGGCTGGAGCTAAATATTTATTACTTAGAACATCGAGCCAATTTGAAATTGGCGACATTTGGAGGGTGGTAGGCAAAGATCCAGAAATAATGAGTAAACAAGGTTTATTAGGAAAAGGCTATCCATCTGAACCAAGTTGTGCCAACTATTTGGTTTATAAAATTGAAAAAGCAAAAGAAGTTGATTTTAATAATGCCATATGGGATGTTACAAAGTTATCAGGTTATGCCTCTGATAGAGCTAATGCTGCTAGACCTTTTGCAGTAACACTTACAGAGTTGTTTCAAGCTAGCATTAGCAAATAAGCGCTTACAAAATGCCCACTGAAAAACACAATTACTTGCAATTAATTAAAGCAAACCAATGGGCATCAAGGGTATTCATTGATGGCAACCCTATTACTATTACCGTCCAAGATATCTTTGTTAAAAATGGTGATGAGTTTACTGAGTTTATTGATCAAAATAATGAACACAGAATTCTTAGATCAGAGTTGATCGAAGTGCCAACTTTTACAATGGACTAAGGTTGGTAAATTAAATAACAATGCCAGTATTAGTAGAAGCTACCTCAGTAATAATTAAACGTTCAGCTATTGATGAAAAATGGCCTGGAGGTTGGGAGTCATTTGTACGAGACGTTCCTAATCAAACACTTTGTGCCGACACTTTGCTTGCACGAGTAGGTTTTATGAACCCAGATGATGTTGAGTCGTATATAAATTCGCTTCAGAAGAAGGGCTTTATATATTTAAGCAAAACTAATGAGGATGATTTAGTCGTCGCTGATCAACTGCAAGGATTATATGCCAATTGTAATTGGGTGCGATTTGGCCATGTTAATCATGATCAAGATTCTGAGGAAAGTGTGGCAGCATGTATTCATGTTGATGACAAAGGCGATCCTATCATGACACCAGATTGGTGGAAGTTTGAAGGGTCTTTAAGTCATACATTTGCATTTGCACCATCAGAGCTTGTGGATAAGAGTTTGGATTTTTTAAGACATGAAAATGGTGTAGATGTCTATTTAAATAAGGGTCTAGATAACTTTAGAGGCATAATATCATGATAATATGCCTCTATGACAGTAAAAAACAAGTATGTAAAACAT
>ENA-OREN01003962-OREN01003962.1-marine-metagenome-genome-assembly--contig:-NODE-3962-length-13295-cov-4.988274_pt1 | contig 13295 bp, 13 predicted proteins | sample MGYA00248624_ERZ508555 | MGnify/ENA primary metagenome ERZ508555 (study PRJEB26222, sample SAMN06267773) | marine metagenome | isolation source: Saanich Inlet, British Columbia, Canada | place...
AAATAGGTGATGTAAATCTTTGGGTTGATAGTGAAAGCTATAATATTATTGAGACTACACACCAAACATGGCTACTTTCAGTTGTGGATTATTTAATAAAACATGGAGATAACTAGCATATGAAAATAATGGTAACAGGTGATCAGGGATATATTGGTGCAGTCTTAGTTCCAATGTTAATGGCTAAAGGGTATGAAGTAGTTGGTTATGATGCAGGATTTTTTACGGAAAATTTATTACAACCCCTCGAAGAGAGCTATACAAAAATCAAAAAAGATATTCGAGATATCAATAAAAATGATCTTGAGGGTGTAGATGCAATTATTCATCTTGCGGGGCTATCAAATGATCCTTTGGGAGCTTTCTCCCCTAAATTAACGGAAGACATAAATTACATTGGAACAATGCGTTTAGCCGAATTAGCTAAAGAGTGCGGCGTTTCTCGATTTGTTTATGCTTCATCGCAAAGTATGTATGGTATATCTGATACTAGTGATGAGCTTGATGAGGACGACAGTGTTAAAAATCCAATTACAGCGTATGCCATTGCAAAGTGGAATGCAGAGCAGAAGCTACATGCAATGTCCACAGATGGGTTTGTTGTTACAAGTTTTCGACCATCCACAGTTTTTGGCGCTAGCCCAAGGTTGCGCTGCGATATCGTATTTAATAACTTAGTCGCTTGCGCTTATACGACAGGTAAAATTGAAATCATGAGTGATGGCACTCCTTGGCGTCCTGTTGTACATATTAAGGATGTATGCTCTGCATTTATTGCTGGGGTAGAGGCGCCTGCATCAATCGTATCTGCCAGGGCATTTAATGTAGGTATACCAGATGGAAACTTTACAGTACGTGACATTGCAGAGGCTGCCCAGCGATCTGTTCCTGGGAGCGAGTTAATTTTTACTGGAGAGCATACAGACCCAAGAACCTATAGAGTAAGCTTTAAAAGAATATTGACAGAATTAAAAGATTACTATAAGCCAGAATGGGATCTTGATATGGGTGGTAAAGAGTTAGTCGAATTCTTTGATCGAATTAGCTTTACAGAAAAGCAGTTTAGGGGTCAGGAAACAATTCGGTTGCAGCAACTATCTTACCTAAAAGAGACTAATAGAATAGATGACACATTTAGAGTGGTTAAAAATTGAAAATAAAAGATGTTGCCCTCTTCTACAGATAGTTTATTTAGGATAATATTAAATGAGTGAAATTTACGAAACAATAAAGTGTTGCCGTATATGCGGATCAGACAATATAGAAGAGGTGCTAAATCTTGGAGAGCAGCCACCTGCGAATAGTTTGTATAGAAGTGATGAGAAGAGACCGCCAGATGTTCCTTTAAGGCTGATGTACTGTCAAAAATGTTCTACCGTACAATTGGGTGAAGATGTAGACCCAGAGTATCTTTTTGGCGAATATTTATGGGTTACAGGTACATCAGCAACGGCTGAACAGTACAGTCATGAGTTTGCAAAAAAAGCCCTATCTCAAGTTGTCGAACATAATAAATCTCCATATATTGTTGAGATTGCCAGTAATGATGGTACATTTTTAAAACGTTTTATTGAGAAGGGTTGTAAGGTTTTAGGTATTGATCCGGCAAAGAATATCGCAGAACTCGCAGTGAAAAATGGTATCCCTACTAAAGCTGATTTCTTTACTTTAGATTTAGCTGAGCGTTTGGTGGAAAAAGAAGGGAAGGCTGATATTGTATTTGCTAGGAATGTAATTCCGCATGTTAAAGAAATTCATTCTGTTATAGGCGGAATAAATACTCTCATAAATGAAGGTGGCGTAGGAATTATTGAAGTACATAATGCCGGTTTAATCCTTGAAGAGCTTCACTATGATTATATTTACCACGAGCATCTGTTTTATTACACATTAAAAACTATAAGTGGGTTGATTGAAAGATATGGTTTACATGTATTTGATGTTATGTTAAGTCCTATTAGTGGCGGATCTTGGGTCATATATTTTTCTAAAAATAAAAAAGAAAAAACTAAAGAGTTAATAAAACATGAGAAGAAAGAACTGGAAAACAACATTAATTCTTATCATCGGTGGGTTGAATTCTCCGATCAAGTGACAGTCCATTCAGAGAAACTCAAGAAAATGGTTATGCAGAGTGATAAAAAAATACCTGCCTATGGTGCTTCGGCTCGTAGTTCCACATTGTTAAATTTTTGTGGGATTACCAATAAACATATCTCAGTTGTTATAGATAAAAACCCAATGAAAAATGGATTGATGACAGCTGGTTCAAACATACCTGTAGTCTCATTTGAAGATGGCCTGAAAGAGATAAAAAGTTCTGAAAAAATATTATTGTTAGCGTGGAATTTTCAAGATGAGATTGTACAAGAGTTACGCGAAGCAGGATTTTCTGGAAAATTTATTATACCGTTGCCAGGTGACCCATACACATTATGAAATTTATACCTCAAAAAATCAAGGATCATTTCTTGATAATACCAGAGCCACATCAAGATGAAAGAGGGGTGTTTCGTAGAAGTTATTGCCAAGATGAATTTTCCAAGTATGGAATTGATTTTAAAGTAAAGCAAGGAAATATCTCTGAAAATTTTAATAAATATACATTAAGAGGGTTTCATTACCAATTACCTCCAAGTAATGAATCAAAGATTATTACCTGCGTTACAGGCGCACTCTACAACGTTGTTTTAGATATAAGAAAAAAATCAAAAACATACAAACAATGGGTAGCTCTAGAGATAAGCTCTAATAAACGAGAAAGTATATATATTCCTGCTGGATGTGCAAATGCTTTTTTAACAATGGAAGATAACACTATTGTGCATTACTATATGGGGGACTCATTCAGTCCCAATACTTATCAAGGTATCCGCTACAATGATCCTGCGTTTTCTGTTAAATGGCCTTGTGAACCAAAATTAATATCTGAAAAAGATATTAATTTGCCAGACTTTATCGGTGAATAGTTTAAAAGTACTTATTAGTGGTGCCTCTGGGTTTATCGGTTTACCACTAGTAGAACAGTTAAGTGAGTCAGGCTGCGAAGTTATGGCCTTATCTCGTACATGTATAGAAACTAAAACAACTAGTAAAGTTCAGTGGTTGAAGGCAGATCTATCTTTACCTGAATCATATAGAGAAGAGGTAAAAGCATTCAGTCCTGAGATTGTGGTGCATTTATCATGGCAAGGTATTCCTGACTTTTCTTTCGATACATCAATACTGAATCTCAATCAATCATTGGAATTTTTAACCTTTGTACTGGAGATCGAAAGTTGTAATAAAATTCTGATTTCAGGTAGTTGCCTTGAATACAATAAGACTCAGGGTGAATGCAAAGAATCTGATGTATGCTCCCCAAAAGATCACTTTACCTGGGCAAAGAATTCGATTTATTCGTGGCTTTCAATGAGATGTGCTCAGAAAGAGGTTGTTCTTGGATGGTTTCGGATTTTTTATGTTTATGGACCTGGTCAAAGGCCCGGATCTCTTGTTCCAACTATATTGTCCAGTTTAAAAAATAACGAGTTACCTTATCTAAGAACACCAAAAAATGCAAATGATTATATTTTTATAGATGATGTAATAGACGCGTTTTATGCGGCGATTATTAGTAAAAAAATATCATCAGGAATATATAATTTAGGATCAGGAACATCAACTACTGTGCTTGATATATGTAGATATGCCGAGAAAATTATACTTGGCACTGATCTTCATACTCAACAGCTCGAAAGAGAGACTAAGAATAGTACTGTAGATACCAATTTTTGGGCGGGGATCGATGCAACAAAAAAGAAATTGGACTGGAGTCCAAAAATAGCACTCGAGAGTGGCATCAAGCGAACATGGAATGATTTCAATAAGTTATGAATAGACTGCAACAAGCAGTTGTACTGTGTGGAGGTCTTGGTACACGTTTACATCCATACACGGATCATGTGCCAAAGCCAATGATACTATGCAATGGTAAGCCTTTTCTATGGTACTTACTACAACAGCTGTACGAACAGAGAATTAATCGCTTTGTTTTACTCACAGGGTATCTTGCAGAAAAGATAGAGAGTTATTTTGGAGATGGTAGTTCCTGGGGATGGGAGATTCAGTACTCTGAGGGTCCAGTAGAATGGGATACAGGAAAAAGGATATGGGAAGCTAGAGATGAAATAGATGATCAATTCTTACTTTTATACTCTGATAACTTTGCTCCTTTTCCGCTAGATAAAGTTATTGCGCTTCATAAAAATAATCAGAAGCCTTTAACTTTTATGGTCGCACCAAAAAAACCTGGGAACATCAATCTGGATGAAACTGGTATCGTCCAGAAATATAATAATAATAGATCTGACAAAAGTCTAGATTATGTAGAAATCGGCTACATGATTGTGGAAAAAGACCAAACTTTTGCTTTTTATGAGGTTCCAGAATGTAGTTTCTCTTCAATCCTGAAAAAGATGGCTGCTCAGCACCAAATCAGTGCATGGATTCAGCGTGATGCGTATCATAGTATCTCCGACCCAGAACGTTGGAAAAAGACCGAAGAGTATCTCAGTTCAAAGAAAATTATACTAATCGATCGTGATGGTGTAATTAATAATAAAGCGCCAAAAGGTGAATATATTTCAAAATGGGAAGATTTTGAGTTTGTTTCAGATACCATTTCTGGTCTGAAACTATTAGCGCAACAAGGATTTAAATTTATTGTGATAAGCAATCAAGCTGGAGTTGCAAGAGGAATGATTGATCTAGGAGAACTAGAACAAATTCATAATAGTATGAGAGACAAACTAATAGAGGTCGGTATAGAGATTCTTGATATCTATGTATGTCCCCATCATTGGGATGATAATTGTAGTTGTAGAAAGCCAAATCCAGGGTTGTTTTACCAAGCCACATCTGATTGGTCGTTTAGATTAGATAAAACATTATTTATAGGCGATGATTCTCGTGATTGTCAAGCTGCGTATAATGCTGGATGTGTAAGTGTATTTGTCGGAAACAAATCTGAATTAGTAGATTTGTCAGACCAAGAGAAGCCAATTTATGTATCTACCAAACTCACTGGTTGTGTTACTAATATATTACAATATTTTAATTAAGAGAATATCCAATGATTATAACTAGAACACCTTTTAGAATTAGTTTTGCTGGAGGAGGTACAGATTTACGTGAATTCTACTCCAAAGAGCCTGGTCAAGTTATTAACACATCAATTGATAAATATATATATGTTGTTGTTAAGAGGCAAATTGGGATAGTTGAGTTTAAATATCGTATTAACTGGAGCAAAGTAGAGTTTGCAGATCGTATTGAAGATATCGAGCATCCCATAGTTAGGGAAGCGCTTAAAATGTTTGAGATTAATTTCCCAATAGAAATTACAACATTTACAGATATACCGGGACAAACAGGCTTAGGTTCGTCGAGTGCTTTTTCTGTAGGACTCGTACATGCATTACACGCTTTAAAAGGTGAAATGGTAACTAAACACGTTCTCGCAACTGAAGCCGCCCATATAGAGGTTGATATTCTTGGTCGTTCCATGGGTAAGCAGGATCATTATGCATCTGCATATGGCAATATCAACGTACTTACATTTAATCAAGATGAAACAGTAACAGTTGATCCGGTGCTTTATCAATTGGAGACAAAACAAGCTATTGAAAGTAAGTTGATGTTGTTTTATTTGAATATAAAAAGAGATGCCAGTGAAATACTTACAAGGCAAAAACGTGAAACTCAAAATAAACGTACTCATTTGAGAAAAATGAAAAATTTAGTAGAACCACTAAGAGAAATATTTTCTAACGGTAAAAATATAAACGAATTTGGTAAAATACTGCACAATGGGTGGAAAATCAAGAGGTCGCTAACAGCAGATATTTCTACAGATAAAATAGATAAATATTATCAAGATGCTCTAAGTGCTGGAGCAGTTGGAGGTAAATTATTGGGCGCTGGCGGCGGCGGTTTTATTTTGTTGTACGTTGAACAAAAAGATCAAAAAGAAGTTATAGATACTTTGTCCGATTTATTTTACATTCCAGTTGGATTTGATGATAGCGGGTCACGTATTACGTACTATGACCAGTCAGTGGTATAAAATTAGCAAATAATGAAATTAAATAAAGACAAGTTTAGTATATTTAAACAAATCTTTTAAAACGAAAAAATAAGATTCATAATGAAATTAATATAGGCTGTAAAATCCTGCCTTATAAAAGATTTACAAGATCATGAAAGGAATTGATAGTGCCTTCATGTAGTGGCATTACATCGATCTTATTGGCTAGCATGAGTGTATATAATAGCGTATATTTTGACTGTAAGAGGTATTTTAGAGTGCATCATAGTATTCTGTCTAGCACCCCCTTGAGGGGTGAGAATAAATTTGTCATAGACGTTGCCATATTAATGAAATTGAATTAATATGAGGTTTGATAAAAACAGACTGGTAAAATTTAAAAGAATGGATAAAAGTATGTTTAATTTATACTTAAAAGAGTGTAAATCTAACAATCGGAAAAAGAGTTGTTTAGGTTGCCCTAATCCATGAAAATATATTAAATAGAGATAAGTAATGACTAAAAAAGTTTTAATAGTGGGGTCACAAGGGTATTTAGGCAGTCGACTAACTGGATACCTAAAAGAGCAAGGATATAGTTGCACCGGTATTGATACTGGATTTTTTAAGGGTGGTATACTTACTAGCCCAGACGTTACTCACACAGTTAGTAAGGACGCAAGGCTGTTAGAAAAAAAGGATTTAGAAGGATTTGATGCGCTTATTTTACTGGCTGGTATTTCAAATGATCCATTTGGACATATGACATCAGAGCAAATATACGATCCAACGCGAGATTATGCATTAACAATAGCAGCAATGTGTAAAGAAATGGGGATAAAGTTTATCTACCCATCTAGTTGTTCAGTATACGGTGCAGCTGCCGATGGATTTTTATCAGAAGATAGCCTAACAAACCCACAAACACCTTATTCGATTAATAAATTACAAGTTGAAGACGGGTTATCAGCAATGTCAGATAAGACATTTACCCCTATTGCACTTAGATTTGGTACGGTTTATGGGATGTCTTCAAGAATTCGTTTTGATGTCGTAATTAACATGCTTTGTGGGCTTGCACTTACAACTAAAAAGGTAACTCTTAATTCAAATGGACAAGCGTGGAGGCCTCATTTGCATATTGATGATGCTTGTGAATCATTTAGATGTTGCCTTGATTGGAAGCCAGACACAGATAATCTTGTTATTCTAAATGTTGGTCGCAATGAAGATAATTTTAAAATTATTGACATTGCTAAGATTATTCACTCTAATATTGAGGGTTCTGAATTAACCTACCTTGGTAGTAATAAAGACAGTGAAGGAAATGAATTAATTAAAGATAGAAAAATTCAAGATGGAGTTGACACGAGAACTTACAAAGTTTCGTTTGATAAAATACATAAGACATTGCCAGGGTTTAAGTGTCAATGGACAGTTGAGAAAGGAATAATTGACTTACTGGATAGATTCAGATCTATTAATCTTGATAGCGATGTGTTTAATAGTAGAGAATTCTATCGATTACAACAAATAGAGTTTCTTCATAAAACAAATAAAATTGATGATGATTTATATTGGAATAATTGATTGTAATGAGTAAGATAATACCAGAATTAACTAATGATGAAATAACCCATCATTTTAACTTGGCCAATAGTTCAGAGCGCAAACGGTCTCCAAAAATTTTGCATAAAAGAGGTGACTATTTAAATAAAGTATTTAATTTTGTACTTGCAGACTCTTATATGCATCCTCATCTTCACCCTGCAGATGAGAAGATAGAAAGAATGCACCTTATACAAGGCTCATTCGCACTTATAATATTTGATGACAATGGTGAAATAACTGAAACTATTGTTTTAGAAAAAGGTAAAAAAGAATTTGTAGCTGTGCCTGCTTTTACTTGGCACACCTACGTAATGTTAACAGACGAAGTTATTGTGTATGAGGAGGTGGATGGCGTATACAATCCAGATACATGGAAGGACATGGCTACATGGGCACCAAAAGAAAACACTATAGAGTGTGTAGAATATCTAAAAATGTTAAAAGATAATATTTTAGTTTGATGAATCAAGAATCTCTAAATATTATAAGAAAAATAATATGGTTAAGGTCGGCTCAAATTTTGGTTAACGACCTTTATAAGAGTGGTGAATTTATTGTTCCTATCCATCTTGCAATGGGACACGAATCGATTGCTGTTGCGGTTGATATAGTTATGCAAGAAAATGATTCTCTTGTTTTAACACATAGAAATATACATTATAATTTATCTCGGATTGGCACTTTAAAAGAAGAGCTTGATGAATATTATCTTAAAGAGACCGGCCTTGCACAAGGTCGTCTAGGCTCGATGAATTTATCTAACCCTGACAAAGGAATCATTTACTCTTCTAGTATTCTAGCAAATAATTTACCCGTCGGTTGCGGTTATGCACTTGGTAATAAAACAATGAACCTTAATGGTGTTGTTTTTATTGTAACAGGAGATGGTGCTATAGAAGAAGGATCATTTTATGAAAGCTTATTATTTTTAAAGTCAAACAATCTTCCAACAATTATTATTATTGAAAATAATGAATGGTCCTTGGGTACAAAAATTCATGAAAGAAGGGCGAATATAGATCTTTATAAGTTAGCGGATTCACTTGATATTGAATATTTTTTATTACAAGGCAATGATCCGTTCGAATACAAAAAGGAATTAAATGCTGCTCGTAATAGTGCGTTAGCAAACTCAAGTCCTATTTTAGTTGAAGTAAATCTAACAACTCTTGGCTATTGGTATTTGAAGAATGAAATCCACCCTGATGGGAAGTTTATTAATTATCATGGCGGTCCTGCTCCTAAAGTTTTTAACTTTAAAACAAAAAAATATCCAGAAATTGTTCCATCTGATCAAGATCCATTATATGTTTTAAGTAAATATTTAGAACCGGATGAATTGATTGAAATTTCAAGAGAGGTTGTCAAAGAGTTAGAAAGAGAGCTTATATGAAATATGTTCAATATATTAATTCCTTAATTAAAGAGGCTGTTAAAGATAAACCTAATATGGTTATATTTGGACAGAATATTGACGCAGGATCTTGTTTAAGTGGCTTAACAACTGGAATATCTGAGTTGAACAAAGGGTTAACAATCAACACAACTAATAGTGAAAATACCCTTGTTGGAGTGGGATTCGGGTTAATGTTGAACAATATTTCATCTATATTTTTTATGAAGCAGATGGATTTCTTGTTGCTTGGTATAGATCAAATTGTAAATACTTATAATATAATCAGGCAAAGTAATCCTTCTGCATCATTTACTATATTTCCTATTACAGTTGATAGTGGTTATGAAGGCCCACAATCCTCATTAAATAATTTTGATGATTTTTGCTCTATAGCTGGTGTTGAAGGATATTCTTTTACCAATAAAGAAGATACAAAGAAAATTATATCAGAACAGTTAGTTAAGCCAGGATTTAGAATATTATCAACTGGACAGAGGCTTTTAAGGGAAGAAATGAGAGAATTAAGTATTATTTATAGTGATCCGGACTGTAAATATTTTCAATATAAGAAGGGTGATGATATTACGGTAGTTTGCTTTAATCAAGCTACTCCATATGGAGAAGAGTTATACAAAACTATACTTAATCACAATATTACAGCATCTTTGTTTTCAATTAATTCACATTTATGTGCAGATTACGAACACATAATGAATGACATAAAAAACACCAGAAAGTTAGTAATAATTGATGATTCAAAAAGTAAAAATAAACTCAGTGATCGTTTTATTATCAATATTTTAGATACGTGCGAGTTAAAAAGAAAAAAAGTGATTACACGTTCATTGCAAGAGAATGACTTCTATCCATGCAAAGACACCCTTGAGATTGACTATAATAGTGTCGTTGATTTTATGATTTCATAATTTTCTGTTATATTTTTTTTAAATTTTAATAAATAAGGCTTAATAACATGAAAAAACATTCAAACAATTTAAAAGATATTGCAAGAAATTTTATGGTAGAGTCGGTAAAGACCGATTATTCGTACAATTTTAAATGGCTTTCTCGTCCTATTATTCAATATCCACAGGATATTGTTGCCACTCAAGAAATTATTTGGAAGGTAAAACCTGATTTGATTATTGAGACGGGTATTGCCCACGGAGGTTCGTTGGTTTTTAGTGCATCTATGCTTGCTTTGCTGGATTATTGTGATGCTCAAGAATCAGGCATACTACTTAACCCTGAAAAACCCAATCGCAAAGTCATTGGGGTTGATGTAGATATACGTACACACAATCGAGATGCACTTGATGAGCACCCTATGAGAAATAGAATGGAATTAATTGAAGGCTCGTCTATTGACCCTGCTGTTGTTGATAAAGTACATAAATTTACTAAAAGTTTTAAACGTATAATGGTTTTTTTAGACTCAAATCATACACATGATCATGTGCTTTCTGAATTGGAGGCATATGCAGGCCTTACATCAGTTGATAGTTATTGTGTAGTATTTGATACTATTATTAATGACTTACCAGATAAAATGTCTTCAGATCGACCATGGGGCATTGAGGATAACCCTAAAACTGCTGTAAAAAAGTTCCTTAAAGACAATGATGAATTTATAATTGATAAATCGATAGAAGAAAAGACACTGATGACAGTCGCACCTGATGGATTTTTAAAAAAAATTATTTGAATATTTCATTAGTCTAAATACGTACAATTTAAAGCTGGGTTTAGCTGTATCGAATTGATTTAAAATTAACCTTTTTTTTTGGAATTTAATAAATAATTGTATGAGAATACCAAAACGTATTCAATTTGAAACTTTTTATGGTTGTAATGCAAGATGCACTATGTGTGCTATTAGCAAACCTGCAACGCGTCCTATTGGAGAGATGGATATGGAAATGTTTAAATCAATTGTAGACTCTATTGAACCATATAATGATCATATTGAAAAAGTTGATCTTTTTGGCTTAGGAGAACCTATGATGGATAAATATTTGTTTGAAAGGGTTAAATATTTGAAGGACAGGAAATTCACTGGATTAGCAATTTCGACAAATGCACATTTGTTGTATAGCTACAAGCAACAATTATTGCTTGATAGTGGTATTGAGACAGTTATTTTTAGCATTGATGGCACGAATAAAGAAACTCATGAAAATATTAGAAAAAAAGTGAATTTTGATAAGGTTATGAAAAATGCTATAAATATGATAAAGATGCGTGATGATGGTGATTATCAAACAAGATTTGTGGTCAGATTTATTCGACAGAAAAGTAATATTAATGAATGGGAGTCTTATCGTAGGTTTTGGGAGTTAAAGTTATCAGCAAAGAAGAATGATATAATCATCGTGTACGATGTAAATACCATGGGTGGAGAGATGTATTCCAAGCAAGATCTTGTAAGTGAAAATGATTTTTCTGATGAAATTGAGAGGAAACCTTGTCATCAAGTGTTTGATCGTATGATTATTAATGCTGATGGTGCAATGCCCCTCTGTTGTGAAGATACACCCCGTGCTTCTCTTAATCTTGGTAATATTAAAGACACTAGCCCGTTAGATATTTGGAATGGAAGTAGGTTTACTAAAATTCGAGAAATGCATAAGAAGGGCGAGAAAAACCGTTTAAAAATATGTAGAGAGTGCACCATGTTATATAGTGAATCTAAAACTCATACTTTTCATCCTAAAAATTAATATTTTTTTAACTATTTATAAATATAAGTGAATATTAGAATTCCAAAAAGATTAACCATTGAAACAGTATACGGTTGTAATGCTAGATGTACAATGTGTCCAATTGACTATCCAGCTGAGCGAAAAAAACAAATAATGACCACAAAGGTTTATAAATATATTATTGACTCTATGGCTGAATATACTAATGAAATTAGTATGCTTGATCTTTTTGGATTGGGGGAGCCTTTGTTAGATCCGCAACTTTTTAGTCGTATAGAATATGCAAAATCTAAAGGTTTTAAGAGTATTGGAATTTCTACAAACGCTCACCTTTTGACTGATACTAGACAAAAACTTTTATTTGACAGTGGTATTGATACAATTATTTTTAGTATTGATGGAATTAATAAAGAAACCCATGAAGGAATTAGAAAGCGGGTAAATTTTGATAGAGTTGTTAATAATTGCCTGAACACTATACGTATGCGCGATAAGTACGGGTTCAACGTTAAATTTGTGGTTAGATTTATTAGACAGCCAGCTAACTATAATCAATGGGATGATTTCAAGCGTTTTTGGCTGTCAGAAATTTCACCTGAAAAAGGTGATTTTATTACGCTGTATGATATGCATTCATGGGGTGGAAAAGTTTCTACAAAAGAAGAAATACTCAAGGGAAAGAAAGTAGACTTAGCTATTGATAAGATGGCTTGCCATCATCTTGATAATTTGATTGTTTTAGCTGACGGCTCTATACCCTTATGTAGTGAAGATTGGTTAGATTCACCATTTCGTCTTGGAAATGTAAAGAACTCTTCGCCTATTGAATTATTTAATAGTGATAGGTTTAATCGTATTAGAAAGGTACATGCAGAAGGCAATAAAGGCAAAATGAGTATTTGCAATGAGTGCACAGTTTTGTATAGTGAACCATCACGTATAGTTGTTAAATCTATGAGCGATAAAGAGAATCCTGTTCACAAATATGCCATACCATTAGATGTTGAACTTAATTGAGAATATTTAGTAATTGTTTGAAGAAATAAACAATAAAAAAGTTCTAATTACAGGCAGTAGTTCTGGTATTGGCTCTGAGATAGCTAAAATATTTGCTGTAAATGGCGCACATGTCGGTATTCATTATAGTAATAATCTCACAGGTGCAGAAAAAACATTGAAAGAAATTAAGAAGATTAGTGGGGGGGGCAGTGTTGCTAAAATATTTAAAGGAGATTTGTTGGATGTGGAAACTAGAGATAGATTAATATCTACTTTTGTTGATGAGTTTGGAGGGATTGATGTTTTAATTAATAATGCAGGAGCGTGCTTTGATTATAAGCACTTTTCAGAACTTGAGGAAGACCCTTGGGATAAGACATTTACAGTAAATACTAAAGCCCCTTTTTGTTTGAGTCGAGATGCTTTTAAATTTATGAAGGAATCATCAGGCGGAAGAATAATTAATATAACGTGTAGAACAATAATATTTTCATTTTCTAGGGGTTTTGGGGTTTTGGGG
>ENA-OREN01003964-OREN01003964.1-marine-metagenome-genome-assembly--contig:-NODE-3964-length-13288-cov-3.769056_pt1 | contig 13288 bp, 13 predicted proteins | sample MGYA00248624_ERZ508555 | MGnify/ENA primary metagenome ERZ508555 (study PRJEB26222, sample SAMN06267773) | marine metagenome | isolation source: Saanich Inlet, British Columbia, Canada | place...
ATGAACGGGCATTAAGGATGCTGCTCCTAATAAAATAATGCTTTTTACTCTATTTTTATCATTTTTTGCTGTTTCTATTGAAATTAGTGACCCCATTGAATGTCCTGCAATCACTACAGAATTAATATTTAAAAAATCTAATAATTTTATTACCCAATGACTCATTTCAGATATTGATTTAAGTGAGGGGCCTTCTGATAAACCATGGCCAGGTAAGTCTACTGCAAGGACATTTATGCCTTTATTAGCAAGGTATCTTGTTTGCATTTGCCATACAGTACCATCCATGCCTGCCCCATGTATCAATAGTAGAGTGGGCTTTTTATCTTTATTTAAATTATATCCACCGGTTCTAATATTTACTTTATAATTATTTACTAAAATCTTCATTTTTATTCTCTCTGAGATGCTTTAATTGCTAGCTTTAAATCACTAATTATATCTGATATATCTTCAATACCGACAGATATTCTAATCAGATTTTCTTTGATTCCTGATTTTTTAAGTGCATCTTCAGACATTTGTTGGTGTGTAGTAGAAGCTGGATGAATTACTAGTGTTTTAGCATCGCCAACATTTGCGAGATGTGATGATAGAGTAGTATTTTCAATAAATTTTTTCCCTGCTTTTTTTCCACCTTTAATTCCAAAACTAAGAATTGCTCCAGCTCCTTTAGGAAGTAATTTTTGTGAAATTTTATAATTTTTATTGTTTTTTAAGGATGGGTAATTGACCCACTCAATTTCTTCGCAATCATTTAAGTATTCAGCAACTTGTTGTGCATTCTCTACATGTCTATCCATTCTAACGGGAAGAGTTTCTAAACCTTGTAATATATGAAATGCATTCATAGGGCTCAAGCATGCTCCAAAGTCTTTCATTCCTTCAGCTCGCATTCGCATTATTAATGCATTAACTCCAAATTCTTGTTCAAATACTATATTATCATAACCCGCATAAGGCTTTGTTAAGTTAGGAAACTTATCACTTTTGCTCCAAATAAATTTACCACTATCTACTATAACTCCACCAATAGCTATACCATGCCCTGCAATAAATTTTGTTAGTGAATGCATTACTATGTCTGCACCTAATTTTAAAGGTTGCATTAAATAGGGAGTGGTAAAAGTACTATCTACCATAAAAGGAAGGTTTGCTTCTTTAGTAATTCTAGATATATTTTCTATATCAAGAACGTTTATATTTGGGTTGCCAATTGTTTCTGCAAATATCAGACGAGTATTGTCTTGAATAGCTTCTTTAAAATTATTAGGATTCTCAGGGTCTACAAAAGTAGTCGTAATTCCAAATCTAGGAAGTGTATAAGATAAAATATTATGTGTTCCTCCGTATATAGAGTTTGAAGCTACTATATGACTTCCTTGATCCATTAAGGTTGCGATAGTTAGAAAAAAAGCAGCCATTCCACTTGCTGTTGCAATTGCTCCTACTCCTCCTTCTAATGCAGCCATTCTTTCTTCTAATACTGCGACAGTAGGGTTAGATATTCTAGAATAGATATATCCTGGTTGCTCTAGATTATATAATGATGCTGCATGATCAGTATCATGAAATACGTAGGAGGAAGTTTGATGGATAGGTACTGCCCTAGAGCCAGTTTTTGGATCTGATTCTTGACCAGCATGAAGGCTTAAGGTATTAAATTTATAGAATTTTGATGATGTCATAATTATTAAACCTATTTTTATTTATAATTATTATTATCAGGTTTTATATATATTTAAATGAATTATTTCAATTATTGGAGAAAATTATGGTTTCTAAAATTAATTCTATAGCAGTTTTAGGTGCAGGTATAATGGGTGCGGGAATTGCTGCCTTAGCAGCAGATAAAGATTATAAAGTTCTTTTATTAGATATTAATGAAGAGGCTGCTCAAAAAGGTAAAGATAGTATGATATCTGAACGAGCTCCTATGCTAAGTGATTTAAGTAAAATTAATAATGTTAATGTAGGTTCATTTGATAAAGATTTTGAATTGATTAAAGATTATGATTGGATTTGTGAAGTAGTTGTAGAAAAATTAAATATTAAGCGTGAAATCTTTGAGAAGGTTGAAAAGTATAGAAAAGATGGATCTATTGTTAGTTCTAATACATCAGGAATACCTTTGCGGGATATAACAGAAAATATGCCAGATAGACTTCTTAATGATGTTTGTATTACACATTTTTTTAACCCTGTTAAGGTTATGAAATTATGCGAACTTATACCAGGTGAAAAAACATCAAAAAAAGTTATGAATAATTTAAGTAAATTTTTATCAGGTGTTATGGGTAAAGGTGTTGTTTATGGAAAAGATACAGTAAATTTTATAGGAAATAGAATTGGATGTTATCTAATTTTAAAAGGTTTACATGAAGGAAGTAATGCTAGAGATTTAGGGTTAAGCCAAGAAGAAATTGATGGAATCATGTCAAAGCCTTTAGGTCTTCCTCCTACAGGGCTTTATGGATTAGTTGATCTTATAGGCTTAGACGTTATGTACTCAGTAGGAAAGAACTTAGAAGCTAATTTGCCAGAAGGGGATATGGGTGCAAATTATGTAAACCTTCCAGTAGAAGAACAGGATATGTTTGATAAAGGGCAATTAGGTAGAAAAACTGGTGGAGGTTTCTATCGAATGCAAAAACTAGCTAACGGTGAGAAGAAAAAAGAAGTATTTGATTTGAATACATCTTTATGGAGAGATGCAGTAAAATCCTCTGCTGAAGGTGATTTAAGTCTGATATTAGAAGATAGTATAAGAGGTAATTATGCTTGGGAAGTAATGGGCTCAACATTATTATATGCCGCAAATTTAATCCCAGAAATAGCTGATGATATAGTTAACATTGATAGAGCTATGCGCTGGGGCTTTGCATGGTCTAAAGGCCCATTTGAAATGATGGATGAATTAGGTCCTATATATTTTATAAATAAATGTAAAGAAAAAAATATTGCTATACCTAAAATGTTAGATGTTTTGTTGGCATCTTCTGGTTCAGATAAATTTTATTCAAATGATGATAAATATTTATCTATAGAAGGTGAGTATAAAAATATTTTAAATTAATAATTTACAAAGCTGCTAATATAGGGATATTTGTTGTTTCTTTCATTACTTCCATGACAAATGATGATGAAACTTCAAATATTTCTATATTTTCTATTAAATTTTTGTAAAATAAATCAAAATCTTTAATATCTTTTGCTAAAACATCTATTAAATAATCATAAGCACCACTAATTCTATACAAACCAATTACATTGGGTTGTTTTAAAATATAATCTTTAAAATTATCGGACCATTCTTTTTTATGCTGATTAGTTTTTATGAATACAAAAACTCTATTAGAATAACCTAGTTTTTCAGGATCTAGAATTACTGTTTTATGTTTTATAATTCCTAGGTCTTGTAATTTTTGAATACGGTTCCAACAAGGACTTATAGATAAACCAACTATTTTTGAGATATCTTTAATAGGTTTAGTAGAATCCTTTTGAAGGATAGATATAATTTTTAAGTCAATACTATCAAATTTTTTATTTTGGTAAACCATACTGTTTATTTACCATAATATGGAAAAATTTTCTATATATTTTATTATTTTTAATTTAAATAGAAAATATTATCGACTAAGAGTGTTAAGTAATTATAATATTTATTATAATGCTTAATAATAAGAGGAAATATAATGTCTTTACGTATAAATGATATTGCGCCAAACTTTCAAATAAATACTACACAGGAAGAAATTGATTTTCATGAATGGGTAGGTAGTGGTTGGGCTATTTTGTTTTCTCATCCAAAAGATTTTACGCCTGTTTGTACTACCGAGCTGGGTGTTTTAGCAAAGATGTCAAATGATTTTAAATCAAGAAATTGTAAAATTATTGGTTTAAGCGTTGATAGTATAGAGGATCATAATAAATGGAGAAGTGATATAGAAGAAGTATCTGGGGCCAAACTCTCTTACCCTTTAATAGCAGATGAAAACTTAATAGTTGCTAAATTATATAATATGCTACCTGCTAAAATAGATGGTAATGCATCTGAGAGATCTGCTGTAGAGAACCTTACTGTTCGTTCTGTATTTTTAATAGGACCTGACAAAAGAATTAAAATGAGTCTTACCTATCCTATGAGTAGTGGTAGAGATTTTTATGAAATATTAAGGGTTCTAGATTCATGTCAATTAACAGCTAATTATAAAGTTGCAACTCCAGCGAACTGGAAATCTGGTGATGACGTTATAATTATTCCAGCCGTAAGTAATGATGCAGCTAAAGAACTTTTTCCTCAAGGTTGGAAAACTGTTAAGTCATATCTGAGAACACTTCCTGATCCATCAAAATAGTGTATAATATTATTTATGGTAAAATATATAGATAATATTACTTCTTTAGTAGGAAACACTCCTTTAATTAAATTGAGGCAAGTTTCTGAAGAAACGGGATGTAATATATTAGGAAAAGCTGAATTTTTAAATCCAGGGCAATCAGTTAAAGATAGGGCCGCCTTATGGATTATAAGAGATGCAGAAAAAAAAGGTTTACTTGAAAAAGAAGGCTTAATAGTTGAAGGCACGGCAGGTAATACCGGAATAGGGTTAACTGTTATTGGTCAGGCTTTGGGGTATAAGACATTAATCGTAATGCCAGAAACACAAAGTGAAGAAAAAAAATCTGCTTTAAGAGATTTAGGAGCAAAGTTAATGTTAGTTCCAGCATTACCATATTCAAATCCTAATAATTATATTAGGTATTCTGAGAAAGTAGCTATAGAAAAAAATGCATTTTGGGCTAATCAATTTGATAATACTGCTAATAAGCTTGCTCATATTGAAAGTACTTCTGTTGAATTATGGAAACAAACCGATCAAAATATAAATGGTTTTGTTGCAGCAGTGGGAACAGGTGGAACTTTAGCTGGAACTGCTGAAGGGTTAAAACATAAAAACAGAGATATTACAATTATTTGTGCTGATCCATATGGTTCTGGAATGTATTCCTGGATTAAGGAAGGAAAAGCGAATCCCATGGGATCTTCTATTACAGAGGGTATTGGGCAAAGTAGAATAACTAATAATTTAAAAGATGCAAAAATAGATGATTCTTTTCAAATAGAAGACAAGGAGGCATTAAGTATAATTTTTAATTTACTTAAAAATGAAGGTTTGTCCTTAGGGCCATCCTCAGGAATTAATATAGCAGGTGCAGTTAAGCTTGCCAAACAGTTGGGTCCAGGTCACACTATTGCAACAATTTTATGTGATAATGGCACAAGGTATTCTAGTAAAATTTATAATAAAAGTTTTTTAGAATCAAAAAAATTACCAATACCAAGTTGGTTAAAATAAAAAGGATATAAAATGGATTTAGGGATTAAAGGTAAATCAGCGATAATATGTGCTTCTAGTAGAGGTTTAGGAAAAGCTTGTGCATATTCATTAGCAATAAATGGAGTTAATATTACTTTAAATGGAAGAGATGAAAATATTTTAAAAAAAACTCAAGCAGAAATTTCAAAAGTTGCACCAAATATTAAAATTAATGCTATTGCCTGTGATGTATCAACAGAAGATGGAAGATCAAAATTATTAGAAGCCTGTCCTGAGCCAGATATTTTAGTCAATAATAATGGAGGGCCACCTTTTAGAGATTTTCGTCAAGTAGATAGGAAAGCAATAATAGAAGGTGTAGAAATGAATATGATTACACCAATAGAATTAGTTAAAGCTGTAATTGATGGAATGGCAAATAGAGGGTTTGGAAGAATTGTTAATATAACTTCAGTATCTGTAAAAAGACCTGTAGTGGGGTTAGATTTGTCAAGTGGAGCAAGAGCAGGCTTAACTGCTTTTTTGTCTGGAGTAGCAAGAACTGTTGCAGATAAAAATGTTACTATAAATAACATATTACCTGGGTTTTTTGATACAGATAGATTAAGGCAAGGTGTTAATTCGACTGCAAAAATGACTAATGAGAGTGAAAATGTTGTTGCAGATAGAATGGCTTCTAGTATTCCTGCAAAGCGTTTTGGTGCTCCTAATGAATTTGGTGAAACATGCGCGTTTTTATGCAGTGATCAAGCAGCATATATAACAGGCCAAAATATTTTATTAGATGGTGGTTTATTTGATAGTTCTTTTTAAAAAAGCTAGCTAAAATTGACAAATTTTGTAACAAGAAAAATAAATAATAATTTAGGAATTATAATAGAAGGAATAGATTTATCAGAAACTTTAAGTAATGAAAATTTTAGTAAAATAAATAATCTATTTTTTGATAATCATATTATTATTTTTAAAAATCAAAAATTAAATGAAGAGAATCAATTATTGTTCACCAAAAAATTTGGTGATCTAGAAATATATCCAGAAGCCGATAAAACAAAAAAATCTCCTCAGACTTATCACGTAGCTAATGTTTCATTAGATGGTCATCATTTAAATGATCAAGATGAACAGGTAATATTTCAAAAAATTAATCAAAAATGGCATACTGATAGTTCGTATAGGTTTATTCCATCCTATGCATCTCTATTATATTCTATTGAAGTTCTTCCAGCCGATGCTGAAGGAGGAGAGACAGAATTTGTTAATATGTTTAAAGTATATGAATCTTTAAATTCTACTTTAAAAAATAAATTAGAATCTTTACATATGGTTCATTATTTTGAATTTGGAAGAAGAATGTATCCTGAGCTGCCTCCAATGAATGCATTTGAGAGAGAAAATATTCCTCCTGTTTCTCATCCTTTAATAAGATTACATCCAGATAGAAATAATAAGAAATCTTTATTCTTTACCGCTAATACAGGAAAAGAAATAAGTGGCTTAACACAAGAAACAGGAGCTTTATTACATTCTGATCTAGTTAAAATTGTAAATAATTCATCATATAAATATAAACATAGGTGGGATAAAGGTGATTTAGTGATGTGGGATAATCGATGTTTACTTCATAGAGCAATTCCTTATAATATGAATAAATATAGAAGAGTTTTCAGAAGAACTACTATAGCAGGAATTGGTCCAATAAAAGGGCCGTATACTAACTCAAATTAATAGGATAAGCGATGAAATTATTTCATGTAAGTTGGTCTCCATTCGTAAGAAAAGTTATGATTGCAGCTATAGAAAGAAATATAGAAAATCAAATAGAATTAATCGAAGCTAATATTGGATTTGCAGATAAAACTCTAAAAATTGTAGAAAGTGAATTAACTAATTATAATCCTTCTGGACGTGTTCCAACATTAATAACTGATAGTGGCGAAAATATATATGACAGTACAGTTATAGTGCATTATCTTGATACAATAGGGGATGCTGCACCAGTCATTCCTATAAATAATCATGACAAAATTAAATCTTTAAAACTAGATGCATTAGTTCAAGAGGTCATTGATTCTTTAAGACTTATTTCTCATGAGAATAGACGAGATGAAAATAAGCGTCTACCAGATTATCTTGAGGCATTAGATTCAAAAATTAAAAGAGGTTTATCAATTCTAGAAAATGAGGTTTTAAACTTTTCTAATTTAACTTCTAATCCTATAGATTTGGGGGCTATAAGTGTAGCCACATTAATAGGAACCATAAAAAGAAATTCTCAATCTAAATATAATATTCCTAGAAAAAATATAGATATATGGTTTGATAAAATACAATTAAGGAAGTCTCTAATAGAAACAAAGCCTCCAAATATATAACTTAAGATTTTTCGGATAATTTTGTACTTTTATTTTCATAAAGCGTAAGATTTTTTTCAAACTCAGTCAATCTTCTCCATATGGATCTCAGCTCCGTAATTGTTGTCCAATTATGCAAGAATAGAGCAAATCCTCCATGAACTCTTTGAAAAGCATTGCTAACCTGAGTTACTGTTCCTAACATAATTAATCCTGTAAAGAGGCCTGGTCCAACTATAAGATAAGGTACTATTACCATAAATTGATCATACGTATTCATCCAAGCATTAAAATAACTATAATGTTTGAATAAGCGGTGATAGTTGAATCTTATACCAATAAAAAGCTCCCATAATTTTTCTGGTTGTGCATACGCTTTATTATCTTCTGCTAATACTAAATCTTTTCTGAAAGCAGCTTCTACTTTTTGATTATTATATTCTAGTCCAGGAAGGTACCATCCAACAAACCAAGAAATAAATAGACCTCCTAAAGATACAGTAAGAGCTACCCATACTAAGGAACCTTCAATATCTCTTAAATAGGGTATATCTACTTTATCACTCAATCCCCATAAAATAGGAATAAATGCTATTAAAGTCATTAAAGAACGTACAATTTGCAATCCTAAAGATTCAACAATTTTGGCAAATCTATAACAATCTTCTTGTATTCTTTGACTTGCTCCTTCAATTTCAGTTTCTACATGTCTCCATCTTGGAATATAATTAAAAGTTATAGCTTGTCGCCAACGGAGTGCATAAATACTTGTAAACCAACTTGTAAAGACTGCTATTGCAATGTATGGAAATGCGAGAACGACAAAAGAAGCTTCACCTGTAAAATTATTATTTATGTAGGAAAGAGAAACTAAATGACCATAAAATAGGTTTATTCCTTCTGTGGGGTTATCGGAATAACTTCCGGAGGCTTGTAATAAATTATAAAACCTTCCGTACCAACTATTAAAAGCAACTGTGAATTGTACCTGAACCCATAATGAAATAATAAGTAAAGATAAGCCACCGTAGGCCCATAATGTCCATTCTTTTGCTCTAAAAAATGCTTTTAACAATTTATTTCTCCATTACTATTACGATAAAAAAAACTTATAGGATCATCTAATTTTTAATACTTAATCTTTTATTATATAATCTTGTAAAAAGCAGTAATAATAACATAATTATTAATATGCTAAAACCAACATATTTGCTAATTAAATGAGGTATTAATATCAATATACCTGCTAAAAAATATAACATTCTAAATAAATAATTAATTTTACCAAAAAAATATATATATCCTTCAAAGGCTGAAGAAATAACTATTATCGCAAAAATTGCTATTGTAAATGAAAGTATCACATCACTTATTTGTCCTTGCATAAGCATAGCTGGATCAAATACAAATAATACTGGAAGAAAAAATAATATAGAACCTAAGCGCATAGATAAAAACCCTGTCTTTAATGCGGAGGTATTAGCGATACTTGATGCGGTGATAGCTGCAATTGCAACTGGTGGAGTTATAAAAGATAATACGCCCCAATAAAGCACATATAAATGTGCAGCTAAAGGACTAATTCCTCCTTCTATAATAGCTGGTGCTAGCACAATTGCTAAAAATATATAACATGCACTCACAGTCATTCCTATACCAAGAACTAAAGAAGCAATCGCACCAAATATTAATATCATAACTAAATCACCGCCTGCTAAAAATACTAGCTCTCTTGATAAAGATGTGCCTATACCAGTAAGTGACATAGCTCCAATAATAACACCAACTCCAGATAGAAGAGACACTATCCTAGCTATAATCTCACCTATTTTAACAAAAATATTTAACCAATCTTTAAGTTTAATAAGGTTAAAATTTCTTAATAATAAAATTATTATTAATAAAAGTGATGAGATAAAAGGAGCTTCGCTTTCTAATTTTGCAGAGATAATTAACCATATAAGTGAAATAAAAGAAATTATATAAGGAAACCCATTTATAATTGTGGGAAGAAATTTTGGAATTTTATTTAAATCCATGCCTTTTAGATTATTTTTTGCCGCATATAAGTCTGTTTGTATTATCAAAGCTATATAGAATATTAATCCAGGTATTAAAGCAGCAAGGAGAATATCTGAATATGGCAGGTTCAGAAAAGATGCCATAATAAATGCAACGGTTCCCATTACGGGAGGCATTAATACACCTCCTGTGGATGCACAAGCCTCTATAGCAGCAGCATATCTTCCAGGGTAGCCTGCTTTTTTCATTGCAGGAATAGTCAATGATCCGCTTGTTATAACATTACTGGTTGGGCTTCCTGATAACATTCCAAAAAACCCAGATGCCAATATAGCAACTTTTGCTGGACCTCCTCTATATTTTCCCATAATAGATTCAGCTATATCTATGAAAAATTTTCCTCCCCCTGTTTCTGCTAAAATGATTCCATATATTAAAAATCCTATTAATAAGCTCCCAGCTACTTTCATTGGTATACCTATCAAGCTATCAAGCCCCATGCTATGTGCTCTGGCAGCTTCTGAAATGCTGTAAACGTTCCCCCAAAGTGCTCCAGGCATTATATCGGCAAATATAGGATAGGTTGTAAAAAATATAGCAATATAAAAAATAAATTTTCCACCTGTTCTTCTCAGAGATTCTAATGATAATAAAATGAATAGATAGCTTAATATTGTAGGGATTAATGGTGCTTCAATATCCCAACCATTGCTTAAAATATTTTCAGAATTAATAGAAAAATATAATCCTATAAAAAATATAGATAAGGCAGCTATTATATCTGGAATTAGAATTTTATTTTTATATTTTTTACTTAGAGGAAACATTAAAAATGATACAGGTTGAAAAAAAGCTATTAAGAGATACAAGAAGCTATTAGATACAGGATAAAAATTCAAAAAACCAATATTAAAAACTTGGTTAATAGATATAAGGCAACCACAAATTGTTAATAATATAATAAAGAATTTTGGAAAAATTGTTATTCTTTCATTAAAGTGACCATTAATTTTTAGCAAGAACTAAATCTCTTTCTTTTAACCATGCTTTCTTAAAGGTTTCTTCATCAAGATTGTCATTACTTTTAATAAAATTAGCCCAAGCTTTTATAAGTAAGTTTAATCTTTTTAATCTAGCATTATTCCATTCTTCATTTTCTATTGACCATAGTTTTTTCTCTTTTAAATATTTTATAGCACCTTTATGGATAGGTGCTTCAGCCGGAGTGCCAGCTGCTATATCTAGTTGCCATTTGTACATAACTGAATTTATGTCTTTATATAAATCAAAAGATTGATCTAAAGCTTTTATGAAATTATAAACTTCATCTTCAGAGGCACTAGCATAGACTGTTACATTAGGATAATGATATCCCCCAATATAAGCAGGATTATCATTATTTAATCCAGCTCCCATAGTTTCAATTTGAGGATTCATAAAAGGAATTATTTGATTTAATTTTTTCCATCCTTCAGTATTATTTTTAGGTAAACTTAACCATCTAATACCTTTTTTAGAGGCAGCTAATTCATAAACAGCAGAACCACTAGGAACAGCGCCAGCAGCGTCTAATTTACCATTTTGTAACGCTTTTATAGTAGGCGTAAATCCCGGATAAATTTTTGGATTAACATCTTCCCAAGAAAGGTTTGCGAATGCCAACATAGCTTCCAATTTTACGTTTAATGAAGGGTTTCCTGTAACATAAGCAACTTTTCTTCCTTTTAAATCACCTATAGTTTTTATGTCAGAATCTCCAGCAACTGCAATTCCGAATGTGTTAGGCCTCCCTAATATTATACGTATATCTTGAGGTCCCCATTTTTTTGATGAAAAATCATAAATACCTTCACTAGAAAAATATGCTTCGCTTCCTAAGAAACCAATACTAACTCTATTTCTTTTTAAGGCAAGAAGTCGACCAATTGATGTTCCAGAAGGATGAAGTCTCACTCTAATGTCGTATTTCCTCATCATACCTTCTGCTACTGCAGATGCTTCTGAGTAACCAGAAGCTCCAAGTTCATAGCTTGACCATACCATTCTTTTGGGTAAATTATTATCGGATAAAGATGCGTTTATATTAGTATAAATTAAGAATATACTTACGAGAGTTATAAAATATTTCATTATTTATTTCGTGCTGTTTTTAAAGCATTTGCATACCATTCTAATTCTTCAGAGAACCTAATAAATTCTTTATTACGTTCTTCTTTGTCTTCTGATATTCTTTCTCCTTCATCATTAAAATTTTTATTAACAAATGGAGCATGGATCATTGCGGGAATTGGAGACATTCCAAGTTGTGCAAGAAAAGCTTTTAGAGGTGAAGAAACTCTAACACCTCCAAAAGGTGATACAGAATAAGTTGTGACAGCTGATGGTTTTTTCTGATACTCAGAATAAAAATGATTTAATATATTTATTAGAGCAGGAGGCATAAAATGATTATATTCTGCGCTTACTATTACAAAAGCATCAGAGGAATCTAATTCTTGATGCATTTTCTCTAAAGCAATAGGTACGGAACCTTTATCATAATCTATATATCTTTTTGTTAATGTTTCTATACTAATATTCATAGGGTCAATAAGTATAACTTCATTTCCTCTTTTACTAAGCTCATTTTTAATATATTTTGCAAATTTTATTCCTTGTCTACCATCTCTAGTAGATCCATAAATTACGCTAATTTTTAATGACATTTTTTAATCCTAGTTTCAATCTATATTTAAGGCATTAATTGACCACCATTTACTTCTATCACCTGGCCAGTTATATAAGAACTTAATTCTTCAGAAGATAAAAATAAATAAGTACCTGCTAACTCTTCGGATGTACCCATTCTTCCCATAGGAATAGAATTGATCATTCCTTGTAATATTTGAGGAGGGGAGAATTGTTCATGAAATGGTGTATCTATAATACCAGGTGCTACTGCATTTACACGAATATTATCTCCTAGTAATTCTCTTGCCATTCCTCTAGTAAATGTACTCACCCATGCTTTTGACGAAGAATAAAAAACAGCACCCATACTACCACCTATTCTTGCTGCAATTGAAGAAGTATTTATTATACATCCTCCTTTTTTTTGTTTACGGAATACATTAGTGGCTATTTTTGTTCCCAACATTACAGATTTACAATTTAAATTAAAAACGTCATTAAATAAATTTTCATTGATTTGTTCAATTTTTGCTCTCTCAATCATACCGCCTGCATTATTAATTAATATATTTAATTCTCCAAATTCTGATATCGCTGAATCTATTAATTTTTGCATATCATTTTCTTCGCTTGCATCGCCTTGGACTGCATATGCAGCTCCACCTAATGCTTTTATAGTCGATACAACTTTATTAGCCTTTGATTCAGAACTGTTATAATTAACTAATATTTTTGCACCATTTTTAGCAAATGCTATAGCAGTAGCAGCACCTATACCGGTGCTTGCCCCTGTTATTAAAACAACTTTATTTTTTAAATCCTTCATATTTTAAATCTCCATAATTTAAATTATTTACCAGAAAAATTAGGGCTTCTTTTTTCAATAAAATGAGCTAC
>ENA-OREN01003968-OREN01003968.1-marine-metagenome-genome-assembly--contig:-NODE-3968-length-13275-cov-2.676012_pt1 | contig 13275 bp, 17 predicted proteins | sample MGYA00248624_ERZ508555 | MGnify/ENA primary metagenome ERZ508555 (study PRJEB26222, sample SAMN06267773) | marine metagenome | isolation source: Saanich Inlet, British Columbia, Canada | place...
CCCCAACCTTACAGATGGAATCAATAAGTCTCATCCTTTGCCGACTCATGTTGACCGTGATTTTTACACTCAATTGCTGAGAGTTGAGGCGGTAGACCAGGTTCAAAGTAAAGTGTTTAATTCTGATAAGTTTAATCGTCTCCAAAGAATCGGGGTTTTGGGGTTTGAAAATAAAACCTTTCCACCTTTTGTAGATAGGTCTGCCGGGGATATTGTATCCGGGCAGGTTTATCAGGAATTGAAAAAGCAATCATGGATAATATGGAAGTATCTAATGACAGGGTTGCTGTATATGAAGCATTGAAAAATTTGATAGTTTCAGGAAATGTTTTATTAAAAAATTATGCATTTGACAATGGATGTTATGAAACTCTTCTTTTCAGGAACAAACGTTTGACAGAAGGATCCACAAGCAATGTCTTTATTGTTAAGAATAAAAATATTTATACTCCCAAACTTAGTAATGAGTTATTACCAGGAGTTACTAGAGATTTATTAATTAGACTCCTTAGCAAGAATGGTTTGAGCGTTATAGAGTCAGATATACATGAATCAGATGTAATTAATGCTGATGAAGTCTGGTGTTCTAGTTCAACCAATGCAGTAGTACCTATCGTCAAGGTTGATGATAATATTATTAATAATGGTAAGACTGGGTACACAACTATGAAAGTTTACGAGATTGCACAAGAATTTATAACGAATTTCTAGATAGCGTATAAACCGTTATAGTTAAATAACGGTTTATGTATAAATATTTATTTAGTTTGTCTTTGGATCACATGAATATGCAGCAGCATTCATTTCTTGTGCTTTAGCTGTACATTCATCTCTTGATGAAAATGGTCCAACAGTTTCAAAACGATCGAAATCATTTTCTATTGGGAAAATTTTAGCTGTATATTCACTTGGAGGGGTACCAGTACCACCACCACAAGCTGTAAGGACAGCAGTTAACATTAAGACAGACATTATTTTGAAATTTCTCATTAGCCCCCCGTTTTGGCATTATTATCAATAACAATAACTATTATACTGCTACTTAGCTATATTTCACAAACATTTAATTAAAAAACGTAAATTAAAAGAGGAAAACCTATATAAAAAATTCTATAATGAACAAAGTATATAAGACTAGTAATATTATCATTTGCTAATATTTAAAGGTATTTGATGGTTGTTTAAATATATAAAAGTAGAAAAATTTACAAGGGGTTGAAAAATGAAAGAAATAAAAACAGGTAAAGGAATTATGTCTAAAATTTCTGATTCTCGTAGGGGATTTATGAAAGGACTGGCTACAGTAGCTGCTGCAACTCCGGTTGTAGGTGCGTTGTTTAAACCTAAAGATGCTGATGCAGCATTAGCTGACCATACTATGTATCTCAGAGGTACATATTTTGAAAGTTGTACATGTGAGACAATTTGCCCATGCTTGTTATTACTAGATCCGACAGAAGGGTTTTGTAAAGCGATTCTTGGTTGGGATATTGAGAAAGGACATGTGGGTAATGTTGATGTAAGTGGATTAAAAGTAGCAATGTGGTTAAATGCTCCTGAGAATTTATTAAAAGGACAATTTGAAATGGCTGTCTATATTGATGAGAGAGCTAGTAGATCACAATTCAATGCACTAAGAGAGGCTTATCATGGAATACATGGTGGGCATTTAGGTGTAATTGCAAGTCTTGGTAAAGGTGCCGAAGGTGCTCCAAGAGAATACATGCCAACTAAATCTGCTAGAATTTCAATGACTCAGCAGAGTCCAAATAGACATCTTCTTATCGAAGGAGTTTTGGAAAATAAAATGGAACAGTTAGGCGGTGCATCTGGAAGACCAGTTGTATTGCATGACATGCCATTAGCGGTTGCTCCACCATTTCCTGTCACTGTGAGCAGAGCTTCAAAAGCTAGTTTTACTGACCATGGAATTAATCATTCTTGGGAAGGTGGTAATGGATTAAGTTCACCATTTGTTTATATGGATGGCGGAGCTAAGCAGACAGCAATAGAGGTATAAATTAAATTTAACGACCCGTTCTAATATCTAGACTGGGTCGTTTTTTATTATGGAAACACATACTTATGGAAGCACACACTAGTACTCAATTTGCCAAGGCACCATTGAAAGACCGCATGTTTGTCTACGTTGGCGTGGCTATTATACTTTTAATATCATGGTTCTATATATTAGGAATGGGTTGGCATATGAATACTCTTCCTTTCATTGAAAACAATTCTATGAACATGAATATGGACATGAATATGGATAAACCCATGAATATGGATAAACCCATGAATATGGATAAACCCATGAACATGGATAAACCCATGAACATGGATAAACCCATGAATATGGAATCTGGAATCATAGAAAATGTTTTAAAATGGATGCCTCCATCAAGTGGGTCATGGGCTATGAGCGACTTTATTTTACTATTTCTAATGTGGGCGGTTATGATGATCGCAATGATGACACCATCAATACTTCCCATGTTATTCTTATTCACAACTATAAACTCTAAAAATAAAGCTAATGGGAAAGAGACGTCTTCAACAATGATTCTGCTATTCGGTTACTTAATGAGCTGGGTCTTATTTAGTTTGGTAATAACATTTCCACAATTTGCAATGCATCAAGCTGGTCTACTAAATCCAATGATGGAACCAACACATGCTTATATCGGAGCTATTGTTTTGTGTTTAGCTGGTATTTATCAATTTACACCATTCAAAGAGGCTTGCTTAACAGTATGTCAGTCACCTTTGAGTTTTTTGATGAATAACTGGAAAGATGGCAGTTTAGGAACTTTTATCATAGGGTATAAACATGGTTTTTATTGCATAGGCTGTTGTTGGGCATTGATGCTCACCTTATTTGCGCTTGGCGTGATGAACATTATGTGGGTAATGATTTTGACAATATTTGTTTTATTTGAAAAATTATCTTACAAAAGACCTATACTTTATAGACGTGTTACTGGATTTGTCTTCATATCTTGGGGCCTCCTGCTTGTAATGTAAGTTGCTTTGAATAATAGAATAAAAAAATTCATTAAAATATTCGGGAAAGTTCAAGGTGTAGGATATAGATTCTGGCTGCAAGCTTTTGCAACTAGATATGGTGTTTTCGGATGGGTTAGAAATAACATTAATGGAGAGGTTGAAGCTCTTCTAATCGGCGACGAAGAAATAATTATTAATCTAATAGAACAATGTTATATGGGTCCACCAAGTTCTGCTGTGGAAAAAATATTAGTGTCTGATATTGATGATGATTATGATGCAAAATCCTTCGAAATATTAACGGATAATTAGCTTTCATAAAGATAGTCTTTTTCTTATCATATTTAGTCTTTCTGGTGTCCCAACATCATCCCATAAACCTTCATATATTTCGGCGCTGATATTTTTCTCTTTATGGAGGATGGACCCTATCTCTATATCTTTATAATTCATAAATAATTCAGGTTTATAGAGTCCTATTCCTGTGTAAATATAATCAGTACCTTCACATATCTTATTATTAGTAATATTAAAATCACCACTGAGATAATCTGGTCTATTAGTAAATACAAGATGGGCAAACGTTTCTTTATTGAGCTTCATGTTAAGTAAATCTATAAATAAATAATTTGTCCATATATCAGCATTAACAACGATGAATGGTTTTTCATTAAATTCATGCATTATATTTCTAATACCATTAGCTGTCCCTATCGGCATATCACCTTCATCACTTATTACAATTTCAATACCATACTTAGATCCATCACCAACATGCTCGTGGATATAGCTGCCAAGGTACCCAGTATTTATAACAATTTTTTTGATACCAGCCTCTGACAGCCTAATAATCTTATCCTCTATTAGAGTCATATTACCTATGCGTAACATTGGTTTAGGTATATCTCTAGTCAAAGGCATCATTCTTTTACCTCGACCAGCTGCCAGTATTATTGCTTGGTCCGTCATAATGCTTCCTTTATATTTATTTCTAATAATAGTTTTTTCAATTTCGACATTTCTGGATATTTGGTGGCTATTGTTTCTATATACTTATATGTTCGGGGGATATCATTTAGATATATAGATTTTTTATCACGATAATTTAGCCTTGAGAATATACCTATTGCCTTCAAGTGTCTTTGTACACCTGTGATATCAAACCAATACTCAAACTGGCTATGATCCATAACAACATCTTTATTTAATCTTTGTAAATACGACCCCATCATTTTATAGGTAATCTCATCATCCCAATCTATGTAACAATCTTTTAAAAGAGAAACTAAATCATAAGTTAGTGGGCCAATTAATGCATCTTGATAATCTAGAATTCCTGGATTATTTTTATTTGTTATCATAAGATTTCTGGAATGAAAATCTCTATGGATAAATGTCTGCGGTATATCTAGTAGTGTTTTTGCAATCTCTGTATAACACTGTTCTAGAGTATCTTCTTGTTCATGAGATAGTTCTATTTTCAAATGTTTATTGATAAACCAGTCGCTAAATAATTGCATTTCAATTAATTGTTCTTTCATATCAAACTTCTTTAAATCATCACTACTGACTCGATTCTGAATATGACATAGTGCATCAATTGCGTCCGTATATAAACAATAAACAGTTTCTTTATTCAATGCATCTAAATAAATCTTTTTCCCTAAGTCAGACATTAATATATAGCCTTTTGAGTCATCAACTTCATATATAATTGGCACATTAAGACCTGCTACTGATAATCTCTTTGTGATATCAAGAAATGAAGTTAAAGGCTCATGCTTTGGTGGAGCATCCATTATAATCTTAGTATCATCTTGAGATATAACTCTATAGTAAGATCTAAAGCTTGCATCAGAAGATGCTTTTTCAATAGAAAAATCAGAAGAGTAATATTGCTTTACCCATTTAGTTAAATCATCAAGTTTATTTTGTTCCATTTGGTAATATTACATGATTATTAAGTTATTTTTCACAAAAAAGACCTACTTCATATAAACTTATTACATGAATAAAAAAAATATCTTCAAAGAATCAATGGATTTACAAATTGCTGCCAAGAGTATTGGCTTGGACTGGCTTGAAGTTGATGGGATTATTAGCAAAATCAGAGAAGAAACTGAGGAAGTTGATGAAGCAATAAAAAATCATGATAATACAGCAATTAAAGAGGAACTGGGTGATTTAGTCTTTACTATTCTATGTTTAATGCGACATCTAGATTATGACCCAGAAGAGATTATAGAGTTAGCCAACCTTAAATTTAAAAAGAGATATGAGCAGGTACTGAAGCTACTCAAAAAAGAAGGAAAAAATTATGCCAATCCTGAAGAAATGGAAAAGCTCTGGCAGATTATAAAAAAAGAAGCTTAGTCTTGTTTGGGCCATACCCAAACTAGTTCCCTAGTGCAAACTTTTGATTTTAACTGCTTATCATAATCTAGTGGCGCAAGTTTAATCAAACGATTACAGAGAAATATAACTCCGTGCTTATCAGTAGTACATAGATGACAATTACCTATAACTCCAAGCACATACAATATTGTTATCAGAGAAAATACTGCTGCAAAAGCCGATATTCCTATGTGTCTATTTTTTTGTTTCAACAGCAGATAAAGTATTATGATTGATAAGTATATTAAAAAAAATGAGCCTAATGTCAGTTCTAGCAATAACGATAATCCAATCAAGAGCACAGTTAAAAAAATTAAGATTTCTTTATTCATCTAATAATACCTTTTTTTTATAATCACAAAAATTTACCACTGAACATTTATAACACTGAGGTTTTCTTGCTATACAAGTATATCTACCTAGTATGATTAGCCAATGATGTGCATGTAATTTGTATTTTTCAGGAATATTTTTCTCAAGTTTTTTTTCTACTTGATCAACATTTTTACCTGGGGCTATACCTAGTCTATTCGATACACGAAATACATGCGTGTCTACACCTATAGTTGGTTGTCCAAACGCATTATTAAGGACAACATTAGCCGTCTTTCTTCCAACCCCAGGAAGTTTTTGAAGAGTTTCTCTGTCTTCGGGTATTTTATTAGCATAATCATTAACTAACATTTTGCATGTAAGAATGACATTCTTAGCTTTAGAATTATATAAGCCAATGGTTTTAATATAAGATTTTAATTTATTTTCTCCAAGCTTAATAATCTTCTCGGGGGTCCCTGCTACTTTATATAATTTAGTCGTTGCTGCATTCACACTTTTATCTGTAGCTTGTGCTGATAAGATTACAGCAATTAGTAATTGAAAAGTCGTCTCATAATAAAGTTCAGTCACCGGTTCTGGATTATTCTTCTGTAGAGTTTGAAAGATTGAGATAACCTTTTCTTTATTCATATTCTTTTATTTTATTACTCTTAATTTTTTCTTTAGAAATAATATCATCTATATATGCCTTTATTTTATGAGATTCATTTGAACTATCTCGTGCCAGCTTTTTTATTTTTTTAATTTCATTCAATCTTATATTTTTTTTATTATAATAATTTTTAGATATATCAGCTTGTCTACTAGGCCATTCCCAATCATAATTATCTTTATATTGTTTCATTTCCATACAATCTACTGGGCACTGACTGATACATAGCTCACAACCATTACATTGATCATTTAATATAAAATGTTTTTGATGTCTTGCTCCTATTATTGCATCTACTGGACAAACTTTAATACATATAGTGCATCCAATACACTCTTCAACTCTTATATCAGCTATGTGATAATTTTCTATTTTATTAGGTTCAATAATATCAATCCCATTTAAAATATTTTTTAGCTGTTTTTCTGTATGTAGGCCACCAGGCTCACACTTATTAAAATCTTCACTATGTTCAACTACTGCTACAGCATAAGATAGACAATCTTTGTATGTACATTTTTTACATTGAAGCTGAGGTAATGCTTTTAGAACTTTCTCAATTAACGGGTTTATTTTTGACATTTAGGTAATCTTGGCACCAGGCATTACATCTTTTTCTGGCTGTAATACAATTATGTCCCCATCGTTCTGTGTTGCTAGCATCATACCGTTAGATGTCCCAAATTTCATTTCTCTTGGCAATAAATTAACTATAACTACTACTAGTTTATTCATTAATTCTTCAGGAGAATATGATTTTTTTACACCTGCATATATCGTTCTTTCTTCTTCACCTATATCCACTTGTAATTTTAACATCTTTCTCGAATCTTCAACTTCTTCAGCATGAACAATTTTCCCAACTCTTAAATCAACTTTTATAAAATCATCTATCGTTATTTTTTCATCACTCATTTGTTTTCTCCATTAGATTCACTTTTCATTGCCTCTATCGATTCTTTAGTAATTCTTGTTATGATTGGCTTAAATTCAGTTATATCTGTATTTAATGAAACTTCTTTTAGGTTAGACCAGGTTAAGCTATCGCAATTCATAATACTTTCAACCTTATTAGATATGCTTGGAAGTACAGGTTTAAGATATCCAATTAAAATTCTAAATAAATTTAATCCATCAGTACAGATCTTTTGAACAAGTTCTCTTTCATTTTCATTTTTAATTTTTACCCATGGCTTCACTTCGTCTAGGTATTTATTAACATCATCTGCCAAAGATGAAACTAGTCTTATATTAGTTGAATAATTTCTTCCCTCATAATTCTTAACAATATCATTAGTCTTAGACAGAACATTTTCGACTAAATCTTGATTATTAAATTCACTGGCTAATTTATTATTAAAATCTTTATTAATAAATTTTGCACATCTGCTTCCAATATTTATAATTTTCCCAACTAGTTCAGAATTAACCCTAGTCTGAAAATCATCAAAACTTAAATCAATATCTTCAATTTTATTAGTTAGTCTGCTTGCAAAATAATACCTTAAATACTCAGGATCTAGATGTTTCAAATATGTTCTGGCATTAAAAAAAGTTCCCCTTGACTTAGACATTTTCTCTCCATCTACAGTTAGAAAACCATGGCAAAAAATAGCGGTTGGTTTCCTTAAGCCGGAACCTTCCAGCATTGCAGGCCAGAATAGAGCATGAAAATAAGCTATATCTTTTCCTATGAAGTGATAAAGCTCAGCATTGGATTCTTTATCCCAATATTCATTAAATTCTTTTGATTCTTTTTCACAATAATTTTTATGTGAAGCAATATATCCTACAGGCGCATCCAACCATACATAAAAAAACTTATTTGATTCACCTGGTATCTTGAATCCAAAATAGGGATCATCTCTGGTAATGTCCCAGTCTGAAAGTCCATCTGACAACCATTCATTTAACTTATTTTTTATTTCTTTTTGAGTCGTCTCTGTAGAGGTCCATGATTTTAAAAATGACTCATAGCTACTTAATTTGAAGAAGAAATGATTAGTCTCTTTAGTAATTGGAGAAGTATCACTTACTGTTGATACCGGGTTTATGATTTCATCGCAGGAATAAGTCGCACCGCATACTTCGCAAGAATCACCATATTGGTCTTTTGCATGACATTTTGGACACTCACCCTTAATGTACCTATCAGGCAAAAACATCTTCGCTTTATCATCATAAAATTGATTAATTGTTTTATTAATGATGTCACCATTATTTTTGAGTTGATTATAAATATATGCAGAGAAATATTCATTTTCTTCAGAGTGGGTAGTATGATAATTATCAAATTCTATAAGAAAATCAGAAAAATCTTTAACGTGCTCCTTATATGTATTTTCAATTAGTTTTTCTGGGGTAATATCTAATTCTTGTGCTTTGAGCATAATAGGAGTTCCATGAGCATCGTCAGCACATATATATGTACACTCATTGCCTGACATTTTTTGGCTCCTGACCCAGATGTCAGTTTGAAGATATTCGACTAAATGACCTAAATGAATGGATCCATTAGCATATGGTAAAGCGCTGGTTACTAATATTTTTCTCATAATGTAAGTCTTTTAATTTTATTGTATTAAATGTATATTTAAACGCTATAATATATCAATCTAGAAATATAATTCATATTTTACAGTATAAACGGAGAAAATAGGCGAATGCAAAAAGAAAACATTGAAGCAGTTTTAAAAGATTACCAGTGCCCATATATGGGAACGGACTTAGTTAGCGGGAATACCGTTAAAGATATTACAGTTGATGGCAACAATGTTTCTATTAAAGTAGTGCTAGGATGGCCTGCTGAAGGAATTATGCAGGCATTCCATGATAATTTAAATAAAAAGGTTATGGAGGCTTATCCTGATGCCAAACTTACTCTAGATCTAAGCTATGAGATTATTCCTCATACCGTTCAGCAAAGCATTGAAAGAATTAAGGGTATCAAAAATATTATAGCTGTCGCTTCTGGGAAAGGAGGAGTAGGTAAATCAACTACATCTGTGAATCTTGCTCTAGCTCTTAAAGAAGAAGGGGCAACGGCGGCTATATTAGATGCAGATATATATGGTCCTAGTATCCCTAGAATGTTGGGTTTAGGAGGACGACCAGATTCAGAAGATGGAAAAACTTTAGATCCTAAAATTGGACATGGTTTGCAAGCAATGTCTATTGGTTTATTGGTAGAAGAAGACACTCCGATGATTTGGCGTGGCCCAATGGTTACACAAGCCCTTGAACAATTATTGACTGATACAAATTGGAAAGATGTAGATTTTCTAATTATAGATTTACCGCCAGGCACCGGTGATGTTCAGTTGACACTCTGTCAAAAAATTCCTTTAAGTGGCGCAGTAATTGTTACCACTCCTCAAGACATCTCATTAATTGATGCAAGAAAAGGACTTAAAATGTTTGAGAAAGTAGAAGTTCCTGTGTTAGGTGTAATCGAAAACATGAGTACTTTCATCTGTCCTAAGTGTGGAACTGTAGAGAGTATTTTTGGCGAAGGTGGCGGTGAGCAGCTGGCTCAAGAAAATGATGTTAAATTATTAGGTGAACTACCTTTATTAAAATCAATCAGAGAAGAAATGGACAAAGGGACCCCGACGGTTTCTGAAAATCCTGAATCTCCAGTTTCATTAATGTATCGTGATATTGCTCGTAAAATGGCAGCGACACTTTCAATGAGAAAGAAAGATTATTCGTCTGCCTTTCCAAAGATTGTTATTCAAAACGACTAATTGATCAACATAATATTTTATGATAAGCTTACTAAATGACAACATCTAGTAAGCTTAAAGTAATAGAATTATTTGCTGGCGTTGGAGGCTTCCGAATAGGCCTTGAGGGCTGGAAAGGAAAATCTTCAACTAGTAATTTCAAGAAAAAAATATCCAATAAAATTCCATTTGAAATAACTTATAGCAATCAGTGGGAACCTAAAACAAAAAGGCAACATGCAAATGAAGTTTACTTAAATAGATTTGGACCAAAAGGGCATTTTGATATATCTATCGATGATATTAGTGTCAATGACTTGCCAATAAAATGTGATTTAATGGTTGGAGGATTTCCTTGTCAAGATTACTCTGTTGCTTCAACACTTAGAAACTCTAAAGGTTTAATTGGCCCCAAAGGGATACTATGGTGGCAAATTGAAAGATTATTATCTCAATTAAAGAGTAAAGCCCCTAAATATTTAATACTTGAAAATGTTGACAGATTGCTTAAAAGTCCAGCAAAGCAAAGAGGGAGAGACTTTGCCATGATGCTAAGAAGTTTAGATAATCTAGGCTATAACGTTGAATGGAGAGTTATAAATGCTGGAGAATATGGCTTTCCTCAACGAAGACGAAGAATATTTATTTTTGGCTTCAAAAAGTCATCAGCATTATCAAAATATTTATCAAAATATACTAAACAAGATATTGTAGAATCCAAAGGCATTATAGGAAAAGCATTTCCTTCATCAACAATTTTAAAAAAGGAAAAATTAATATCTGAAAAAATATTGCTCCCAAAATATTTAAATGAAATTTCTACAGATTTTGATGCTAATTTTTTGAATGCAGGAGTTATGATAAATAGCACTATTGAAACTTATAAAGTTTCTCCAAAATATGACGGACCATTTAGTAGGCTATCTGATATTTTACAAGATGATGATATAGATGAAGAGTTTTATATATCAAAAAGTGACGAATCTAAATGGAAAGAGCATAAAGGTGCTAAAAAAATTACTAGAATAACTAAAGAGGGTTATGAATATAATTTTAGTGAAGGCAGTATGCGTTATCCAGATGATCTGGATAAATCGTCTAGAACTATTATTACTTCTGAAGGTGGAGCTACTCCATCAAGGTTTAAACATGTGATTGAATGTAAAATGAATAAGAAAAAAAGAAGATTAACGCCCATTGAACTAGAAAGGTTAAATATGTTTCCTGATGATTTTACTAAACTTAATGATATTACGAATACTAAAAGAGCATTTTTTATGGGCAATGCTCTAGTTATAGGTATAGTTGAAAAATTAGGAAATAGCCTATCTAGCTATATATCAAAATTATAAATTCTCTGTCCACACTTTCAGCAATTTACCTTCTTTAGGTCTTATATCCTTACCAGTTTTTTTACTTTTTTGTGGTATTAATTGTTTTTTTTGTTGAACCTTAAATGTTTTAAAAGGACACAATCCAATTAATACATAATTTCCTAGGTTAAGCTTTTCAAATAATTTAAAAAATAATTTCCATTTTTCGAATGAACCGACTGCTGAGTCCATATTAGCATTTAATTTAAGTGCTTTTGTTGGAGTAATAATTACTCCTAATCTAAAATCCTTAATTACTTTTGTTATCCCCGTGTCAGCTATAGCTAACCATGGTTTGAACAAATTATGCTCTATATCACTACCATGATTAAATGATACCTCCATTGCAATAGGGCATTTGGAAAAATCCATTCTCAACTTTTCTAAATCTTTGTTATCCTCTTTGCCATTTTCATCTTTTTTATAGTAAATAGGGGTTTCGCTATCCCATCCATATTCTATAAATTTTTCTTTTATTACTTTATTTATTATCCATTGAGGACTTTTATATGGTTTTGTTAAATCTGGTAAGTCTGGATAATTTTTGTAGTTCTCTTTACAATATGCATCAAATGGTCCCTTGATTTCGCTGTCAGTAATATTTGTTAATAATTCTTTAATTTCCTTATATCTTTCTTTAATATCTTGATATTTTGAATCATTACTCTGTACGAGTAAGTCTGCTCCATTATAAAACTCTTCTTTAAACTTCATGTTATTAAATTAACATAAATTTTATATATTATTTATACTATAATACGAACATGGCAATAAAATCAGATAAATGGATTAAAGAAATGGCGCAAAATCATGGAATGATTGAGCCTTTTCAAGCAGATCAAGTTAAATCTAATGATGGCGGCAAGATTGTATCATACGGTACATCGAGTTATGGGTATGATGTTCGTTGCGCTGATGAATTTAAGATTTTCACTAATATAAATTCCACTGTAGTAGATCCAAAGAATTTTGATGACAATAGCTTTGTAGATATCAAGTCTGATGTATGTACCATTCCACCCAACTCTTTCGCTCTTGCAAGAACGGTTGAATATTTTAAGATACCCAGACAAGTACTTACTTTATGTTTAGGTAAATCAACTTATGCAAGGTGTGGAATAATCGTAAACGTAACTCCACTTGAGCCGGAGTGGGAAGGACACGTAACACTTGAGTTTTCAAACACGACCTCACTACCTGCAAAAATATATGCTAATGAAGGTGTAGCCCAATTTATATTTCTAGAATCAGATGAAGTATGCGAGACATCGTATAAAGATCGTGCTGGAAAATACCAAGGGCAAAAGGGCGTTACTTTACCGAAAACATAATTGTGACAGAACATATTATCAACCAAACCCTGCAAAAAGATTTCCATGGCAAAGATGATTGGAATAACTCTCTAAGCCAGTTTAAAGATAAAAATATATTCCAATCTTATGAGTGGGGTGAATTAAAAAAACTTGAAGGCTGGGAAGTTTTACATATCACAGTTACCGATAATGAGAGTTTGAAATGTATATTGTTAGCACAAGTTTTAATTAAAAAAGTTATGGGGATAAGAATTGGATGGTGTCCTGGTGGGCCAATCATTCAATGTAATAACCCTGATAATGGAATAAATGCTTTAGAAAAGTTTAAGGAAATTATATCGGAAGAGAAGATTGTTAACCTTCGGTGTAAACCTTATATGTTAGATACACCTGAAAACCAAAAAATATTTTCAGTTATCTCAAAATCAAGTTACTCATTTACTAGTCCCAAAACAACTATTCTTAAAATAGTTTCA
>ENA-OREN01003970-OREN01003970.1-marine-metagenome-genome-assembly--contig:-NODE-3970-length-13262-cov-7.959499_pt1 | contig 13262 bp, 12 predicted proteins | sample MGYA00248624_ERZ508555 | MGnify/ENA primary metagenome ERZ508555 (study PRJEB26222, sample SAMN06267773) | marine metagenome | isolation source: Saanich Inlet, British Columbia, Canada | place...
ATAATGTAGGTTTACACCAATTCCTGCTGCGCGTAATTCAGTAAATACAAACGAGTGAGCCTTGAAAATCTCATGTGAATTTAACCTAATTACGTATAAATGTAAGCCACTATAACTATCGGGGTGCTGCCAAGGTGTAGTTATAGGTAAGTCCGATAATAAATCATCATAACGTTTTGCAATAATATGTCGTTTGCTCACAAACTCATCTAATCGCTGCATTTGACTCAAACCCAATGCGGCTTGTATATCTGTTATGCGAAAATTATAACCAAGGTCGATCTGTTGATAATACCAAGGACCATCACTTTCATGTGTCATCTTGCTCACGTCTCGAGTTATGCCATGACTACTTGATAACCGCATATGCTCTGCCAATTTGGAATCATTGGTCAAAGCCATGCCGCCTTCACCTGTAGTAATTATTTTAACCGGATGGAAGCTAAAAATAGTGATATCACTGAAGTGACAGTTGCCAATCGATTCATCACGATATTTTCCTCCAATTGCATGTGATGCATCTTCAATAATCTTAAACCCATACTGTTTGCTAAGCCTATAAATACCTGCCATATCACATGACTGACCACACATATGTACAGGAATTACCACTTTTGGAAGTTTGCCATTTTTCGCAGCTTGCAGGAGCTTCTCAGATAGATGCTCTACACTCATGTTATAAGTACGTGGATCAATATCAACGAAATCAATAGTTGCATTGCAGTAAAGCGCGCAGTTGGCACTAGCAACAAAAGTGATTGGTGTAGTCCAAACCACATCACCTTTACCAACGCCCAAAGCTAAGCAAGCGATGTGCAACCCACTAGTCGCGCTGTTCACTGCAACTGAATGTTCCACACCACAGTAACTAGCGACAGCCTTTTCGAATGCGGGTACAACAGGACCTTGAGTCAAAAAGTCTGATTGTAGTACTTCAATGACGGCATCAATATCTTCCTGATTAATATTCTGACGTCCGTAAGGAATCATAGAATTCAAATCTGCCCTATTTTTTCACTATTTAGTGTAATCCATTCCTGGAGGGTATTTATTTTCATCCAATCTGTGTTGTTATCTGAGCAATATGTAAAATCAGGCGCGACTAATTTTCCGTCCCCAATGCGCTCAGGATCCATATTCCAGTCGTGAATTGCTGGCAGGATTTTGTAGTGGTCAAGATATTCGTAGGTGTGTAGTGCATCTTCCGGGCCGATCATCTGTTCATGAATTTTTTCACCCGGACGGATACCAACAATGTCCTGAAGCGCATTCGGCGCAACAGTATGGGCAAGATCAGTTACTTTCATAGAAGGAATTTTTTTTACATATATTTCACCACCAATCATGTCTTCAAAAGCATGCCATACCAAATCAACGCCTTGCTCTAATGTAATCATAAAACGTGTCATCTGATCGTCTGTTATAGGTAGAGTACCTTTATCGGCTAGCTTCATAAATAACGGTATCACTGATCCACGTGAGCCCATAACATTGCCATAACGTACTACGCCAAAACGAGTATCATCAGAACCAGAGTATGAATTTCCAGCAATAAATAATTTGTCCGAAGTTAATTTAGTTGCACCGTATAAGTTAGATGGGCTACTCGCTTTATCTGTTGAAAGTGCCACTACACGCTTAACTCCTTGATCAATACAGGCATCAATAAGATTCATAGCTCCCATCACATTAGTTTTAACACACTCAAATGGGTCGTATTCTGCAGTAGGAACAATCTTAGTTGCGGCAGCATGAACAACATAATCAATGCCGTCCAATACACGATACAGCCTATCTTTGTCGCGCACATCTCCAATCATAAAACGAACACGCGAATCATCTTTAAATAGCTTTGCCATTTCCCATTGTTTTATTTCATCACGAGAGAAAACAACCAGTTTTTTTGGGTTGTATTTTTCTAATGTCATTGGTATAAATGTATGCCCAAATGAGCCTGTTCCGCCTGTGATCAAAATTGATGAATTTTTTAACATTTATTTTTCCATTTATTATTAATTAACCCACACCAAGAACTTCTTTTGGTGAACCTTGTTGAATAATACTACCATTTTCAAGTTTATAAATTCGGTCGCAATATTGAATAGTACTAAAACGATGTGCGACCACTATAATGGTTTTCTTCCCTTTAAATTTTTGGATTTCATCTACAATCTCCTTTTCAGTCTCACTATCAAGAGCACTAGTGGACTCATCCATAACAAGAATGTTACGACCATGATAAAAAGCACGAGCTAATGCTATCCGCTGACGTTGCCCACCAGATAAGCGTACACCGCGCTCACCAATTACTGTATCAATACCATCAGGTAAATGATTAACCATTTCCATTAATTCTGCCTGATCTAACGCTAATTCTAAAATTTTATCATCTATATTTTCATCATTTACGCCAAGTGCAATGTTGCGTCTTAGTGTGTCATCTATAAGAAAAATTTGTTGTGGCAAGTAGGCAACTTGATCTTGCCAAATAGATAATACATCTTGTAAAGGATTGTCATTATATTTTATAGTGCCCTGCTGAGGGCTCATTAGACCAAGCAATATATCTACGAGTGTTGTTTTTCCAGAGCCAGATGCGCCAATTAAGCCTATTGACTCACCAGATTGTATTTCAAGTGAAATATTATTCAGAGCGATTTGAGTAGTATTAGGGTAACTAAATTGAACTCCATTAAGCTGTAATTTATTGAAAGTTTCAAATTTAGTATCAGTATGTCTATTTTCTCTTTGTGATTCAGTCCTATCTATCTGAATTAAATCAGAATATAACCTCGATACTGCATCTCGATTGTATCTAAGCCTAGTTAAGCTGGTTGTAATTATATTAGCTATAGGCAATAAGCGTATTGCAGCAACCCCAAATAGAGACAGTGTAGGGGCAAGTAAATGTAAATCCTTATCAAGTTGGAGAGTTAACATAACTAGCAAGACAATAAAAATAATTAAGACAAGTTCAAGTAAATACCTTGGTGCAGTGGATATAATCTGACCAAGAATATTGTTAACTGAATACTCTTTAGCACCTGTACGAACCATATCAAGAAAATATTCCTCCTTACCAAGAATCCTAATCTCTTTCAAACCTTCAATTCCTTCATGAATGCCCCTTATAAGTTTTGTTGAAGACCTGTTCGCCCTTTTGCCATATAAGCCAAGTTTATGATAAAACGAACGATCATAAATAAGCATTACAAAGCCGAATAAAAATAACATTAAAAATAGCTCTACACTATTTATGAACGCAAGGAAGGCAATAATCACAATTGCAACAACACCACTAGAAACTATATTTAATAATGGCAACAATACTGAATTTGCATATTGAGCAGTTAAATCTTGAATACTGTAAACATACTCCGAGCTGTTACGATCTAAATAATTTACATATGGCAGTCTCTGATAAGTTTCCATTAAATAATTACGTAGCTTGAATTGCTGCTCTTGAGAAAACTTAATAATACTGCGGTTAATCAAAATAGCCACCACAGCTTTAAATGCGAACACTGCAACTAACAGCATGCCAAATAATACTAACAACTCTTCTTTATCTTTGTTTAAGCCAATTGTACTAAATATCCAATCAAAAAATTCATTTGATCCACTTATGTCAAATAATAATGATACGTAAGGTGCTATCAATCCAATACTAATAAGATCAATCACCGACATAAATAGAAAAAACATCATCATCAAAGGTAGTTTTCGACGGGAGTCGCCTAAAATAAAAAAAACTTCAGATAAAAAAACTTTCATAATATGAATTAAATCTTTATGCTCTCACTATATTGCTATGTGGATCTAGGTAGACGCCACGAGTGTCTACAATTAACTTTGCATGCTTTTTAATTAATGTATAGTCAAATTTACTATGATTCGTAACCAGTAGAAGTAGGTCGTAACGAATAATATTTTCTGGAGTCAATTCTATACTCTTTAGATCAAAATAAACTTCTTCCATTCTCGGAAAGATTGGAATGTATGGATCGCTATAGTCAATAACCGCACCTTTTTCTTCTAACAATTCCATTAGTTTAACAGCAGGAGATTCACGCATATCATCAACATCCTTCTTGTAGGCAATACCTAATATAAGAACTTTAGAATTCTTTAGAGATTTATTATATTCATTTAGAGCATCTGTAATCTTGCCTAAAACCCAATAAGGCATGCTTGTGTTAACTTCTCCAGCAAGTTCAATAAAACGTGTATTAACCCCATACTCTCTAGCTTTCCAAGTTAGATAGAATGGGTCGATTGGGATACAGTGCCCGCCTAACCCAGGACCCGGATAATAAGATGTAAAACCAAATGGCTTAGTAGATGCTGCAGCAATAACTTCATAAATATCTATCCCCATACGATCGGCAACAATTTTCATTTCATTCACCAACCCTATATTAACCGAACGATGAATATTTTCTAGTAGTTTAGTCATCTCCGCAATTTTTAAAGAACTGACAGGAACAACTTGATTAATTATTGATTTATAAAGCGCCTTTCCTACATTAAGACAGTTATCAGTATGTCCTCCAACCACTTTAGGTATGCTTTTCGTAGTAAAATTTACATTTCCAGGATCTTCTCGCTCAGGAGAATAAACTAAATAAAAATCCTTACCGACCTCTAACCCAGTTGACTCTATTCTGGGTAATAACTCCTCTTCTGTTGTGCCCGGATAGGTTGTGCTTTCTAAGGAAACCACTTGACCTTTTTTAATATATGGAGTAACTTTGTTAATTGAACTAATTATGAAACTAATGTCTGGTTCACGATGTTTATTTAGAGGTGTTGGAACACAGAGTATTAATGCATCGACTTCAGAGGCTCTAGAGAAGTCATTTGTTGCCTCAAAACCCTTATCAATACTTTGTTTAATTAAGTCTGACGAGATTTGCTTAATGTAACTCTCGCCTTTATTAAGTGCTTTAACCTTGAAGTTATCAATATCAAAACCTAAAACTTTGTAGCCTACTTCAGCATAGCGAACCATTAAGGGAATACCTACATACCCCAACCCTAAAATGCCAATTACAGCATTTTTTTTATCTAATCGTGCAATTAATTCTTTTGTCATAGTGTTTATTTAATAAATGCAAAAAATTTTTAGTAATAATTTTGATTAAAAAATAAATCAAAATTCCCAATCGAAGTCTATCTCATCAATATTTTTCTTATCAACTTCTTCCGGTCTGTGACGAATATTTGCTATATTTAGCAACATTGAATCTTTTTTTGATAATCCTTTGAACCCCATCCAGATCATTGGCGGAATAGTTAACCGACAATAATTTTCCCTAGAAATTATAATTTTCTGAAATTGAATATTATCTGATTTTCGATCATCAAATAGTACAAACTGAACTTTGCCAATAGGCACAACTAAATTAAGTGTCATATTTCGGTGACGTTTCCAGCCCTTAATAACGTTTGGTTGAATTTCTGAGAAATATGCCTCTCCAAAATTATCAAACCCTGGGGAATTATTCTTCATTGCATGCAAAACATCGCCACCAGGTGTTCTAATAATATTTAGACGTGTTAATAATACATCTTTAATCATTATTTTCCCAAGTTATGCCTCTGGATTTAGCTAGCTTTGTATATTGATCAATTTGACTAATTGTAAGGTCAAACATAGAACATTCGTGGTTTTGATAATAATTCTTATACCACTCAACTGTCATTTTTACAGTTTCCTCAAATCTTAAAGTGGGCTTCCAATTTAAATCGAATAACACTTTATCACAATTAAGTTTAAGCAGTCCTGCTTCATGAAAATGATTCTTGCTCGTGGATACATCCCTCCACTGTACCTGGTCCCAAAACTTTGACATTTCATTGATTAACTCGCTAACCGGATAATTCACATCTGCAGATGGGCCGAAATTATATGCCTCACCATGCTTGACATCCGACTGCGCTAAACTATCTGCTAATGTAAGATATCCACTTAATGGTTCTAATACATGTTGCCACGGCCTTGTAGCCTGAGGACTGCGTATATCAACTACTCTTCCACTAGACCACGCCTGCATGCAATCTGGCACAATTCTGTCAATAGCCCAATCACCGCCACCTATCACATTTCCAGCACGAGCAATACCTAAACGTACATTAGAATTTGGTTTATTAAAAAATGACTCTACATAGGTGCGGATAGCAAGCTCAGCCATGCCTTTTGATGCACTGTATGGGTCCTTACCGCCAAGGCGATCAGTCTCTCGATAACCCCATACCCACTCAACATTATCATAAGCCTTATCACTAGTAATCATAATGGCAACTACTTTCTTATTAAGTGACCTCAGGGCATCTAACACATTAGCAGTTCCTAAGACATTGGTTGCTATTGTCTCAAGTGGGTTTTCATACGATGGTCTAACCAAAGCCTGGGCAGCTAAATGAAACACAAAATCAGGTTGAACTTTTTCAACTAGCGACTTCATAGCTTTGCTATCTCTAACATCAATCCTATGATCCTCAACTACATCCCTAATTGATGACGCTGAAAAATTGGAAGGTACGCTAGGAATATCAATAGAAACACCTATAATTTTAGCACCAAGATGGGCTAGCCACATAGATAACCAACTGCCTTTAAAACCAGTATGGCCTGTTATTAAAATGGTTTTTCCCTTGAAAATATTCACTTGTTATAAATGTAATTATGTATTAGAAAATCAATATTTTTTTTGTAAAACAGCAATATATTTTCTCAAAATTTTATGTCCCCATGGTTTGATTGTTCTTTTTAAGATTAATGAATAATTAATCAAATTTGCCCCTGACAATTCTTCTATTGTTCTATAGCTGGCAATTGAAGAATACATTTCATCACTCTTTCTAACACGTTTATACACATCATCACACACCACAAAACCACCCTTATTGATTAACCTTAAACTATTAATTATATCTATAGTAACTACAGTTTGTCAGACCACTACATAATTGTCTTTCAAATCTAGACCTATATCACAAGGAATAATAACTGCTAATTGCCCAACGTTGAGATTATAGTCTGCGGAGGTTAAAACAATATTATTGCTTTCGTTAAATTCGACTTCATCGATTTTCTCCCACTTGATGCTATCAATATTTTGAGTATAAACACCGACTTTGTACTTAATTTCGATATTTGATTCACTTCTTCTATTAGGTACAAATTTAGATAAATAAATTGAATTTATGATTTCATTACCAACATTTGTTAAAAAAATATAATCTGACAAATCGTACTCCTATACTCCTAATGAATAATATTCACAAACAAATAATGTTTGCGCTAATTTGGCATTATTCGTAAAATAAATTGTTCTACGAATAATTTCTTACTACCTGCTTTCAAAGAACTTCTACATCTAGATTTGTAATAATTTTTTCCACAGTGGAAGATTTGCATCAGAATAAAAAAAGTCATTACAAGATCCTTGTACATGTATATCTTCCTTCACGAACAATTGTTTAACTAGTTCTTCAGGCGTTGAGACAAACTCTACTCCTGGAAATCCACAAAGAGAGCTTAGGTTAAATGAATCAGGATTTACTATGGTTAACACTCGTTTCCCTGAAAGATATGCTTCTACTGCCGCTGTCGTGATATTACTTGTATAAGCAATATCATATTGATCAATTAAATTGTCTAAACTATCATCAACAATTTTCATATTTATGTTTGTCCATTCCGTTGGGTCTATAGGACAATAGGGGTGTGCTTTGAAAAGAATATCTAAATTACTTGGTAGTTTATCTGCTGCTAACATAAGTAGATTTAATTGCCTTCTTGTGTCATTAATAAGATAGTCTCCCAGAACAAGTAATCTTAACATGGAAGGCTTTGACTCATTGTGATTATATTTATTCTTATTCTGACTCAAATAAAGATAACGTAACGCTTCAACGCGAACTATACGCTCTTCTGGAAACCCACCATTAACATATGCTTTGACTGCCGCTCTACCATTCAATGCGACCTTATCAGGTATTGGTAACTTAAAATTAAATTTATCATCATATTCACTTTGTGAAAAAAAATGCCTTAAATCCCAAGGGCTGATAACTGTATGTGGAACACCAATTATTTGACCGTGACCAGCTTTTTTCCAGGCATAAATAAGACATCTTTCCCATGCCTGATTCTCTAACAGGTAAAAACCTTTTTTCTGCTTAGGCAAGCTATTAAGCGCATTTTCAAATAGGTTTAGAAATAAACAGTTTGAGATAGCTGTCTTACCAAAAACTGAGCATTTCCAGTCATTGCGTAAAACATACCACAAATTAATACTAGAAACAGAATCTGCTACTGTGAAGTGCTGTTTTACTTTTCCTAATTTTATTCCTTTAAATACTAATCGACAATAATCCGCTATAACACCTTTGGTTACTCCCCAGTTCATACCGCTATCCAAAAGCATATGCATCTGATTCTCTGCTTCATTACGATTAAATCGATTAATTAACTTCTCTGCTTTTTTGACTGTTGGCAACATATCATTCTTTACAAAAATATGTAGCCAATTAACGCCAACCTTATTAATAGATAATAAGTCGTGTAATGAGGTCCAGTAACGAGAATAAAATTTTGCTTTATTTGCTGATTCTTTATCTAAATTAAATAAATAAGAAATAAAAGTTACTCCGTTAGTGGGAATAACACTATAAGATTTCCAAATTTTTTTTAATGTCCAATGCGAAACTAAGTAACGAAAAAAAGAAACAATTCCTTGAATAATATATGGTGATTGGGCATACAATTGTCTAACGGTTAATAGTTGGAACTCTTTAACTGTTGGCACTATTCTATATTTCACTCTATGTTCATTACACCATTGTTTAATAGTTTTTTGTACCAACTTGTCCGTAACTTTAATATCAACTCTATTGATATCATAGTCTCTCAGAGACAAATCAAATGCCAATAGTTGAAACGCTTTATATAGTCCTGGTGATTTCCAAATACTTTTCTCCACCAATAAAGACGTCCACCAGAAACTAAAATCTTTTCGTATTAAAAGATGTTCCACTATGCTTAAATTATCAATCCTTGTTCGACCAAATCCATACAACCAGGTTAGGTACTTGTGTTTAAGTGCGTTGCTATTATTTTCAATAACCTTTGGAAGGGAAATAGAGTTATAACTCTCTTCAAAGGAGTTCCAATACAAAACCAAATCGTAAACATCTTGGTTCTGATCGGGAGTATCGCACAATAGTAAAATTTTACCCATGCACCCTTCTATTCTAATAGCCTATTTCGAGCAACGAAAAAAGGTTGACATTCTGCCTGAGTAAACCCTAAATTTTTAATATTGTCTATACTATTTTTGCACATCTAATGATTGCAACATTTTATCTATTCCCGTTGTGGCGTCCATAAATCCAACGCTACCGGTCAAAAGGTAATTAGTCATTGTATCAAATTATTTAACTTGGTAAAATTCTCAAGCACTGCAACTCCATTTGTATGACAAAATCTCATGCCGTCTTTCCATTCAGAGTTTTCACTAATATAAATAAAGTCCATTCCAAAGGCAATTGCTGCCTCGTAATCACCTTTTGCATCACCAAAATAAATAGATTTGTTCGGTTGTATGATTGCTAAATTTTCTTGTTTCGTCTTAGGGCTGCCAAATATCATTTTAAAGTAAGGTGATAAGTTTCTTTTTTCTAACACCTTTCTAACTTCGTTTTGTTCACCACCTGAAACTACAAAACATTCAATATTATGATTAGATAGCTTGATTAATAAATTACGAATTCCTTTTACCTCTTCACAATTTAATAGCCCTTCATAGCTTAATCTAGAGTATTTTTCTAAGACATTTTTAAGGTCGTTTTGGTAATTTTTCTGCGACTTAATTATTTTAAAAAAATATTCAAACTTAACAAATCGAGAAACACCTCCATTCTCACGGTGATAGAATAAAAATTTGTCAATTAATTTTTGATCCTCACCCTCTAAACTCTTAGCAAACGCTGCTGATTTAACATCATTAGAATCCAAAATAACACCATCACAATCAAATACCACTTGTTGATATTTTTCTAAATTATGCATTTAAGATCTTCTCTATGCGTTTGACATCGTTAGGAACATCAACAGCTAATGAAGTATTAGACACTCTAACCATTTGTACCTCATAACCCAATTCCAAAAAACGTAAAATCTCTATATCCTCCATATCCTCCAGTGGGGTTTTATTTTTCGTACTAGCAAAGTCTGCTAAAGGTTTCATTGGAAAAGCGTAGATGCAAACCTGTTTATTCGCTGAAACAAAAGACAAAGATTTTGTTGTTGGAATGCCAACTCTACTAGAATACAATAAACGATTATCTAATCTAGTCACCATTTTTGGGATAGTGGGATTGTTAAAGTCATCCTTATTTATTCGGCACATTGCATTTATAATCTTATCTGGGTTGTTCTTGCTAGCTTCTATTACTATTTTTATGTCCTCTGGATTGATAATAGGCTCATCGCCTTGAACATTAATATAAATATCTGCCTCTACTTGTCTTGAGGCCTCATAAACTCGATCAGTTCCAGTTTTGCACGTATCCAATGTCATTAAAACATTAATATTATGATCTTGACAATGCCTAAAAATTCTATTATCGTCCGTTGCTACAAAGACATCTTTGCTATCTAAAGCTAAGCAACACCTATTATAAGTCCGTTTAATCATACTTTGCCCACAGATATCAATAAGTGGCTTTCCTGGCAGTCTACTTGACTGAAAGCGTGCAGGAATAATAATAACTATCTTTAAATTGTTATCTTTTATCATCAACAATATTCTGATCAATTTCAAATGTAGTTGGAGTAATAGCAAAAATAGGAATAGATTCATCTAAACCTTTATATTTTAAAAATAAGTTTACTATGTTCTGCTGTCTTTGATCATATCTATCATATCCATCTATACCAGCCAATAATATCTTTTTTGCACCACTGGCAATAGTTAATGATAAAGCATACATTAGGGCTAACGGGCTATCTAATACACAACCATTATCAAAAATCTGGAACTTATGTTCTTCTACCCGTAATCCGTAATCTAAAATGTCAACTCCTGACAATAATTCTTTCATTTCTTTTGGAATTCGACTCATAGGCAATATTATTGGCTTTGTTAGACCAGAGTACAAGTCCGCCTCCATTGAAATACGAGTCTCATGACATGCAACATACGCATTAACAATGTTTTCGGGTACAAATTTATTAATATTTAAACAAAATACTATTGGATTCTCTTCCTTAGTGTATTTAGTTATATCGTCAATATGGTGCTCTATACTTGGACCAGAACCAATAATTAAGACATTTCTATCTTTTGCCCAATCTTTAGCAGACCAACTACCATGTTCGCTACCAGTAGCACTCGATATAGCCTTTAACATACGCTCCAAACTATAAGATGGCGCTCCTTTGAATTTAAGAAAATCTATTGCAGAGAGTATTTGATCAATATCATAACGCTCATCCCCTAACATTTCTTGTATGTAAGTTGGATGTATACCATGAACTGCAGATAAAAAATAGCAAACACTTGAGCCCCAATTATATTTCTTTTGCAGCTGCTCAAAATCTTTCAAGACCAAAGGAAACAAGGCGGATGGATTATAATTCCCAAGATTTCTATCAGCAATCTCAACCAATAAATTCTCTATTTTTGTATTCCCAGCACCTCTACCCATGCCTAATAGAGTTGCATCAATATAATTTACACCATAGTCTAGGGCGGCAATTGAATTAACCAAAGCATGCCCTTTGTTATCATGCGCATGTATACCTAAATCACCACTCCAACCCATCTTCACAGACTCAACCACTTCATTAATGAGAGTTGCGTTCATATTTCCAAATGAATCAGCAAAATATAAAACATCGATACAATTCCAACTTTGTACTTGTTGTGCAGCCTTTTGTAAATCTTTCTTATCTATTGAGTCAATTTGCATTAAATTCAGAAATACTTGATAACCTAGTCCGTGTATTGCTTTTGCAATAGAATAGCATTGTTCGATATTGTCAAAATGGGTTGCAATCCGAACAATATCAACAGGTGATTCCCTCTTATCTGTGAAAAGCGCATTAACCGCCTCACTAACATTGTTATGGCTAATTAGCTCCTGAGCGTTAATCATTACAGCAATTTTGACATTGTCAGGCAATGGTAATTCGTTCAAAAACTCATCTGTACTATAGGCAAAAGGCCCAAGAGGTTTCTCTTGAGGAATGAAACGGAACCCTATTTCAATAATGTCTATTTTTGCCAATGACACTGCTAATAGATATTTATCAACTAAAGATCGATCAAAATTCCAATCTCCATAATAACCGCCATCACGGAAGGTGCAATCTAAGACATTAAGGTTCATATTATTGAAAATAGTGTTAATCTATTCTAAAAAATCAATCTAACTGAACAAAAGAAATATTTGGCTCAAAGCTAAAATTTTCAAGGCGCCCAAGTTTTAGACCCATAGTCTCCATCATTGCCATAGTCTCACCTGGCCAATCACTATTGTTAACCTCATCAAAGGCCACTATAGCCCCTTTGGGCATTCTTGGCAGTATTTCTTCTAACGCCACCACTGTTGGACGGTATATATCAAAATCTAAATAAAGTAACGATACAAGTAAATGCTGATTATCCTTGACATACTTAGGAATTGTTTTACTAGCATCTCCCTTTATTAATTCGATCTTATTAATTTCATTAATAAATCTATTGCTATTGTAAGCAGTTACACATTCTAGTAATTCATTATAAGTGTCATAATTTTCAGAAAAAGCGCCTATATGAACACTATCACCATTTCCATCTAATTCATCCACACTTGGAAACCCTTCAAAGGTATCAAAACCAATGATTTTCCTATGATAATTATATGGTTCGAAAGTTGAAGATAATTTTGCCCAAGCCATGAGGCCTCCGCCATGATGCACACCACACTCAACAATAGAACCTTTAATTTCCAATTGCCTCTTAAATATTTCTATTTGACACAAAAATCTAGCAATACTCTGCCTTGGAACATATTTGGCAAAATTACGCAACTTATCTTTCGTATTACATTGAGAATTTTCAAAAACTTCAATTTCTGTCATACTAAACTCCTTTTATATTTTTTAGCTCCGCCACTGTCTTCCCTTCTACAGGCTCTACTTCAGCCCTAAAAATGCGATAAGCATAAGCATAAGATTTAATTTTATAACTATTCTCACCAGCCAACTC
>ENA-OREN01003973-OREN01003973.1-marine-metagenome-genome-assembly--contig:-NODE-3973-length-13250-cov-3.452213_pt1 | contig 13250 bp, 17 predicted proteins | sample MGYA00248624_ERZ508555 | MGnify/ENA primary metagenome ERZ508555 (study PRJEB26222, sample SAMN06267773) | marine metagenome | isolation source: Saanich Inlet, British Columbia, Canada | place...
ACTAATTTAGGAACAACATATAGCTCTAATGTTTTGACGGCATCTGCAAATGGGGTTCTTTCCGTTGATGGTATTACTTCATGGACAGTAGGGGATAGGATATTAGTTAAAGATCAGGTATCACCAAATGAAGAACATAATGGTATTTACACTGTAACTAATGCTGGATCAGTTTCCGCTGCATATATATTAAGCAGAGCGACTGATGCAAATACGGGAGCTAAATTAACCGGTGGAGCATTTTTCTTTGTCGAAGAAGGATCGAATAATTCTGATAATGGTTATGTAACAACTCATAATGGAACTCCAACACTCGGAACTTCTGATATTACATTCGCACAGTTCTCTGGTGCAGGTCAAATATCAGCAGGAGCGGGTTTAACTAAAGTTGGAAATCAAATAGACGTTTCTGTTGATGATTCATCAATTGAGATTACAACGGATGCATTAAATGTAAAATCGTTAGGTATTACTAATGCAATGATATCCAATGCAAGTATTGATCTAACAGCTAAAGTTACTGGTATATTACCTGTTTTGAATGGGGGTACGGGGGTTTCATCCTTAACTAGTTATAGATTATTAATGGCAAGTGGAACAGGGGAATTAACGGTTCTTGGTGCTGGGACTTCTGGTCAAGTTATGATGTCGAATGGTGCCGCTGCCCCCGCATTTGCTGATGTCGATGGTGGCACTTTTTAATGGAAAAAACTATAACTGATGAATATGATATTAATGATCTAATTAAAGTTATGCAGAATCGGATCAATGAATTGACAACACAAAATATTTTGTTAGAAACCAGATTACTGAGTAAAGAGAATGGCGACAAAAATAAAGATAAAAAGATCGGAAACAGCAAGTAGTATTCCCACTGCATCTGATCTAGATGTGGGTGAAATCGCTATGAATGCAGTTGATAAAAAATTATACACTAAATTGGCTAACGGGACAATTGTTGAGGTTGCTAACTATGTTGATGTTACAACCAAAGAAGATACTGGAGTAGCTACAGCGATGGCTATAGCACTTGGGTAATATGGCAGTATGATGTATATTTGAGATATGTTGGACGCGGGTGCGATTCCCGCCTCTTCCACCAATGGGAGAGAACAGTTTCGACAATGTGTTAACGATATATTGACTGTCCATCAAGAAAGATGTAAAAATCGAAAATATAAACGCAGAAGATAATTTTGCACTTGCTGCTTAGCCTCTAGGTTAAAACGCGGAGTCTGATCCACTTGGCAACAGAACGGATCATTTTTGTTGTTCAATAATAAAGGTAGAAAATGAAAAATATATTAGTTTTGATTTTAGCAATGTTTGCTTTAACTACATCCAGCGCAGTAATGTCTGGTGATGCTTTCGACATTCAGATGAAGGATGCTGGGTTTCGGTGGACACAAGATGCGGATGCAATGAATGATTTTTGGTCTGGTTCTCAAAATTCCAATTCCCTAAGACTATTTACCAATGCCTATATCGGCACTGCAAAAGTTCATGAGGTTGGAGTAATGTATAACCGTTTCAATATGTCTGGTCCTTGGGATGTATTTCAAGGCACTGATCAACATATTGAAAATGTAGCAGTAGAGTATAGATATAATTTTAAATAGGAAGTTATATCTATTGATTGGGGTGTGAAAACCCCAATTTATTAATTGGAGTAAATTATGAAAAAAGTAATATTAATGTGTTCGATTATGTTTATATCGGGATGTTCTACAATAGATACAATTAAGTTGACAGCATCTCATGCAGTGAACAAATATTGTTCTGTTCCGGAAGCTGGTAGAAGTGCACTTAGAAGGGGTCTAAATGAATCTCTTGCACCGCATTCTATTAAAGTAACCTGCGGGGAATAATATGCTAGATTCAGGGTTTTCTAAAGCGAATGCAGAATTCTTTTCTGAATTATCAATGAATGCTTATCTTGGAGTTTCCGAATTTTCTGATATATATTCTGATAATTTTGACATTAAATTTTTTGATTCTGGATCTACACAATGTTATGCCCTATGGGATGATAATGATTTAATCTATGCATTCCGAGGCACCGAACCAAAAAAATTATCTGATATTAAAACTGATATCAGATTTCGTAAAACCGAAGCCTCTGAAGATTCTTCTGGTAGAGTTCATCGAGGGTTCAAAGACGGACTCGATTTAATTTGGGATGATCTTCTTGATCATTTTGAAAATTATTCTGTGTCTAAGAATATTTTCCTCACCGGTCATTCCCTTGGTGCTGCCCTAGCAACCATTACAGCTGGAAGACTTGAGAATGAAAATGTAGTTGGATATACATACGGATCGCCAAGAGTTGGTAATTCTAAATTTCGGGAATCATTTCAACATCAATTCTATCGATTTAGAAATAACAATGACATCGTGACACGACAACCACCAGAGCTCATTGGATATACCCACGTTGGTCATCTAAATTATTTTGATAGAAAGGGTAATCATGTACATGGTTTCAGTAGATGGTACATGCTTAAACAATATGTTATTGGTATGTTAGTCGGACTTAAAAACTTCGAAATTGATTCATTCTGGGATCACTCGTCTGTTAAATATCATAAACTCTGTCAGAAATTTAATTCTCGAGAATAGTTTACAACACTGAGGAAATGTAGTATAATGTAATTATTGAATCTGACAAGGGCGTGTGACTATATGCAAAATTTTAAACTGATTTCCACCAGATCGAATAGAACCTTAGCAGAAAAGGTAGCAAAGAAACTTAATGCAAGATTAACAAAGGTATATGTTAAGGATTTTCCTGATTCGGAAATATATGTTGAAATAAAAGAAAATATACGGCGTGATGAAATTTTTCTTTTGGCGGGGTTTTCTACAGAATCAAATAAAAATAATGACATACTTGAGCTTATGTTAATTATTGATGCCGTTCGCCGCTCAAACCCATCCAAAATAAATGTCATATTCCCCTATTATTCTTACGCTCGTCAGGATAGAAGAACCAATCGATCTCCAATATCAGGTAAAGTGATTGCCAATATGCTTTGTCATACTGGTATAAATTCTGTTATTTGTATGGATCTTCATTCGCTCCAGACACAGGGATTCTTTAATAACAATGTGGTATGTGAACATATATCTGCTCTGAAAACTATGAGGGATTCTATCGTTGCCGCAATTGTTCCTTCTTATTGGGATGTTGTAGTCTCATCAGATGTTGGAGGTACTTCGAGGGCTCGATATTTTTCCAATTTATTAGATCTTCCGATAGCTATCATTGATAAGAGAAGACCAGAGCCTGGTATATCAAAAGTCATGAATGTTATTGGAGATGTCGAAGGTAAAAAATGTGTCATAGTAGATGATATGATTGATGGTGGTGGAACATTGGTTGGTGCCGCAGCGGCATTGGAAAAATCTGGATCGGTGAGGGTTGATGCCATATCTATTCATGGTGTATTTTCTGGTAAGGCTATACAAAGAATTGATGAATCTAATATTAGTAAATTATATATATCCAATTCCATTGAACAAGTAAAAAATCTACCCCCTAAAATTGTAGTTATTGGTATTGAAGATTTATTATCAGAAACTATCAGAAGATTTCATAGTGGAGAATCATTGAAAGCATTAGTATCTTGAGGGATATTATAACAGTATTAATAGCTTCAGGAATGATAATATACATATTATCTCTTGGAATTATAGAACTAATACATATCATTATTAATATAATTGAATAAGGAAAATTATGAGTTATACAGTATACGAACCATCAGTATCAAGACTTCAGCGATGTGATTTAACAGTACCCGGATCTAGTCCAAAAATGTTTGAGAAGGCATTAAATTCCGATGCAGATTTTGTGTTCCTAGATTTAGAAGATTCCGTTGCAACACCAGATAAAATACAGGCACGATCTAATGTGATCGATGGGGTTAATAATCTAGATTGGAAAGGAGCAAACAAAACTATATGTGTTCGTATCAACGGACTCGAAACTGGTTATTGGCTTGATGATGTTATTCAATTGGTTGAGCATTGTGGGGAAAAATTAGATACTATATTAATACCAAAGGTAGGTGTATATGATGATATCTACATGGTTGAATGTATTGTTAATACCCTCGAAATAAAACACAATCGAAGTTATAGAAAGGGATCTGTTCGGCTCGAGTGTCTAATAGAAACGGCTCTTGGTATGTCTAATGTTGATGAGATTGCAAGGAAAAGTGTTGGTTCGAGATTAGAATCTATGCATTTCGGAGTTGCTGATTATGCTGCATCTACTCGAGCAAGAACTACCAATATCGGTGGGCTCAATGAGAATTATCCGGGGGATCAATGGCATTCCGCATTATCTAGAATGGTGGTTGCGTGTAGGGCATATGGTCTCAGACCCGTAGATGGTCCATACGGTGATATTAAGGATAAAGAGGGATATGTACTTGCCGCTAAACGTGCCGCAGCTCTTGGGTGTACTGGTAAGTGGGCAATTCATCCATCACAAATACCGCTTGCAAATGAAGTATTCACACCATCAAAAGAGGAAGTTGCCACGGCAGAAAGAATACTTGATGCATTATATGAAGCATCTAAAGCGGGTCAAGGTGCAGCATCTCTTGATGGTAAAATGATAGATGTGGCATCAGAGAAAATGGCAAAGAATATATTAGAAACAATTAATATTATTAATTCTAGAGCGAGAGGTGGGAAATATGTCTAAAAGAGCGAAACCATTTAGAAGTAATGCAAGAACTGCGAAAGGTAAACCCCTAGCGAAACAAACTGGTCACGGATCTTATACTAAAAAACGACATCCCACAGCTAAATGGGTACGGAATGGGTTATTATGATGGATTTAGATTACAAATTAAACATTCCGGATAATACTGTGATTGATTGTGACGATTGTGAGGGTGATAGATATGACTTTAAAACGGATTCGGAATACGTGAGAATGTATGGATCTGACCCCAGCTTTAAGTATAATTATTCGGAGTTGTCAACACTAACAGAAATCAAAGAATATATCGAATCTACATATTCTGAGCATTACACCAACCAAAATAATGAGGTCCAAACTCTAGATGTATGGAAGGCACGTGGTAGTATGACCGATTCTTGTATTGATACCACCATCAAATATCTCATGCGATATGGGAAAAAGGGGGGTAAAAATAAAAAGGATCTTTTAAAGGCTATTCATTATCTGGTGTTAGCACTTGGCAATGAAAGAAATTGATATAGCAGAATTTAAATGTCCGTGTGATGAGGGTAAACCCGGATCTTTTGTTAGATTTTATTCCCTCTCCAAAATTAGATGTCCGCATTGTCTAAGGTGGTTTAAATTAGTGGGTATGACAAAAATACAGCATCAAAGGTGAAATAAGTGAAAATAAAGGTTTACATTCCCTGCTAAATTTGATATAATGTATGTATAAATTGATAAAAGGTGTATATATATTATGAATAAATCGTTACTTTCTAAGTTAATGGCTCGTGAAGATCTAGAGGTAATTGAGGGAAACTTCAAAACTGCCTCATTTGATCCAGCGAATCGAATACTTAGATTACCTATATTGAAGGAAGAATATTCCGACGCTTATCCGCTCTTTATTGGGCATGAGGTTGGGCATGCTCTTTATACCCCCGATATTTTCTCTCACGATTCAGAGGCATTTCCCAAAATTGTTGATATTCCTCATTCTATTTTGAATATTGTCGAAGATGTTCGTATTGAAAGAATGGTTCGAGAATTTTATCCGGGATTAATTAATGATTTCGTTAGAGGTTACAAACGTCTTATGGAAGATAACTTCTTTGGAATTAAAGATGTCGATCCAAATAAACTAAGTTTTCTTGATAGACTTAATCTTAAAGCTAAATTAAATAATTCAATTGATCTTGAATTCTCTTTCGCTGAATCTGTTATGATGTCAAAGGTTTTTGAAATTCAAACTTTTGATGATACTATTTCAATTTCCCGAGAGTTAATGGACTTCATTTCAAAAGAAAATGAGGAATCTAAGAAAGAGGAATACTCTGAGGATTCAGAATCAGAAAATGAAGAAGGAGAAGATTCCGATTCAGAAGAGGGAAATTTAGAATCAGAAAGTGAAGAAGGAGAAGATTCCGATTCGGAAGAGGGAGATTCAGAATCAGAAAATGAAAATTCTGAAGAAAATCAAATGGTTCAACAGAGAGATGATGATATCCCACCAGATGACTATGAAACGGAAGATGAAGCTCTCACTGGAGATAACAATCTCTATGATTCTGTTACCGATCAAAATTTCAGAAACAATGAAAGCAAATTAACCCATTCTGACTCAGGAATAACCCAAATTAAATTTACTAAAAAACAATTAAAGGAAGAATGGTTATATTCAGAGAAGGATTTTGAAAAATCTCTAGAATATGTTATGAAAGATTCCGAGGAAGAATATACAGGACTTCGAAATGAATATTCTTCTGAATATAAAGAATTTATTTCTGATATTAAACCAGCAGTTAATGCGATGGTTCAACAATTCGAACTTCGTAAATCTGCAATGGAATCTAGAAAAATCAAAGAATCCACTTCAGGTTCAATTGACGTTAATAAACTCTGGAAATATAAATTAGACGATCGGATTTTCAAAACTGTTCTAAATATGCCAGATTCTAAGAATCACGGTCTCATTATGTACATTGATTTTTCAGCTTCAATGGCTATCAGACTTCACGAAACTGTTAAACAATCGATTATATTATCGATGTTTGCTAAAAGAATTAATATTCCTTTTGAATTATATTCTTTTACAACCAACAGTGAAAAATACAGATCTTGGAGAGGAGAAGATAATAGACCTAAATATGATACTCATAATTGGGCAGTTAATTTGGTTAAGATCGGAGACTCTAAATGGTCAACCACCAAATTAAATAAAATGTTTGAGAGAGTTATGTTTTCATCTGTTATTACTTCTGCTCCTCATAAACCATATGATCATAATGATAATAAATGGTCTCGTCATAGATGGGCGATAGAGCCTGCATTTAGACTTGGAGGTACACCGCTCGTTGAAACCTCGGCGGTTTCTCTTCTTATGATTGATGATTTTCTCAAAAGAAATAGAGTTGATAAACTCAATGTTATCTTTTTAACCGATGGTGATGCACAAGATGTGAGAGTTACTTCACCCAATAATACTTCTAGATTTGGATCAGCTAAAGCAAAAACCTTTATCATTTCTGTTGAGGGTCATCCCAATATAGAAATTCCTTATCCTGATTATTATAGTTACATGCCAAAGATCATTAATAATAAAATATTCGAAAGAATTCGTCAGAAATATAATTTGATTGGGTTCTTCTTAACTTCGAAAAGAGGTGATGTTGGTAAAAATGGTTATTCAGTCTCAAGCAATAATGCTGGTTATGATCATTATATCATAGTTCACGATAAAAGACTCAGTGCAGATGGGGAAGAATTTTCAACTGAAGCAAAGGGTGATGTTATTGATAAAAAAAGACTTACAACAATTAAACGGGATTTCAAAAAGTTCCAAAAGAATAAGAAAATGAACAAGTTAATTGCTCAAGAGTTTGCTAGATTGGTTGCTTAATTATAAAGGAGGATTTATATGACAAATAGATATTTTTGTACCGTGATAGATGAAATGCGATCTTGTTATAAAACACGAAATTTTTCAATTGTCATGGGATTACTAGAAGAATTACAGAGCATTGGTAATCGCATGGAGGCCAAATGTGGTGATATAAATGATGCAAACAGATATTTGGATGAAGTGAAAGAATTAAAAAGAGAAATTAAATCTCTTAAAAGAAAGCGTGATAAATTAAAAAGAAGAGTTGAGGTAATATGATATCTAAATCCGGAATGTTATCAGTCCCTTTAATGGATGGGGATGGTAAACTTTCCGGTAAAATCGAGTGTATTTCTTGGAGTGATTACAAGAAATGTGGTTACAAATTTGATGAGAAATACACCTTTATTCAAGATAATACCATTGAGGTTATCGAGGGAAATGCTACAGTATTAAAGTGAGTTCTATAGGTAACATATATAATTATGAGATGGGAAAATGCATCTGTATGATAGAATTATAAACGGGAAAGGTATGACGGCAAAGAACGATATAACTGGGGATAAACTCCAGTCAAAAATAACAAATAAAAAATTTAGAGATAACTGGGATAATATCTTCTTTTCAATGAAAAACAAAGAAGAACAAATAGAAAAGAGGAAAAATAAAGAGAATGAAAAGTGCGATTAAAAAATCAATTGTTGCAGGGGTTATGACATTAACAATACCATTAACCATATTCATTGGAATGTGGTTAATATTAAATTTAGCAAATTAACTACGAGGTCAAAAAAAAATAATGGAAAATTTGGGTAGAGTGAGAACTTTAGAAAAGGATTGGAGAGAGAATGAACGCTGGATTGGTGTGTCAAGACCTTAGTCGTCTGAAGATGTTATTCGATTGAGAGGTTCGATAGATGAAGAGTATACTATGGCTTCTCTCGGATCTAAAAAACTCTGGAATTTAATTAATGAAGATGGATACGTTAATTCTATGGGAGCTATAACTGCTGGTCAGGCAATGCAACAGGTCAAGGCTGGAATTAAAGTTATATATTTATCAGGATGGCAAGTAGCTGCTGACGGTAATTCGAGTGAAACTATGTATCCAGATCAATCATTATATGCATATAATTCAGTACCACAGATGGTTAAGCGTATTAATAACACGTTTCGCCGAGCAGATGAAATTCAATGGTCAAAGGGATCGAAGGAAGTAGATTATTTTGCTCCTATTATTGCTGATGCTGAAGCTGGATTTGGTGGGGTTCTTAATTCATATGAATTGACTAAATCAATGATCGAGAATGGTGTAAGTGGTATACATCTTGAAGATCAATTGTCATCTGCTAAAAAATGTGGTCACATGGGTGGTAAGGTTTTGGTTCCAACTCAGGAAGCAATTCAAAAACTCGTATCCGCAAGACTAGCATCTGATGTTATGGGTGTACCAACTATTATCGTTGCTAGAACTGATGCTAATGCAGCAACCCTATTAACCTCTGATATAGATGTTCGCGATAAGGAATTTGTCACAGGGGAACGTACTGAGGAGGGATTTTATAGAGTTAAATCTGGGATTGATCAAGCTATTTCAAGAGGATTAGCATATGCACAGTATTCTGATATGCTCTGGTGTGAAACTGCTGTACCCAATCTTGAAGAAGCACAGAAATTTGCAACTGCAATACATCAGCAATATCCTGGCAAGTTGCTGGCTTACAACTGTTCACCATCATTTAATTGGAAAAAGAATTTATCAGACGAAGAGATTGCACACTATCAGAAACGATTGGGTGAAATGGGATTTAAATGGCAATTCATTACCCTTGCTGGTATTCATGATATGTGGCATTCTATGTTCGAGTTATCAAAAGATTATGTTGAGCGTGGTATGACTGCTTATGTTGAGGGAGTTCAAGAACCAGAATTTGCATCTCTTAAAGATGGATATACGTTTGCAAGACACCAGGAGGAAGTTGGTGCTGGATATTTTGATTTAATTACCAATACTATACAAGGGGGAAAATCATCTACTACTGCTATGGCTGGTTCAACCGAAGAGGAACAATTTTAGAGGAATACTATGGGCGAATGGACAAAAGAGTTTATAATGAAACATACAGCCGCTGGCCTACATAGGTGGGCGTTTTGGATTGAAGGTATAATAATTGGTTTTGTAGTGGCAACACTGTGGAATTAGACACTAAGGGGAATACTATGTCAAATTTTAGATTATCGTCAAGAAGTTTAGGTAGATTAGAGGGTGTTGATGAACAATTGGTATCGTGTGTTCACAGAGCTATTACCTTAACTAAAATTGATTTTGGTGTATCTGAGGGGGTTCGATCTCTTGCTAGGCAAGAAGAACTTTTCAATAAGGGTGCATCAAAAACTATGAGATCAAATCACCTTACAGGTAAAGCGGTTGACCTTGTAGCTTATATTGGGTCACAGGTTTCTTGGGAATTAAAGGTATATGATGATATTGCAGAGGCTATGAAAGAATCTGCAATTGAAGTTGGTATACCACTTAGATGGGGTGCAGCATGGCACCTTAATGATATCAGAGCATGGAATGCTCCAATGGAATCCCTAATGACATCATACATAGATCTTCGTAGAAATCAGGGACGAAGACCTTTCATTGACGCACCGCATTTCGAACTGCGTATGTAATAATCGGGGAATACCATGTCTGTAGTTACTCATGATTTATCTTATATTCGAGAATATTCCGAGTTAAGTATCTCGGATGTTTCACTGGTTGGAGGTAAAAATGCTTCTCTCGGTGAAATGTATTCTGAACTCACTGACTCTGGTATTAACGTACCGAATGGGTTTGCTATTATAGTAGATGGGTATTGTGACTTTATTGAACACAATCAACTTGAGAATAAAATTGAAGATATATTAGAGAACATTGATATTGATGATATTGACTCTCTATCCGAAATAGGTAAAACTATTAGGGCATGGTTTATTAATGGGGAAATGCCACCATCCTTGGAATCTGAAATACTTCAAGCATATCATGAGCTTGGCGGTTCTGTTGCCATTAGATCTTCAGCAACTACAGAAGATTCGCTATCAAATTCGTTTGCTGGTCAGTTAGATACATATCTCAATGTATTTGGTGCGGTTGATGTTATACATGCATGTAAACTGGTATTCGCTTCATTATTTACAGACAGGATTATATCATATAGAATATGTAATGGATATTCTCATAGGGATGTAAAAGTTTCAATTGGCATTCAGAAAATGGTTCGTTCTGATAGGGGTACTGCAGGGGTTATGTTCACCCTCGATACCGAATCCGGATTTGAAGACGTGGTATTTATTACAGGTGCTTATGGTCTTGGTGAGAATGTAGTCTCGGGTAATGTTAATCCAGATGAATTTTATGTATTTAAACCAACACTCAAGGAGGGATATAAATCTATTATACAAAGACAGCTTGGTACCAAATTAGTCAAAATGATTTATTCGGAGTCTAATAGAACGAATAACATTGAAGTCGATAAATCCCTTCAACAAGAATTTTGTTTAAGTGATGAGGAAGTTATATCATTAGCTAAGTCAGCAGTAATTATTGAAAACCATTATTCTAAGAAATATGGTAAAAAGACCCACATGGATATAGAGTGGGCAATTGATGGTATCACCAATGAAATCTTTATAGTTCAATCTCGACCAGAAACAGTACATTCTGCAGATTCGGAATGCGCTGATGAAATGTTTAGGCTTGAGCGTACTCCCCCTTTTAGGATTACTATAGGTAAACCCATTGGATCTAAAATTGGTTCGGGGAAGGCGTCTATAATTAATGATGTCAGTGATATGAATCAATTCAATGAGGGGGATATACTCGTAACTGATATAACCGATCCCGATTGGGAACCGATAATGAAAAAATCCTCTGGTATTATCACCAATCGGGGGGGTAGGACTTGCCATGCCGCAATTATAGCAAGGGAACTTGGTATACCTGCAGTAGTAGGATGTGATGATGCTACTTCAGTTATAGAAAATGGTCAGGAAATAACAGTATCTTGTGCTCAAGGAGAAATCGGATATATTTACGATGGAATCCTACCATACTCCACCGAGAAGATAGACTTTTCAACATACCAGAAAACTAAAACTAAATTAATGCTAAATCTAGGTAATCCTGATATGGCATTTAAAATTGCTAAGTATCCCAATGATGGTATTGGACTTGCAAGACTTGAATTTATAATCAATTCTCGTATAGGTATACATCCTAACGCCATACTAGATCATGCACTATTATCTGAGGAGATGCACGATCATATAACGGAAAAAACTGTTGGATATCCATCTCCAAAACATTTTTATAGAAGTAGATTAGCAGATGGTATTGCTACCATCGCAGCTTCAGTATATCCTAAGCCTGTTATATTTAGATTATCAGATTTTAAAACTAACGAATATGCTCACCTCTACGGGGGAAGTCTATACGAACCAGAAGAAGAAAATCCTATGCTCGGATTTAGAGGTGCATATAGGTACAATTCAAAAGAATTTGAACTTGCATTTGAGTTAGAATGTTCCGCGATAAGAAAAGTTATTCTTGAATATGGATTAAATAATATACAAGTCATGGTTCCTTTTATTAGAACTCTCAATGAAGCAAAAAATGTAATACAATTATTAGAAGAGAATGGAATAAAATCTGGTGAGAATGGGATTAAAATCATCTTTATGTGCGAAATACCTGCAAACGCACTATTAGCAGATGAATTCTTAGAATATTGTGATGGATTTTCTATAGGATCTAACGACTTAACTCAATTAACCCTTGGTGTTGATAGAGATTCGTCCAATATTAACGGATGCGACGAGAGGAATGGAGCCGTGCTCAAATTAATGGAAATGGCAATAACATCATGCAAAGAGCATGGTAAATATATTGGGATCTGTGGTCAAGCACCATCAGATTTCCCGGAAATAACATCATGGTTGGTTAATCAGGGGATTGATTCGCTATCACTTAACTACGATTCTATTTTGACAATGAACAACGTTGTTCATTCCGTAGAATCAGAAATATTAGAATTATAGGATGTAATTTATGAAAAGACTAATAATTTGGCTAATTATGGGATTAGTTATTATCTCTTTCTTGGGGAATGCTAAAAAAGGACCGATTAATACAGAAGTATCATATGCTAAATTTATAGATTTAGTCAATGATAAAGTTGTAAAAAAAGTTGTAGTAGATGATAAAACTGTTGTAGGAGAATATTATGATGGTGGAAAATTTATAACATATGCTCCGAATGATCCTCACATGGTAGATGATCTATTGGAAAACGGTGTAGATGTTATTGCAAATCCACCAAAGGAATCTTCTCTTCTTGGTTCTATATTCATTTCTTGGTTTCCTATATTATTATTGATAGGGGTATGGATATGGTATATGAAACGAAGAGGTGGAATTGGGGGAATGACCGGAAACGGAAATAAAGCCAAAAAACTTGAACAGTCAAAGGGGAAAGTTACTTTCTCTGATGTTGCAGGGGTGGAAGAAGCTCTTGATGAAGTTTCTGAGATGGTAGACTTCCTGCGAAACCCACCGAAATATGTAAGACTCGGTGCAAAAATACCGAAGGGTGCATTGATGGTTGGTCCACCAGGCACAGG
>ENA-OREN01003977-OREN01003977.1-marine-metagenome-genome-assembly--contig:-NODE-3977-length-13245-cov-10.470687_pt1 | contig 13245 bp, 18 predicted proteins | sample MGYA00248624_ERZ508555 | MGnify/ENA primary metagenome ERZ508555 (study PRJEB26222, sample SAMN06267773) | marine metagenome | isolation source: Saanich Inlet, British Columbia, Canada | place...
CCACCCCACTGCCAACCCATTACGATTGGATAAATTACTCCAGCTAAAATAGCTGCAAATAAAAAGAATGGCCATAGTTTGACTCTTTCAGCCATAGCTCCTGAGCATATTGAAACTGTTGTTGCACAAAATACCATTTGGAAAAACCAGTCAGAACCATCTGAATAACCTGTTTCTAATGAACTGGCATCAGACCAAGGTACAAAATTTCCTATGTATCCACCTTCTGGAATACCGTATGCTAAGTTGTAACCAACAAGCCAAAACATAATTCCTGATATTGCATAAAGACCAATATTCTTTGCGCAAATTACAGAAACACTTTTTGAAGTTACCATACCAGACTCAAGCATTGCAAAACCTGCTGCCATGAACATGACAAGGAAACCACAAATTAAAAATAATAGAGTATTAAAGATAAATCCCACTTCTGCTGATACTGTTGTTTCAGCATTTCCAACACTAGTTAAACTCATTAACATTACAAATGAAAGTAATGGTGCTGATATTAGTTTAATAATTTTAATCATAAAACCTCCCGTTAATACAAAGACTTATAAATTGATGAGTTTTAAAAACTAATGCTGATTAGGAAAATTTGTTATGCACTATTTGCATATAGTAACAGCCCTGAACGTGTTTGAAAACGTTAGGGCTGTTAAAAAAAATGATTACTTGTTAAATACTTCTTTTAAAGCTTTAGCTGGTAAAAATTTTACCTTTTGAGAAGCACCGATTTGGATCTGTTCACCAGTTCTTGGGTTTCTTCCAACTCTTGCTTTTCTCTTAGCTACTTTGTAAGTACCAAATCCTGCTATTTTTACATTATCGTCACCTTTTAGTGCATCCAAAATAGTGTTGGTAATTGTATCAAATGTTCTTTCAGCATCAGCTTTGCTCAAATTTAGAGAGCCTGAAAGCGATGCAATTAGTTGTTTTTTATTCATTTTAGCTCCGGTTTAGTTGGTTAATAACCATATTTGTCATAAACGTTGATAAATCAAGCTTTTTTTTAGTGTCTACTTTTTTAATTAACACAATATATAGTTGTTAAATTAATGTTGATTTATAAGGACTTTTTTAACCAAAAAAGGCTTTAAAATAAGCACTTATTTTTTCATGGCTATTATAGATGTCGTTAATTGTAGTAAAAACCATCAAAGTAATAACAATTGAAAATCCGATTCGAAATGTAGTATCTATGGTTCCTTTATTAAATTCTTTACCTCTTATTCCTTCAATTGTGTTTAAAGCTATATGACCACCATCTAATAATGGAATTGGAAATAAGTTAAATAAACCAAGACTTATGGAAATATATGCAATTATTATTACAAAAGGCAATAAACCCATCTTAGCAACATCTCCTGAGATTTGTGCAATCTTAATAGGACCCCCTAATTGTCTAACATCTCCATATCCTTTACCCCATAATTTTTGAATATAACCCCACATCATACTCAGAGTTTTTTGACTAACAAAAATAATCTCTTTTGCAGAATAATAAGCAGCTTTTGTAGGTCCTAATTTTACATGATTAATTGTATTATTATTAGCTCCAATTTGAATTCCAACCATTCTTTTTTCAAAGGGGTTTCCAAAATCATCTGTGCTTTCAACTAAATTAGGTTTTACTTTTAAAGTATATTCATCGTTATTTCTTAAAACAATAAATTCAATAAAATCATCGTTTGACAAAGTAATAAATTTTGCAACATCCATAACACTTTCAACTTTATTGCCATCAATATTTAACAATACATCGTTTTTCTTTAATCCATAAATCTCAGCTGGACTTTCTTTTTTGACTTCTGCAATAGTTGCTGGGGTAAAATCTTTTCCAACAAACATAAAAACAGATAAAAATATAACAAATGCTAAAATAAAATTAGCTAAAGGACCACCAAAAGCAATCAAATTTCTTTGATATAACGGTTTAAAAGCTAATAGTTTTTTTTGATCTTCTTCACTATATTGTTTTCTAAGCTCTTCTTTATTAAAATCGCTAAAAACATTATGGTCTCCAAAAAATTTAACATATCCACCAAATGGAATTGCTGAAAACTTCCACCTAGTTCCATTTTTATCAGTCCAGCCAAATAACTCTTTACCAAAACCTACTGAAAAGGCTGTAACCCCTACCCCATATTTACGTGCAAAATAATAATGCCCATATTCATGGATAAAAACTACGATAGTTAACAATATTAAAAATGGAATAATATAAGTAAGCATAATTTATATTTTAAATGAATTTATGAAATACTCAATAAAAGATTAGTAATACGTCACCACTTTTATATTCTTAAGAAACGTCCTTGAGCAACCTAGTTTACCTTGGTTTATAGGGCTAAGATTTGTAATAAAATGCATACCTCTATTAGGATCTTGCCTTATAGGTTTGCTAAAAACCACTTTAGTGTCAGCTTCTCTTAGCTTTTTCAAATCAGCTTCTCTTTGAAGTCTTCTCATTTCTTGATATTTTTCAAGTTCATCACTGTTGTTATTCTCTTCTTCTTTTAATGGTTCGTCTTTTGAAGAAAAAATAAACATATCAATATCCTTAACTTTCACTGATGTCTCTTTACCTTTTAAATAAGCAGCTTCTAGTTCTTTAATTTGTTTATTAATTGGCTTTGTTTTGACACAAGAATTATCAACTTTATCAAAAGCTGATATTTGCCAATTAGGTATATTTTTTTTACTCATTAGATCTCCTTTTTTTTTGATTTTTTATATCTTAAATACTGATTAACTAAGGTGTATTGTCTACTTAACAATCTCCCTTCCATGGTATTTAATTTCATCATTCTATCTCCACCACCACAATCTTTTACGTAAGCTGCACCTATTAATTCAGTTCTCTTATCAAGATCTTTTTTAATAGTTTGATGAAATTCTTTATGCTTAATTTTTATAAAAGTTGGGCTATTAATATTCTTATTATACTCAGACATCTCAATACCAAAAACACCACTTTCAATTTTAGGTATTCGTTGTAAGCGCCAACCTAAGCTGATGATTTGTTGGACCATTAATCCACTTATGGCATCAAAGATGTCATAAGTTTTAAGCATAAAATTAACATAAGCTCTGTATTGCTCGACATCTTCACCAACCATCACATGGTGCTCTGCATAAATGCCAAGTTTTAATGCATTCATTGATACTTTTTCTTTACCTAACTTTGTTTTAGGTCCAGTAGACCCTTTTGCATTTTTTCTATTCGCAAGAGTTTGCTTAGCTGTAGCCATGTGGCCTCCAATAGGTTTAAATCATAGAGACATCCCTATGAAAGTTATTATTTTTTGAGATTTAATGGCTCACCCGAAGGCAATAATTTAAGGCCGCATAGTTTTAACTATGAATTTCTTTTTACTATACTTATTTTAAATATTCAACAGAACGTATGTAGAACGTTAAAAAAATAAGTCAAAATTATTTATTTTTTTAAAAAAAATGTCAAAATCATATAGGACTAAATGGGACAACATAGGAAGTTATAAGACTTTATAAAACTAAATGGGATAAAGTAGGACTCTTATTAAAAGTTTTTTTATTTATTATATATTTTTATCAATAATTTTTATTATTTTTTTTCATTAAAATCATCGGGAAAAGTTTGCCAATCTCCTTCTTCAAATTTTATATTAATTTTATTTAAATGGTTTTTTAACTCTTCAAGTAGGTCTAGTTCTTTTTTTTGATAATCTTTTAAAAGAGTATGAAAATAAACTAGAAAATCTGTAGTTGGTATATCTTTTAAATCTCTTTTATTTACAATAATCCATTTCTCATTTTCTTCCTCACCAAGAACAGAGATTGTTTTATCAATGTCATAAAAGAGTTCATGGTATTTTATTGTACCAGTCTCGTAGTCGCCTTCTTCACTTAAAGTAAAACGTCGTTTAATAACAATTTTACCTCCTTTTATTTTCTGCTCTCCTTCATCAATCGTAATTGTGTTATTCATTTTTTTAAATAAGCTTATCCTCTTTATTTAATAAATATTTAATTAAATCATAGATAGCCATAGTATCTTTTGCACAATATTCTTTTAAAAGCTTAATTTGTCTTTTTTTTTCTACTTCAGTAGTTTTTAGATCAGTACAAATGAACCAAGCTAATTGTGCACCAACGCCTCCTTCAATATTGTCTTCCTCTTCATAACTAATACTAGCTGGTATGGATTTAATTATTTTCTTAATTCCATACTCTCCATTCATTCTTGGATGATAAAAGTTTTTCTTAACTATTACTAAGGTATCTACGATACGTTCTAAAAGACTATCAATTTCTAAAGCTAAATGTTTACAACTATCTTTATCTTTTAACTTTTTTAAAACATTTTTTTCTGTTGGAGCGTTATGAGCAAAGACTGTACCTTTTTTTTGTACAGCTTTAAGTAAACTTTCAACAAATTTAAATTCAATATCTTGATTTTCAAAATCTAAAAAAAACATACCTTCTTCTAATTTCAATTCATGGCTAGTTGAATTCCATTTATGAACCGACCATTGAAAAGGCATTGCATAATAGGGTGCTGTTCCTTTTATTTTTGGAACTCCTTGGTTGATTGTTTCAAAATCTATAAAATAAAAAGGCCACTCAAAACTTTTTAAAATCGATTTTAAATCACTCCCTATCCATTCTTTATTGTTTTTATGTGCTGACTGAATAACTTTATGATTATCATTCAATTTTTCAGGTGGGATATCTTCTAAGTTAATAATATCATTTTCCTTACAATAAATAGGTAATTTCTTTCCTTTATTAGGAAGTATCTCATATGAAACTTTAGTAGGTTCATCTTTTACTGAATTGCATCTAAATTGATAAATACAATCATGTGGTTTTTTACAATGAGGACCAATTCCTATTTCTGGACACAGGGAATTTTTATCTGCAAAACTTTTAAAATTATTAATATGTTCTTCTACTTCCTTTTCTCTTAAAATTACTTCTTCTGAAATATCAATTTCATTGATTAAGTTTTTATAATTATCACTACCCTCATAAATAAAATTTGAATTTATGTGCAGCAACTTCATTTTAGTTACATTAATCCCAGTTGATCGAACGATAAACGACTGAATTGCTATATCGGGTATATGTTCATCCTTTAACTTAGTGGATGATTTAGCTTCTAATAATTGCCACCCCTTTTCGTCTCTAATTAATACATCAGTTCTTACTAAAGTATCTAAATATATAAATGCCGCTTCGTAAATAACTTTAATATTTTTAGATAATAATGCTTGTTTGGTTTCGTTAATTGCTTTTTCATTATCAAATATATTTGATAAATCTAATCCTTTCCCATAATTATTTCTAATAACTTCTCCAAAACGATTACCTAAATGGAATAAGAAATTATCACTCTTAATTGGCTCATGATAATCATACCAAAGTTTTTTTTGACATTGAAGCCCACTATTAATTTTTGTTTTAGTTAATATATGTTTGTTCATTTAAATAGGTTTTTAAACTAATAACTTTTTACTCTATATTTGTAGCTTCAACATCACATTTATAATGCTCTAGAAACCTATCATTTTTATAATCATATTTAGATAGGGTCATGCTAGGTTTTGTATCTCCATCAAACACAATCATTTGAAACCCTAATTCATAATCTGCAAACCTTGCAGTTACCTGGTTTTCACCAATATCTAACTTATTAGCTTCAATCATGATAAATTCACCCTTCTCTTTATCAAAATATTCAAGCCCTACTGCTTGCATTGTAAATTTTAAAGGGTCATGCTTTCTTCCAATAATTACATCTTTCATATTAGTACATGAAATTTTTAAACCTTGATCAGCGTTAGATATAGATGGCATTAATATTAAGATAAGCAAAATAATTCTTAACATTTTCTAACTACCCACCTGATCAATGGTTTTACAAAGTTTACGTGCTTCTAATACGGAGGGAACAAGTTTATCTAGTTTCCAATTATTATTAGGTATGTCAAAGTATTTTGCTGCTTTAAAACCAATTCCATCAACTATTTCAATTTCAAACCTTTTTTCTTCCTTATAAAAATCATTTAGTTTGTAAATATATTTTTTTAAGTCAAAGGTACCTATAGAAAACAAAACACGATAACCCATTAAAAATGGTGTTACAGCCTCAACTTCAGCGGTTTCTTCTCGGTTGTTAATTCTTATTGGGATGTGCTTTCCTATTAACTGTTTGATATCACCTGGTTTTTCATAAGTATAAAATGTAAAAGAATTCCAAACCCGGTCACAATCATCATTAACGTGTATAAAAAAGTTAAGAGAGTCTCCGTGGGTAACCTCACCTGAAACCCTTGCATAAACTAACTCTTCAAATTTATTAATATTCCACTCTTCTTCATCAGCTTGAGCTTGATAAGCAATGACTAATAAAAAAAGAAATAAATGTAAGGATATAAAAATAAAAAAGCGTCTCATGATTTGAGCTCCACTTTTATTCCATTCTTCTTAAGGATTTTTATTATTTTATCCCAAATAATACTATTATGGGTACCGGGACTGATTTCGAATTTAAAGGTTTTTTTATAAACTGGTTCACAATGTTCGTAAGCCACATAAGCACTTACGTGACAAATTTTGGCAACTCGGTCTATTTCCATATATTGAAACTCCTATTATTGATTGATTTTTTTAAAGTTAATATTTTGTAGTTTGTGATGGTTCCACTCCTCTTCTTATCAAGTGGTCTACGTAACAAGGAAGACAATGAAAATAACCGTAAACGTGAGAAAAGGAATGAAATCCAATGCATAGTATAATTAAATTATAAACATATGTTGATTTTCAGTCTGAAATTTGTCTTGAATGAGATTATTAAAAAAATGATACTCAAAATATATGGCAAAGAAAGAGAGCGAACTAGGTAACAATGTTGAAAAAAGTATTATTTTATTTTTAAATAAAAAAAAACTTTACGAAATAAAAGATAGTAGATTAAAAAATTTAATTAAAGAATTTGCATCTAAGAATAATTTGGAAGGTGAAAATTATACTATTACTTGCCAAAAATATGTTAAAAGAAACTTGCTAACTAAAGGAAACCCAAAAGTAGACCTAACAATAGAATTAAATAAATTAGCTCTAAATATAAGTATTAAATCTGGACAAGGCAATTCACTTCATGAAGAACCTAAAGATACCTTCTTAAATTTTTTAATTTCACGTAAATTTTTAAACAAAGATATAAGTTTAATATCAAAACATCTTAAAGAGCCAATTGATATACGAAATTCAAACATTGCAACTCTTTTCAAAAAAAATAAGAAGGAAATTATTCAAAGAGTACTTAATGGTAGATTTAATACTAATGAAAGCCAAGTAGATTATTATTATGCTATAAAGACTACAAAAAATTTAAATTCATTAGATTACGATAAGACTATAATAGATGGGTATTATGCAACTAAAAATGACGTTTTTAATTACATGATAAATCAAGATAATAAAAAAAATGGAAGATCAACAACATGTGAAGTTGGAATATTAACTTATCAATCTTATAATAGAAACAAAGGATCTAAGCCACAATTTAAATGGGGTAACCCATATATTGATTTAAAAAAAATCTGGGAAGAAAATGAAAAATAATCGAGCTTTAGATGGTTTTGAAAATGAAAGAGATTTTGTCAAAACTCTTAATAAAAATAAATTACATCCATATTGGAATATTCTAAATTTAAACCATAATAGAAATCATTTTTTTATTAGAGTAGAAGGGAAGAAATTGTCTAAGTTAACAAATGAAAAAATACTTCCAAAATCAGATGTGTATGTAGGAATAGTTGATATTGAAGAAGATGATTTGATAAAAAACGACTATTACCTTGATGAAAAATCAACAAAAAATATTAAAAAAAAAATTTCTAAATCAGGTATTTCCATCAAAATGAAAAATACAAATTATCAAATTGATAAATGTTCTGTAAATAAATTTATCAAAAGATATGATTCAAAAGAATTATTTTGTGGTGCAACAATATATAGTCGAAAAATAGATGATTTTAATAAAAATAATCTTGTTTTAAAATCTGCAAATACCACATGGAAAGAGTTTGCAACCTTTTTTAATCAAGATTTCTTAAAAGATATTGATGAAGCTACGGTTTTTACTGAAAAACATAAAAAAATTTTTTCTTTAATTCAAAAAAATTCTTATAATAAAATCAAATCTCTTACTTTAGAGAATAAAGAAAATTTAAATTCACTTTTTAAAGGTGGAATTGAATTTGAAGAACCTTATTGTGCAAATTGGCTATTGATCAATGGAAATTTAACAACAGAAGTACCAAAAGAATTTTATGTAACAAAGGGTAGTAGTAATGGTGGAAAACATCCAACCGTTGTTTTTAAACCTATTTAACAATATTCTTAATTATTTCTTCTATTACTGGTATAGTAACTGAATTTCCTATTTGCTTTAATGCCTCTGTATAATTACCTGTTAATTTAAATTTTTTTGGGAAACCTTGTAAAGCTAAACACTCCTCTAATGATAAAAATCTTTTTTTATTAACTAAGTAAGGAACATTATTACCTCCAGTACCCATTTTAGTAGTTAGACATGGACTTATATTGTTATAATGAAAATTACATCGAGATTTTCTTACTTCGTTAGCAATTAAATATTCTAAAGCCTTAATTGACTTGAACTTTTTATGAGTTTTTAAATGTTTATCTACATAATTAAACGAAAGGTCAGAAATTTTTTTTATTCTATCTGATTTTATTTTTATAATATCTGATAATTTTAATTTTAATTTTTTTTTAACTGGAAAATTGAAATTATAATTTTGATCTTTAAACCCAATAATAAAAACTCTTTCTCTATTTTGAGGCACATTATAATCTTTGGAATTTAAGATATTCCAAAAAACATTATAACCTAAATTTTTTCTGTTATTTTTACATTTTTTTCCATTAACTTTACTCGACAATACATTCATAATTGTATTGAAAGTATTGCCTTTATCGTGACTTACTAAACCTTTAACATTTTCTAAAATGAAAATTTTTGGTCTTTTTTTTTTTAATATTCTAGCAATATCAAAAAATAATGTTCCTCTAATATCTTCAAATCCTTTTCTTTTTCCTGCTATACTGAAAGGTTGGCAAGGAAAACCAGCACATAAAATATCATGATCAGGAATTTTTTTTTCAGAATATTTTTGAATATCAATTAAAGGATACTCATTAAAATTTTTTTTATATGTGTCACAAGCATACTTGTTAAAATCTGCACTAAAAACACACTTATGATTAAATTTTTCGAGAGCTAATCTAAAGCCACCAATACCAGAAAATAAATCTATAAATTTCAATCAAATAACTTTAATTGTTTTTTTTTAAGGGAAGACTTTCCTATAAAACTGAGTATATATCTAATAACTGGGATTGTGAACCCATTTCCAATCATTTTATATCTTGTAGTGTTACTAAACCCTGATGTATAATTATCAGGTAAGCCTTGTAATCGTTCGCATTCTAGTGGTGTCAATTTTCTAATTTTTTTATTAATTAAAATTTTTGGTGTATCAGATCTTGCAAGTAATGTTGGTGATTTACCTTTAATATCATAAACTCTCCTTTGGCGCTCATTATCTTTTAGTAATTTTCTAGGAATTTCAAAAATTTTTTTTATTCCTTGATTTGACTTTTTATATTCAATAAAATCTTTAAAGTTTTTGAAATCTAGGTTAAAAAAATATTTTTTATCAATTTTTTTTTCAATTATGTCTTTAATATAAATTTCTTTACTGTCTTTGTTAATCAAATCAAAATTGATATTAGTCCAATAAACTCTGGGTCTATATTGACCTGATAAATACATTGAATTAAACTCTACTCCCTGAACACCTATCTCTTTATCCATTAGAAAAGACCATTTATTCTTAACATTTTCTAATAAAAAATATTTAGGATTTAGTTTATTTTTTAATTTAATAAATTTATAAAAAAGTGAAGATCTCATCCCATTCAAACCATGACCTTTATGAGCGTTACTTAAATCTTGACATGGACTTCCTCCAATTAATAGGTCTATTTTAGGTAATTTTTTACTTTCAATGCCCTCTACTGGACCTAAACTAGTATCATTTGGGTATTTTTTTTTAGTTAAATTAAGACAATTTTTATCTATTTCAGAATAAAAATAATTTATTATTTCTAAATTTTTACATTTGTTAATTGCTATTCTAGAGCATCCAATTCCATCAAATAAACTTAGGACATTAATTTTCATAATTTTTTTTAAAGATTGTAAAAAATGTAGTATATATGATTCTATTAAATGAGAGATAACATTGAAACTAATTATTTAATATTTATTGCTTCTGATGGTAAAAAATCAGGAATAGATATATTCAATGATAGGTTAAAAGAAAATAAATGGCCCATTTATAATAAAACACCTCAATTACTTAATGTCGTCCAAGGGAGAAGAGTGCTATTCTATATTGCTGGTAATGGTGAAAAAAGCCAATGCTTTATTGCTAGTGCAGAAATAAAAAATATTATTGAAAATAATAAAGCCGAGATTGATCCTAATAAAGAATTTAAACAAGTTTTATTATATGTCCAATTTGAAAATCTGAAAATTTTTAATACAGAAATTAATGTAAAAGATCATATAGATAACCTTAATTTTATTAAGAATAAGAAACATTATGGATTATATTTTCAAGGTGGCATTTGTAAGATTAGTGAACAATCCTACGAATATATTACTAATATCTAAATTTAGCTTATCAATCCCAAAAAAGTAAGAAAACAAAAGTTAGTGGAAAAGACTCTTTAAAATTCATTTTAAATGTCATTGCAACAATAGAAACCAATACAACAATAATTAAAAATATCCCTGAACCTATTAAGGTATCAAAAACTAATGTTTGGTCAAAAATAAGTGGAGAAATATTTTGTGCATTAGCCTCAATTAAATATATCAAAAAGCTTTTAAAAGACATGGTCAAGGCGAGTATATTTGGAATGATGGAACTGGTGGGACTTGGAAGGGTAAATGGATAGAAGGTAAAAGAGCTCCACATGCTCAAACAGTTAAATAGTTCATTTTTTAATACCTTGAATTAAATTATTTTTTTATAAAATTATAATACAAGACAAAAAAAATCAGACCAACTAGGACAATTCCTACAAATATCTTTAAATACTAATTAAAAAATAGGTCAATAAATTCAATCATGCTTGTTTTAAATTATTAAAATTATCTTAAAGGGAACCTAAATCTCAATTTCTACTCCCATTAAATCACTTAGTTCTTTAGTAAACTTTTTAAAGTTTTTTGGATAAACAGCATATCCAGAACAATACTTTGCTTTATCATGATTAATTATTTTTAAATTCCAAAATGTTTGACATGTTGGAGCTGCATACTTAGGTTGTTTGTGAGGATATTTGCTATGCCAATTCCAAACTCCGAGTTCTTCTATTTTTTTCCAAAAGTTTTGCTTTTTAAATTCATCTATTTTAACTTTAATGGAGTCTCCCTCTCCATGTTCGTCTACCAAACCTCTGTCGTGTATTAATAATATATTCTGCCCACCACCATAAGATTGAGATCTAAATTCAATAATCTCTTTTTCGGTATCAAAACTCTCTCCTTTTTCCATCTTAGAATCAAATAAATTATTTAATGCATTAATTACTTTTTTAAAATTATATGGATACTCTGAATGTCCTTTTGAAACTTTTACTTTACCCTCTTTATTTCTTAAGTTTAATTGCCACATATGACCGTCACAAATTTCACCAAATGAATAATTTTTTTCCCAATTCCAAACATTTAGTTCATCCATCTTTTTCCAAAAGTTTTTAATCTTTCTTTCAGTTAGTTGAACTTCTAGCCCCTGCAAACCTTCCTCTATAACATTTCCTTTGTTGTCGGCTTTTAGTTCTAGAATTTCTGGTCCTCGAGATGGAAAAGAATTACTTTCATAAAAGATAACTTCTTTTTTTTTCATCTATTTTTTAGCAGTTTAATCAATGAAGTTTTATTTTCTTTAAATTGAATATTCTTTCTAGCATTTGCTCCTGATGGGTGGGGAAATCCTTTTAAAAAACAAGCTAATTTAAGATCATATTTATTGTTTAAATATTCAATTGTAGATGAAACTGTATTGCCTAGAGGAATTATAATAGTTTTTTTTAATATCTTTAACTCTTTTAAAAAATTCTTTTCAATAAAGTCTAAAAGCATTTTCTTCTTTAAGATATTTGTGCCTGAATAATTTTTTCCTTTATCAAATACAGGGTATTTTACTAATGATGTGGTATGGAGATATTTACTATTTTTATTAAATAAAGTCTCACAAGATTTAATCTTCAAAATAGTATTAATTTCTAGTTCATCTAAATACTTAATTAGACCTGTTCTCATACTCCCTTTAAAACTTGATAAGTCTTTTACTTCTTTAAAAGATTTCCCCTGATTAATAACCTCATAACTTTGTAACATTTGTTGTAATCCTGGTGTTATCCCTACAATAACTATTTTTGCTTTTGAATTAATAAAATCAAACGGTGCATAATAAATTTTAATATTATTATATTTTTTAATTAAAAAACTTTTATTTATAATCGTCGATTTATTTATCTTTTTAAGTGATCTAATCTGTTTTAAAAATTTGGACATCTAGTTAAGTTTTTTTATTTTTTTAATTTAAATTTTCTTAAAAAATTTTGATATTGTTTTGGAGGTGGGTTATTCCAATCATATGCTCCTTTATTTTTCCAACTAGAAGTGCTTGCCACTGTGCTATTATCCAAAACAAAAGCAACAGCTACATCATGAGGATATAAATAAAGATTGTCTCCAACCCTATAGCAAATATAGATATCTTTATTTAAGTACTTTTTATTTATAGAAAACCTTCCTTTTAATTGAATTTTTAATAAGGTTTTTCCATCGCTATGTTGTGCTAAAAAATCTGCACCTTTCCAATCATCATAAAATCTTATTGTTGTAAAACCATAATCAGCTAGAATTGCACTAGCTTTATGAAAATTATAATTTTCCTGCTGTTTTGTACTTAAATCTTTATAGTTAATTTTTTTATACATAAACAATTTTTATTTTAAAATTCCCTCTAAAACATATTTCAATATTCTAACCACTTGCATTTGATCAGAAGCAACAGCAGATGCTGCAGCATCTACTTCTTTTAAAGCATGTTGGTGATCATCACTATGAATGACAACAATTGATTT
>ENA-OREN01003980-OREN01003980.1-marine-metagenome-genome-assembly--contig:-NODE-3980-length-13235-cov-3.105411_pt1 | contig 13235 bp, 8 predicted proteins | sample MGYA00248624_ERZ508555 | MGnify/ENA primary metagenome ERZ508555 (study PRJEB26222, sample SAMN06267773) | marine metagenome | isolation source: Saanich Inlet, British Columbia, Canada | place...
ACCCCTCGGCGTATTGGTTGCTTAATTCGCGATTAAATTCGTTCGCGATCTCGGGGGATTGCGTTGCCCAAATGAGGAATATACCGATGGCTCCACCGCAAATCAGACCCATCGCGCCAAACACGATATTCAGGATACCGAACACCTTGATAGATGCTGGCTTGGGCGCATCGTGCACCACCGTGTACGGGTTGGGCGCTTGAGGAGGAGGTTGCTGTTCCATGTCAACGATTACGGCTCATCCGCGAATTTAGCGCGGCAGCTCCAGTCGGTAAAGGCTGGGCAAAATATTTCTCGCGTGGGACCGTATTTGTCCCAGCGGGAGTGGTATCGTTTGCGCCATGATGAACGGGTCAATAGACTGTGGGCACTGCGTGACTGAAACTCCGGAAACATCTTATCTCACTTGGGAGAAACCACTGCTGACCTCGGCGACGGAGTGGCTGCTTGCCTGCGAGACCGGCACCACCGCCGACTTGAGCGAGACGCTGCTGCTGCTGCCGACACAGCAGGCAGGCCGCCGGTTGCGCGAGTCGCTCGCCGCCGAGATGGCCAAGCGCGGCGGCGGCCTGTTCCCTCCGCAAATGGCAACGCCGGCGCTCATGCTGGTCGACGAGGAGTCCGCCGAGACAGTTGCCGACACGGTGGCTTGTCTCTGGCATTGGGTGAACGTGTTGCAAAGCGAGTCGCTTGGGTGTTACTCCGCGCTTTTTCCGCAACTGCCGTCGGGGTTGGATTTCAACTGGTGCCGACTGATGGCGAGGTCACTGCACGAGTTGCGCGGCACGCTGGTCGATGCCAATCAAGACTGTGCCACCGTGGCGGAATCCGGCCATGTCGATCCGGAGCGCGCCCGCTGGGGGGACTTGGCAAAGCTCGAGTCGGTTTACCGTGAGTCGCTGGCCAAGGTGGGCTTGCGCGATGTACACGATGCCAAGCGCGCCGTTGCAGCCAAGCCGGTTTTGCCCAAGGGCATCCGCCGAGTTGTGCTGATGGGAGTCACCGACCTGTCGCCACTCGTGCAGTCCGCGCTTGGCCAAGCGGCGGAGCGGGGGACGGCGATCGAGTCGGCGGTGTTCGGGCCGGAAGCCGGCGAGTCGCTGTTCGACGACTGGGGCCGACCGGTGCCGGAGTACTGGGCCAAGCGCGATTTACCCTTCGCCAACGAGCAACTCCACCCGTCGCTGGACGAGCGCACCCAAGCCCGCGATGTGGCCAAGTGGCTGGGGCGATACAAAAAAAATGTTTACCAAACAGTCGGCATCGGCACGGCCGATCCGAAAGTGATTCCCCACCTCGAGCGCGAGTTGGGCGAGGCGGGGATTCGGTATTTTAATCCTGTCGGGCAACCGGTTCGGCGCACGTCGCTGCACGCATTTCTGCAGGCGCTGCTGGCGGCCCTACAGAACCCAACCTTCGCCAACGCTGACGCGCTGCTCCGTTTGCCAGACGCGTGGAGTTGGCTGGCGCAGCAGGACACCACGATCGAGCCGACGACCCTGTTACGCGGTCTGGATGAGTTGCGACTGAAGCATTTGCCGACCGAGCTCGCGGCGGCGGCGCAGTTGGAGTTCGTGGAGCGGCGTGAGGATGAAAAAATCGGCTGCCGCATCACGGCACGCTCGGCATTGCGACTGCTGCAACGCGCATTGGCGGAGTTGGCGAAAGAGGCGTTACCGGTCGGCTTGGCTGATATGTTGAAAACGGTCTTCGCCGATAGCGAGTTCGATAGCGCAAAGCCGGAGGACGAAACCTGCATCGGGGCGATTACAGGGCTGAATGAGCGCTTGGCCAAGCTGGAGGCCGCCGTGCCGCCCAAGGCCCGGCGCAGCTCGACGGCGGAGTTGGCGTTGGTGCTTGATGACCTCGCGCGCGAGACGTTTTTTTCGGAGCGACCGCCGGATACGATCGATCTGCAGGGCTGGCTCGAGTTGGCGTGGGAAGATGCGCCGCACCTGATTGTGGCCGGGGCCAACGAGGGGGTTTTGCCGGAGACGATTCACGGGGACCGGTTTCTGCCGGAGAGCATCCGCGCGCCGCTTGGCCTGCGCAAGAACGATGATCGATTGGCTCGCGACGCTTGGTTGCTGGAGCTGTTGGTTGAGAGCCGGGGCGGTGATGGGCGGGTGGATTTTATCGTGGGCCGGCAGCGCAGCAACGGTGACCCGCTCAAGCCGTCGCGCCTGCTGTTCCGCTGCCCGGACGAGCAGTTGGCGGGGCGGGTGGCGCACCTGTTCGACAAACTGCCACCGGATGAACAGCCGCCCGCGTGGACGGCGAGTTGGCCGTTGCGTATCGAGTCACTCAAGCCGGTGGAGAAACTCAGCCCCACATCGATCAAGGCGTATCTGGCTTGTCCGTACCGGTTTTATTTTCGTCATGCGCTTGGGATGGAGTCGCTGGATTTTGAGCAACGCGAACAGGACGCGCGCGGTTTTGGTTCACTGGTGCACCGAGTGCTGGAGGCGTTTGGGAGCGACGAACAGATCCGCAATTCAACGTCGTCCGGCGTGATTTACAAATATCTGGCTGCCGAGTTGAAGCGGCAGGTCAGTGAGGCTTTCGGCGCCGAACCGCCGCTTCCGTTGCGCGTGCAGCAACAGATCATCGAGCGGCGACTGCATCACGTGGCGGTTGTGCAGGCTCGCGAGCGGGCGGCGGGTTGGGAGATTATCGAGGCTGAACGCTCGTTCGGGGAGATGCTGGACGGGATGCTGATTCGTGGCTGCATCGATCGCGTGGAGAGGAACGTCGAAACTGGGGCAGTGCGCGTGCTCGATTACAAAACATCGGGCACTGCAATTGAGCCGGCCAAGGCGCACTGGGGGACTTACCGCGAAAAACGCGACGCAGAAATTGCTCCCGAATACGCGCGGCTGGAGGGGGGCGATGTAAAAAAACGCGGCCCGCAGCGTTGGCAGGATTTGCAACTACCGCTTTACGCCTGGGCGATCGAGTCGGAACACGGTACGGAGGTGAGCGTCGGTTACTTTAACATTCCCTCCGTTGGCACGAACACCGGCGTCTCGCTGCTGGCGCCGTTCGATACGGAGATAAAAGAGTTGGCGATGGAGTGCGCGCGCGGTGTAGTGAAGGACGTTGTGGCGGAACGGTTTTGGCCTCCAGCAGCTAAGCTGAAGTACGACGACTTCAAGGACGTTTTGTTTGATCAACCGGAGAGTACGGCGGCCAAGCCGGGGGAGGTGGTGGCATGAACCGGATTCCGAACATGATGATTCGTGCCTCGGCTGGCTCGGGGAAAACGTTCCAACTCACCAACCGTTTCATCCGGCTGCTGCTCCACGGGGAAGCGCCGGAGCGGATCATCGCACTGACCTTTACACGCAAGGCAGCGGGCGAGTTTTTTGAGGGCATCCTGGACAAGTTGGCCAAGGCTGCGAGCGATCCGGCTGAGGCTGCTGACTTGGCCAAGTCCGTGGGCCATCATGAGGCGGGGTTGGTGGAATTTCGTGTGGCGTTGCGCCGGTTGGTGGACAGCATGGGCCACCTGTCACTGGGCACGATCGACAGTTTTTTTCATCGTGTGCTTGGCTTGTTTTCAACCGAGTTCGGGTTGGGGGGGCAGTTCGAGATGATGGACGAGTTTGAAAAGGAGCAGGCGCGCCTGTCGGTGCTCGAGCAATTGCTGGCGAATCGCCAAGTAAAAAAAACCGAACAGGATGACCTGATTAAATCGTATCAACTAGCCACAGCGGGCAAGAACGACCGCAACTTTGTCGGCTCGTTCGCGAAGCATTTGGAGGATTGTCACGAGCTGTTTCTGCGTGTGCCCGGAGAGGGGCGCTGGGGCGACCCCGCCCGCATCTGGCCCGGCGGAAACCCGTGGGTGAGGGAGAAGGCGGAACTGCCGGAATTGGTGGCGGACTGGTGTGAGCATTTGGAGGCCGAGGGATTTGGAAAGGGGGTACACAAAGCCTTCTGCGGTATTGCCGATCACTTGATGAGTTGGATGCCCGGCAAGGATCTTTTCGGGAAATCCAAAACTATGCTGATCCGGGCGTTCGAAGGATTTGGGGCGATGCTTCTTGGTGATTGGGAATTCAATTACGGGAATGCCAAGGCGATGAATCGACCTTCGGTTGCATTTGGCCATAAGCTGGCGCGCGTCCTGCGCTATTGCATCGCTTGGGAGTTGGAGGCGCGGCTGGATCGCACTCGGGGCATCCACGGGCTGCTTAACGCGTTCGAGAAGGAGTACGATTCGAGAGTCCGTCGGGCTGGTCGACTGATGTTCAGCGACTTGCCGTTGTTGCTAGCGCCGGCCGGGGGGAGGGTGTTGCTCGGTGGGAAGGGGCCGGATCGGCTCGACCTTGAGTTTCGCCTCGATGGCGCTTTTGACCACTGGCTGCTCGATGAGTTTCAGGACACCAGCACCGTGCAGTGGCGTGCGGTGGCCAATCTCGTTGACGAGGTGGTGCAGGATGCAAGCGGCGAACGAACCTTCTTTTGCGTCGGCGACCAGAAGCAATCCATCTACCAGTGGCGCGGCGGCGATCCGCAGTTGTTCGACCGCGTGGAGGCGTTTTATAGCCAAGCGGGAGGTGGAGAGTTTATCGCCGACTCACTCAACAAGTCGTGGCGCTCATGCCCGGACGTTCTCAAGATGGTCAATAATGTGTTTCGTGACGCAGCAAAACTCGCTCCCTTTGATGAAAACCGCACCGCCGCCTCGCGCTGGTCGGGCGTTTGGCGTGAACACGAATCGGCTGACAATCGAGCAGAGGACAAAGGCCATTCGCTGTATCTTCAGGTGGATGACGAGGAAGATCGCTGGCCAGTGGTGGCGCAACTGTTAGAAGAACTTCAGCCCATCAAAAACCGGCTCGAATGCGCCATCCTCGTGCAGTCGAACAAAGCCGTGCGCGAACTGGTGAATCATCTTCGCGGTGCCGGCTTGGGCATGCCGATCATAGGCGAGTCAGCCACCAATCCCGGCGCGGACAACACGCTTGGCAGGGCGCTGCTCTCGCTTTTCCGCGCGGCATCGCATCCGGAGGATCGATTCAGCATCGGTCACTTGCGGCTCACCCCCTTGGCCAAGTTGTTGCCGGCTGATTCCACCGAATGGCAGACGGTGTTGCGGGACGTTCAGCGCGGCATTTACCGGCACGGCTTTGAGACGGTTGCCCGCGAGTGGGTCGGTCGGCTTGCGCCGGAGTTGGACGAGTTTGGTCTTTGGCGAGCCCCGCTGTTTCTCGAGTTGGCTCGGCAGTTCGACCAGAGCGGCAGCCGTGACATCGACGCCTTCATTCGGTTTGTGTCCGCGCAGCAAATCAACGAGGCCAGCGGGGCCAGCGTGGTTCAGGTCATGACGATTCACAAAGCCAAGGGGCTGACGTTCGACATCGTTATCATTCCCGATCTCGAGGGCAAGCGGCTCGATCAGACCCGCAAAGAGAGTCTCCACACCCACCGGGCAAAGGATGGCGAGGCGGACTGGGTTCTGGACTTGCCCAGTAAGGATGTTTGCATGCAGGACGAGCCTCTGTCCGAGGCGGTGTCCGAGGCCCGATCCGAGGCCTGCTATGAGAGTTTCTGCAAACTGTACGTGGCGCTCACCCGGCCAAGCCACGGGCTGTACGTTGTCACCAGCAAGCCCGGCAATTCGCAAAACTACTCACGGCTTTTGAGCGACACATTGGAGGGTGGCGATGACAATTCGTTTGGGGGTGGTTCCACACGGATCGTGTTCGAGTCCGGGGATTTCGACTGGGTGAAGGCCAAAAGGGCTGAGCCTCCAAAGCCAGTCGCGGAACCAAGACTCAGTCAAGCCAAGCGCGCCCATGTACGCTTAGTCCGGCGGCGGGCGGCCGGTCATGGCTCCGTTGTTTTGTCTGGCGCACAATTGTTTGAGGCGGGTGGGTCGGATGCCATCTCGTTCGGCTTGGCTGTGCATAAGGTTTTTGAGCAGATCGAGTGGGCGGATGACATGATCGAGGCCAAATTCGAAGCGTTACGGGAATCGGTGCCGGACGCGGTCGATGAGGTGGCGCGCTGCCTTGCAAACGAGACATTGGCCAAGCGCTTGGCCAAGTCCGAGGGCGACGCGCAACTTTGGCGCGAGCGTGCCTTCGATGTGGTGGTCGATAACGAGATGATCTCCGGCGTGTTTGACCGGGTGCATGTGTTCGCCGATCGGGCAGAGATCATCGACTTCAAAAGCGATCGGGTGGGGGATAAGTCTTCGCTGGAACAGGCTGCCGAAAAGTACGCGCCACAAATGGTAACCTATCGCCAGGCCTTGGCCAAACTTACCGGGTTGACCGAGTCAGCCATCCGTTGCAGCCTTCTGTTCACCCACCCCTGCGCGTTGGTGGAGGTGTGAGCGGGGACGTGATTATCCCCACTATGCGCTGATTGAGTTGTGGGTTAGTGAGGTTAAGCGACCTCTTGCATGGGTCGTGTTCGAGGAGTCGGCAAGGGACGGTTTTCTTCTTTGAAATGAGCGATAACGTCTTCCAGTGTTTGCTCTAATTTGGCGGATAATTTTACAGAATCATGACCGTGGATGCCCGTTATGAGATCCGAGTGTTGGGCGGTATAAGTGGAATCTTCTTCGTTCCATTCCACCCATTTGTGATATCGATCACTTGTTTTCATGGTTCCGGTTTTTCAATGGCACGCTTGGTCTATTCTTCCTGATAGATCTTGGCGTCATGGCCTTCACGTCCACTGATTGTCACTGCCTCAGAATAATGCCGATGTGTAAACTTTCGGTGTGATTCTTTGCCACCTTTCTCGGTTTCGTAAAACCCAGCGTCTAGCAAGTCGCGGATTCCATCCATAACTTTTTTAGGCTCGCGATCATTATAAGCTAATTTAGCCTAATCGGAAGTGGGCAACAAAAAACCCGCACCAGTATTGCTGGCGCGGGTGTATGAAAGCTGGTTTTACTTACACATCCTTCCACTCGCGATCGTTCGCCGAGGCGAGGACGGCGTCGCAGACGTGGGCGGTTTCGAGGGCGTCGCGGAAGGTGGGGCGGCACGGTTCGCCGCTGTCGAGGCTGGTGAGGAAATCGGCGACTTGATGGACGAAGGTGTGCTCGTAGCCGATGCAGAGGCCGGGGACCCACCACTTGTCCATGTACGGCATATCGCCGTCGGTGATGTGCACGCTGCGCCAACCGCGCGTGTTGGGGTCGTCGCTATGGTCAAAAAATTCGAGTCGGTTGAGGTCGTGCAAATCCCAACGGATGGAGGCATCTGCGCCGTTGATTTCAAACGTGTAAAGCGCCTTGTGGCCGCGCGCGTATCGGGTGGATTCAAATAAGCCGAGCGAGCCATTCTTAAAATGGCAGTGGAAAAGACAGGCGTCGTCGATGGTGACTTTTTGTTTCTCGCCGGAGGCGGTGTGGACGCGTTCCTTGATGAACGTCTCGGTGACGGCGGACACATCGGCGATGCTGCCGTTGAGCCAGATGGCGGTGTCGATGCAATGCGCAAGCAAATCGCCGGTGACGCCACTGCCGGCAGCGGCGGCGTCCAAGCGCCAGAGCCCTTCGCCGCCTTGAGGGAGGTCGGCGCTGATAGTCCAATCCTGCAGGAAGTTGGCGCGGTAATGAAAAATTTGCCCGAGCTTGCCGCTGTCAACGATCTGCTTGGCCAGCGTGACGGCGGGCACGCGACGGTAGTTGTACCAAACCGTATTCGGCACGCCGGCTTTTTCCGCAGCATCGACCATCGGCAAACTTTCCTCGGCGGTGCGGGCCAGCGGTTTTTCGCAAAGCACCATCTTGCCCGCCTCGGCGGTGGCGATGGCCACCTCGGCGTGTTGATCGTTGGGCGTGCAAATGTCGATGGCGTCAATGTCATCGTGCTTGATCAACTCGCGCCAATCAGTTTCGTAACTCTCGTAGCCCCACTGTTCGGCGAAGGCTTTGGTGCGATCCTCCGTGCGGCCGCACACCGCCTTGAGCACCGGCCGATGGCCGAGATCCGGGAAAAAGTCGCTGACGCGCTTGTACCCGTTCGTGTGAGTCCGGCCCATGAAGCCGTAGCCGATGAGTCCAATGTTAAGGGATTTCTTTTCGCTCATGATTTGTAATTATTATTCCCAGCCGTGTGCGTCGCGGACGTCGATCATTGCCTTGAGGATAGTGTTCCAGGTGGCCGGATTTTCCAGCGTGGCGTTGGGGAACATGCAGCCGTCCCAGCAGATGTGTTGGATATTGCGGTCGGTGGCGTCCTTGAGCCAGTAGCCGGCGCAGCGGGTGATGTCCAGTTTGCCATTGGGGTCGTCAGCAGGGCAATGTTTGCCGGTCTTGTCGTGGTCGCCGGCGCCGTGCACTTCACCGTCGTTTTGGGCGACGTGAAAATCGATAGTCCACGGGCGGAGCTTGTCGGTCATCTGCTCGTAAGCCGCCCAGAATTCCTCGGCGCTGTAGCCTTCCTGCAACAGCGCGTGTTCCGGCGCGTTGTAGCCAAGCGTATAAAGGTATGTGTGCGCGAGGTCGGCTTGGAAGCCAAGCGCCTCCGGCATCCCAACGCCTTCGAGTACGTCGAGCATATCCTTCCAGCTGTGCATGCCGGCCCAGCAGATTTCACCCTCGGCGGCGAGTCGCTCGCCGTAGCCGGCGGCGATGGTCGCTGCTTCCTTGAAGGTTTCCACGATTTGCGCCGTGTTGGCGGCGGAATTTTCGCCCCATTTCTCCACGCCGAACTCGGCCGAGTCGATGCGAATCACGCCGTACTTGCGCGCCCCGTGTTCGTTGAAAATCTTCGCAATGCGACAGGCCATCTTAACCGCGTCGAGAAACTTGCCGCGTTGCTCGGCCGTGCCCATCGCCGAATCGCCCACGGTGCCCGGCCAAATGGGCGCGACCAGTGATCCAATATCAAAGCCCTTGCTCACGATTAGATCAGCGATGCCTTTCAACTCATCATCGGTGGCCTCGGGGTTCGTGTGCGGCAGGAACAGAAAATAATCGATGCCGTCGAATTTCTGGCCGTCCACCTCGGCGGCGGCGGTGAGGTCGAGCATGTGCTCGAGGCTGATCGGCGGTTCCTGACCTTCGTCGTCGCCTTTACCGACAAGCCCGGGCCACATGGCGTTGTGTAATTTGGGTGCACTCATGGTTCTGTTTGGTTTAAAATTTAAATCCGAAAATCGGGCCGGGGATAATGTGAGAGAGGGCTCCGCAGGTCAAGTCGCCGATTCCCAGCGGCCAAGCGCTAGAATAACTGTGCGTGGGGGATTGTGCTTGCACACGGGGCCGCGGATGGGTAGGAAGTCCGGCCCCTTTTCGGGGATTCCCACGATGCCCGCGTGGCGGAATTGGTAGACGCGCTTGATTCAGGTTCAAGTCCCAGCAATGGGGTGCAAGTTCAACTCTTGCCGCGGGCACCATCTGTTTAGGTAACAAACTAAGCCCAATTTCACTGTTTTAAAATTATTAACAGTGAAAAAGATTATATCTAAATCTAGTGGTGCCTCTTTTTGTGCCTCTTCTGAGGTTGGCCAGAACAAAACTCAACGTGCTTTTGTGCCGGTATTCGATAAGTTCGGCTGCCCCATTCGAGGTCTTTGGAAACGTGGTAGTAAGTTCTACGCGAGGCTTAATCTGCGGGAACCGGACGGAGAATCGAAGCAGAGGCGGGTACCGTTATCAGGCGAGTCAATTGTTCAAGCGTTAGCCGAATTAGAGCGGCTCAAGCTAGAGCGACTTTCCCCTGATACAGTAAAGCGCAAGACCAGTCCAATTTTCTCCGATTACTGGCCACAGTATCTCGCGGAGGTTACTGGAACCAAGCGAGCGATAACATTGAGTTCAGAGCGGGTGTTTTGTAGGCACTGGGCAACAGTGATCGGCGGGCGTCGCCTTCACTTGATAAACAAATCGAACATACTCCAATACCGATCTCAAAAGTTGCGCTCCGGTTGGTCAGGGCGAACGGCAAATTTGGCGATAACCATATTGAACAATGTTCTCGCCCACGCTCAAGACAATGGCCTGATCGACACACTCCCCACCACCGACCTTAAGCCTATCCGTTGGAAGCCAAAAAAACGCCCGCTATTCACCCGGGATCAGATTGAAGCTATTTGCATAGCTGCCATAAAGAACACCCGTAACGGGCAGCTTCTGGCCGATTACGTGCGTCTCATGGTGCGGTGTGGTTCACGAGCTACTGAGACGCTTCGGCTCAAATGGTTGGATGTGGACTGGGGTCAGCAACAGCTCACCATCGGCTCGGACGGCTTAAGCAAGAACCACGAGTCTCGAGCCGTAGATTTCAATACTGCTCTGGCTGAGTTGCTTGGGGAGATGCGCTCCAGAAGCAACGGTTCGGTCTATCTCTTTCCCGCGCCCCGGATGTTTGGGGAGGATGCACCGGCTCGTAGCCTTAAAGAAGCACTCCGCAAAGCCCGCAAACTAGCTGCGGTTGATGGCTTTGGGTACCACGATTGCCGCCACTACTTCATCAGCCACGCCGTGATGAGCGGCATCGACTACATGACCATTGCCCGGTGGGTGGGTCACAAGGATGGTGGAGTTCTGATCGGCCGGGTTTATGGGCACTTGAATGATGAACATGCCAAGCGGCAAGCGAAGAGGTTGAGGCTGGCATGAATGGTAATCATAAGCTGGTTAACAACTCGCTCAATTTACTTCTGCCGACAAAACCGTACATGAACTAGGCCACCGGTACACACAGATGCTCTTCCGCCATTATCGGCAGCTTGTCACAAGGGAGTCAGCCGAGGCGTTCTGGGCCATTTGGCCCTAGATTCTCGAACATCGTTAAACTCTTGACTAGAAACCCTCAATTTATAATTGTCCCGCCGGTTAACTCCCAATCACATAAAATGAAAATCCAATTAAAACAAATCACGAGTAAACTTGTATTTGCTATCGCACTAGGCTGCTTAAGTCAGACGGTAAAGGCAGAGCCATTTCACTGGAACGCTTTTGACATTAAAGTATCGCCCAAAAATGTTGGGCCACTTTTAGAGTTACTTGATGAAACATTTTCTATTCCAGATAAACCGTTTAAAGTAACGCTTAATGAAACGATATTCTCAGACAATGATGTCACCCATGGTCTCTCGATATCATCTGCTGACGTCGATTCAATTAGCTCACTGATGTCTGATGAATTCAAGGAGGGCAGAGAGCAGTTCATGGAAAAGTTTTATGAGTTGGCTGAAGTTAAATCTAAATATACTGGAGTTAGGACTTATACCACAAACATACCCGAAAAAGGTTCTGATGCAAAAAAAGCAGGGAGTTACTTCGGCATGTGGGAAATGGAAATAAAAGCCGCTGATGCACCAAAATTTGTCGAATCATTCATGAAAATGGTTTCCGCAACAAAGGATGTTAGAAGCGGGCATATCGCAGGCATGGGCCTTTATCAATTTGGTAGAGGGAAATCAACTCATTATATCCTCCACTCATTCAAATCGTATTCCGATCTCAAAAAAAGACTGGATGCCTACATGAATAATCAGGGCATGGGCATTTATTTTACAGAGATCAAAGACATAGCAATCCCAGCAGGTAATACGGTCTTCAAGATTATTAAACAGTGGTAGAGATTGCTTAGCTAAACTTATTTCAAAGACTCGCATGGCCGGATACTGTGCGGGTTTTTTTGTGTTAAAGTTTACCTCGGCCTTCTAGGTCATTCGCCTTAGCCAGCACAAAAACGGAGTCGACCGAAAAAAGTTAATCGGCACTGTTCCAAAAAATCAGGAGGCATTACGTAATTTTATAAGTATTTTTTTTGGCATTTTCATTTCATGCCTGTTTTTAAAGGGTTTTATTTTTTTATTTTGTTATCACGTCCGTGCTCAAAAGCGTTCAAAATCATTCGCATGGCCGCAAATAGCGCATCTAAACAAAGAGGTAGGGAAGCTTCCCGAGTTAATCAAAACGACCCCAAACTGATCCGGTTGCCCAAGCAGGGTGCGCCTTGCGAATGGACCGGGCTAAGCAGAGCAAAAATGGCGCAGCTTGTCGTGCCTTCCAAGGAGAATGGGGGTTCGCCGCCAGTGCGTTCGATTTCTCTTGGCCCTGACAAAGATAGCAAGGGTTGGACGAGGCTTATCTACTTCGACAGCTTAATGACTTATCTAGACTCAAAAAATGAGAAGGGCAAATAGCATGCAAAATAAAGTTTCAATAGCTCGAACAAAAGGGATTGCTGTTAAGCCATGCCCAACGGCGGGCGAAGGCGTACACCGGTGGATTTACCACGTTGTTTGCCGCATGATTGACGACAATTTTGATGACCACGAGATCGTTTCTTATTGTGCTGAACACAGCACCCGCGCTTTACAACCTTACGAAGTGGAGAACGCTATCCGTTCCCGCCGCGGATCGCTGCAAAGTAGTATATCGCCCAAACGACTGCGTTGGCCTCGGCGAAGCACAGCCCTTGTTGAGCAATTCATGGGTACTAAAACCGTACCTGATTTGACCAACGCATCCCCAATCCCTGTTGAGGGGTATGACGCCGAGCAAATAATAGATCATCTTTTCCCAGGCAACCCGCTTCTTTGTTGCGGGGTCAGCAGTTGGACATTCGCTACCCGTAGTCGAGACGAATGGCGAGGGCAATTAGCAAAATTCCAATTGATTGTTCCCAGTCCAATGTACGCCCGCCGAGGACTTACACAAGCCGGCAAACGATCCGCTCACACTCTCGGAAATACCGGGCCTCGAAAATACCTTGTCGTTGAGTTTGACGAGGGAAGCCATGACGACCATGCATCTCTTTTGTTCCACTTGAACACCTCTGTCACTCCACTGGTTTGTGCCGTGACGAGTGGCAACAAGTCCTTGCATGGCTGGTTCTTGGTGGAGGATTGGAGCGAGGATAAGCTGGTGAATTTTTTCAAACGAGCCACGAGCGTTGGAGCCGACCCCGCCACTTGGACAAAATCTCAATTTGTAAGAATGCCCAATGGTCGCCGGGCAAATGGCAACCTCCAAAAAATAATACACTTCAACCCCCCAAGATATGCTCCCTTTTGAAATATTCCACCATCCCTTATCGGGCCGATTCTTCATGCGAGACAACCGCGAACGCTTCCTCTCCCTAAATGGCGATGCTGTTAAGAGGCAGTTAAAGTTGCGCGGGGTTCGAGGCGCGAAGTTGCAGGGCGAAAACATGAGTGACGTTGATCGCGTCCTTGCTGAATGCACCCACGAATACTCCTGCGAATATGCCGGGCCGCTCGCGGGCCACATGGCTGGAGTGTTGGAG
>ENA-OREN01003981-OREN01003981.1-marine-metagenome-genome-assembly--contig:-NODE-3981-length-13234-cov-5.944516_pt1 | contig 13234 bp, 7 predicted proteins | sample MGYA00248624_ERZ508555 | MGnify/ENA primary metagenome ERZ508555 (study PRJEB26222, sample SAMN06267773) | marine metagenome | isolation source: Saanich Inlet, British Columbia, Canada | place...
ATACTTCTATAATAACCAACTCTGTCCTCCATATCCATCTTGTATTGAAGATTATGTAGGAGAGCAAGATACAAGTGGTTGTCCTTCAGTTGTTTGTGAAACTTATTATAATGAAAATGTTGCTCCCATTTTATCATCGAACTGTATTGGATGTCATTCAGGGTCATCGGCATCTGCTGGATTATATTTGGACTCGTATACAAGCGTTTACTCTGCTATCAAATCAGGAAATGTTTTGGACCGTGTAAATCGCAGTAGTGGTGCCAATGGATTTATGCCACAAGGCGGACAAAAATTATCGAATGCCAATTTGGATATTCTGCAAACATTTTTTGATATGGACTGCAACGAATGAAGAGTAAGATATATTAATTGTTATCATCCCATCCAGCCCCACATTCGTGGGGTTTTTTGTTACTGGGATGATGTGTAGATTATTTTACTTTTGTAATCTTTTTATTAATAGGGGGGATATCTTTTTGTTGAAATCTTTTGTTAATGATTTAATTGTAACTCTTACATATTTTGGATCTCTACTTAATTTCTTAGCGATTGTCTTATTGGGCGTTCCCTTATTATTCAATTTCCATATCTTTTGTTGTTGTTCTGTTTTAGATGCTAACCATTTAGCTGTGATCTCATTGTAATGATCCAATTCATCCTCTTTAAAATAATATTCATAATTAATATTTTTCTGATCATTTTCCGTACCAGCGGTATATTTTTCATTAGTTTCAACTACACTATTTTCTTCAGGATGATATCCCAGTTTTTTAGCGAGATCAGCTTCCATCTCATTAATTAATTGATTTTGGTCATATTTTTTTACTTTTAAATCTGCTTCTCTTATATCATTTATCGTATCTATAAAATGTTCAGCCAATTTTATTTTTTCGTATAGACTTACATATTCCTCAAGATAATCCAGCGGCATTTCTTCAGGACTGTTATATCCCTCATTTTTAGCCTTAGCGATTAACGCTTTATAGTCGTCTATTAGTTTCTTAATCATTTAATCTTTTATTAAAGTACATAACTATACATAACAAAATTGGTGTCTAATTGTCATATTCTGGCATATTATGACATATTTATAAGTAAAAAATAGGGGGGCATTTCGCCCCCCTTTTTTTCTGTATCACTTGTCGAGAACCTAACAAGATTCTCACCCGTGATCCGGGTGAGACTCGAACTCACGGCCAATGGCTTAAAAGGCCACTGCTCTACCAACTGAGCTACCGGATCAAAAAATATTAATTATTGCTTAAAAAGCGGTGGGAAAATTACATTTTTTGTAATGGGATACGAAAGAAAAACGGAAATTTTTTCAATGAATTTAAATGTAATCTTTCAAGTCGTATCATTTGATCTTTTACATGGGGCACTTAAATCATTTAAAAAAGGGGAATATCGTCAACTTAACCTTAGATTTTACTCCTTGACTTTTCAAGGGGACTATAGTCAACTTCAAGTATAAGTCTTTGGGGAAAAGGGAAGGGAAGTCTGTAATTTCTTTTATATGGCCATCCTACACATACTTTATTACCTATAACCAAATTCGGCTTTGAAAATAAACGACCAAGGAGGTTTTATGCGAAAGCTTAAACCAATTGCCATACTATGTTTCTTTACAGGAATGCTTTTTTCTGGTCAGACAGGAAAGATTGCTGGGATAGTAACAGATGCTAGTTCAGGCGGCGCACTTGTTGGTTGTAATGTTCTTGTTAAAGGGACATCACAAGGTGCAAGTACCGATGCGAATGGTGAATATTTTATCATTAATCTTTCTCCCGGCTCTTATGATCTGGAATTTTCCATGATCGGGTATGTTGCTTATACTGCAGAAGGGGTTAGCGTGAATATAGATGTTACGACACCTGTAAACGCTGCCGTAAGTACAGAAGCCGTAGCCATGTCTGGTATAGTTGTTACAGCTGAACAGCCTGCCATTGAAAAAACACTCACATCCACAAAACAAATTGTTTCTGGTGATATGATGAGCGGTATGGCAGTTACAGATGTGAAAGATGTTATTAAAACACTGCCAGGTGTTACTGAATTTGGTGGTGATTTACACATCCGCGGCGGAAGATCCGGTGAAGAAATGTACCTTGTAGATGGTGCATCTGTAACCAATGCAGTCATGGGCGGGGAAGCAATTCCCGTTAATCCTGGAATGGTTGGAGAACTGCAGTTAATTACTGGTACTTTCAATGCTGAATATGGACAGGCAATGTCTGGCCTCTTTAATACAGTGCTGCGTGAACCACCAAAAGGTTTTCATGCCAGTGTTGGTTTTCGTACCACACTTGGTCAAGACTATTTCAAAGCAGATGCGGGCACTTTCAGTGGGACAGATGTTTATGCTGAAACAATGGATATTGTTGATGATCAGGGCGAGTATACAGCTGGCGTTAAAGGCACTGATTACACAGAGACCGCTTTTGGCGGTGAAAAAACCATTATGGATTTCAGTGCCGGTTTTGGTACTGGTGAATTCGGCGGTGTTTTTTCCTTACGAACATTGGATGATGGTGGACGTCTTCCAGGGTTAGAAGAAAATTTACAGAATGTCCAGGCGAAATTAAATTACCAGCTTGGCAGCAGTCTTAAACTAAGTGCTGAAGTAATGAATTATACCAGAAATGGTTTTTATGATCCTTACTATGACGCAGAGCGCATGGATGCAGGTCTGGATATCTGGCAATGGCTCTGGGCCATGGATCAGTATCCCCGTACAGAAGAGAGCGCTACTCAATTTGGTGTGACTGCCAATTATGTGATGTCTCCTAGTACAAATATCACAGTTCGTGCCGATATGATGATGCGTAAGCAGGAAGATGGCGCGAAAAATGGCGATGGCTTTATAGACTTTGTGGATAATGCCAAGGTAACTGCAACAACATCTTATAATGGTGCGGATGGTCCAAACCATACTAAGGTTATGGAAGACACGTTGAACTCCAATGCCTGGTATAATTTGGAAAATGTTTACGGACAGTATTTTAAATCCGAAGAAACCATTACCACCATTGGTGTCCATGCCACAAGCCAGTTGAATAATCGTCACCAGTTGAAAGCAGGTTTTGATTATCGTATGTTTGATCTGGATCGCTGGGGACACGATGTCTGGAATGGCAGGACACTGGGTTATACTGAAGCAAATCCTAGATTGCAGTTCAATAATTTTGGTGGCGCTACACCTACTGAAATAGCAGCGTATGCACAAGATCAGATGGAATTCAATGATATGATCTTAAATGTGGGCTTACGTTTTGACGGTTTTGATGCAGGGTCGGACAAAGGTGTTTGGGCGCCAAACGATCCCATAACTGATGCGGCTGGTGATGGAACAGTTAATCCTTTTGATCCATCTAAAAGAACCGCAACAGAAATGAAAACTCAAATCAGTCCCAGACTTGGTGCTTCATTCCCTGTAGGAGATAATATGGCTTTTCGTTATGCATATGGCTCCTTCTTCCAGCGCCCAGAATTTTATTCACTTCTGAATAACCACATGGCTCAAATGGATGGCGGAACCGAATCTGGTTTCTTTATTTATTTAGGAAATGCGAACCTTGATCCAATGAAGAATACTATTTATGAAATGGGACTGCAATACAGTTTAGCATCCAATCTCAAGCTGGATGTATCTGGTTATCATAGAGATATTTCAAATCTGCAAGCAGCTCAGGAAGTTTATGCCATCCCTTATCAGGATGATGGCACCGGTCATGACAATGATGCAGAGTGGAGTGCAGATGAAACCTTCGAAGCAGCTCACTATAGTGTCATGGTCAGTGATCACTTTGGTGATGTTCGCGGTCTGGAAACGAGCTTATCGATGACAGGGCAATCCGGTCTTACTGGACGTGTTTCTTATACGTTCTCTATTGCCCGAGGTACTGCATCAGACAAGATCAATGCTGGTAATGGTAGTTTAAGCCAGGATGGCGGAACAATAAAAGCCAATATGTTGACAATGACAACACTAGACTGGCACCGTCCGCATATTCTGAATGGGTATGTTGATTACCATATGGACATGAGCGGATTGCTACAGAGTGCAGGTGTCAATTTGACATTTAATGCACAAAGTGGATTACCCGTTTCAGCTCGGTCAGGAGTTGGTGGTGCATCACTGAAGAATAGAGCTCCAAGTACAATTGATTTAAACCTGAAGCTGGATGCGCGGCTTTCTGTAGCCGGTATAAGCCCAACACTCTATCTCTTGGTTGAGAACGTTATGAATAATCAGAATGTTGTTGCAATTGCTGATCCAGGGTCATTTTTTGATGAAGCTTCAGCTTATCATAATATTGCCGCTGGTTCTACAAATAATCTGATGGCTTATGGCAAACCAATGACGCTCAATTTTGGCGTTCAGATCAACTACTAAAGGATGATTTAAGGAGTTAATGATGAAAAATAAAAGAATCTTTAATACAGTCCTGACAGGTATAATGCTCTGGGGACTGGCAACAACTGTAATGGCCAAAGATAGGCTGGACGTGCTTGACAGGTCCAGAATTGCTGGCAGAACTTTATCGCCTGTAGCTGGACAAACATATGTTTATCACACAAATGGCGCTCTCTGGATGGGCTGGGATTCCTATGGTAATACAGGTGACCAAACCTGTGGTGCTATTATCCCCGGCTGGGTTTATCCGGGTGCTAATGAGGCGGCAGGTCACGGTTATTTGAACTATAACTGTAGGGCTGGCTACTGGATCATCGCTGATATTGGCGGTACGCTCTACGAAGGTACCACAGGTCAATATGATATTAGCGAAGGAACCGAGCCAGGCGAAACTTCCAGCGGATGGGCAGGCAGTGATGGCGACTACAACAAGGAACCGTGGGTAACAACCACGACTTGGTCTATTCCAAGCGCAAGCCTGGATGTTGTTGCAACGCGTCGCTCCTGGAGTTTCAATGGAGCAGCAAACACTTATTTCAAAATCGGTGACCACGATTACAATGACTTTGTCATTGATGAGATCCAAGTAATCAACAATGGTTCTGCAGCAGTTGATGAGATTGTTTTGGCATCAAAAGCAGATCATGATGTAACCTGGAACGTTCCATATCCAGATTGGGATTATGCCTTTTGGACCGATGATATTGTTGACTATGATGCAGACTATATGTTAACTATGGAATTGGATGGTGATGACCCAGGATCTGCTGCCAATGATTTTGGTATTGATGATCCGGCACGTGAATATCGCGGTGTACGTGTGGGGCAAACACCATTAAGTATTGCCGGTACAGCTTACGGGTCGCTTACAGCTGCTGATGTAAACCATATGTGGTGGACAGGTGATGAGGATCCTCAAACAGTCGCTTCCAGATATGCTATGGCAACTAAGGTAAGCGGAACAGGTGATAAGAAAAATCTTAATCCAACTCCTATGGATATGCGTTATTTACAGTCCTATAGTGGCGGTGCTTTGGCGGTTGGTGATACAGCAACATTTATTGTGGCAATATTGGCTGGTGCTGGTCTTGCCAATACACAGCAGGCAGCTGCTAACGCACGCAAAGCCTACGACTGGAACTGGAATCTACCCAAACCTCCAGCAGCTCCACAGATTGCTGCTGATGGTGTTTCAACGAAAGCAGATGGTACGGTAGATCTTACATGGTCTTATAGCGATGCCCAAATAGCTACCGCAGATCCCGATAAAGGATCAGCTGATTTTGCAGGTTTTCGAATCTATAAAGCAGCCACGGCTCCAAGACAGAGTGCTGGTGATATTATGACTGCCGAAGGTGTTTCAGCTGATGCCGAAGGCCAAACTGCAGTAGCAAACGGAAAACCGTTCACATCTGCTTCTACAGGACCTTATACCATGGTTCTGGATATTCCTGCAGGCAGTGTAGGTGATTATGGTGGTAATGGGACCTATTCATGGAATGATACAAAAGTAGCCATTGGTTTAACATACTGGTATTATGTATCGGCATATGATGCAGCAGGAACAGACGCTGTGCATGGATCCGTTCCATCTTTGGAAAGTTATTACACCATGTGTTACCCCATGCAGGCTGCACCTGATGGTGGTGGGGGTATGATTAGTGATACACCTCCGGCAACAACAGTGTCTGTAGAATCACTTACCTATGAAGGTTTAGATGGATCTACCAATGATGTATTTGTGGCACCAAATCCCTGGAGAGGTTCAGTCATGGAAACTTTTCATGGCGCAACAACTGCAAACAGTTACTTTGTCAGGTTTTACAATGTCAAAAGCGGGGATGATATCCGTGTGTTTGACGTAGGTGGAAATCTGGTGTATGAAAGCGCAGCCACAGCTGCAGGTTCATTTGATTGGAATCTGGTCTCTCGAACCCGCAATCAGATTGTAACAGGTGTATATTATTGGCAAGTAGGGGATCAGTCAGGGAAACTGGCTGTCATCCGATAACCGAAGGAGAAAAATAAAATGAAATCAATCATAAAAAATCCAATGAAATGGTTGACCATATCTCTTGTGGTTATCTCATTTCAAACAATAACTATGGCAGAAGGCGATAATGACAAAGTTGGGTCATCTGCATTTAAATTCCTGAATATCCAAACAGATGCTCATGGTGCTGCCCTGGGCGGTCTCGCTGCTCAAGCTAGCGGTGCAAACGCTCTTTTCTGGAACCCTGCTGGTATAGCTGGTTCTGAAGGAATTGGTGTTAGTGCTGGCATGACGCAATGGCTGGTGGAAACAACAGTCATGAATGCTGGTGTTGTAATGCCAATGATGGGTGGTACGATAGGCTTGTCCCTCGTATCTGTTGACTATGGCGAGATTATGAAATCCGGTTGGGCTGGTACATCAGAATTTGTATTTGAACCAAACCAAGGTTCTTTTAAGCCAACTGACATGTCACTGCAAGCCAGTTATGGGAGAAGCTTATCTGATAAATTTTCCCTTGGCGCTACTGCTAAAATGATTAGCCAGAACATTGATGATGTAAGTATCAGTGGATTAGCTTTCGATATTGGGACCCAGTTTAATACAGGTTACCGCGGTATAAGTATGGGGGCAGTTATTTCAAATTTTGGTCCTGATGTTGATTCACAGGCTCCGGAAGAAGCTTCCTATGAGGAATTCCCAGGAATGTCATTACCCATGACTTTTAGTTTTGGTGTGGTAGGAGAAGCAATTCCAGGACTGAACGCTGGTCTTAATGTACTTAAACAGGCAGATATGGCCCAGGAATTCATCTTCAATGGAGAGTATTCCGTCGCTGGTCTTGCATCCCTTCGCTTCAGCTATAATATCAGTAATCCTCAACAGCCCATGTCATTTGGTGCTGGTCTTGGTATGGCTGGTATAACCGCGAATGTTGCTTTTTCAACAACACTACATTTTGACCCAGTGATGCGGTTTGGCATAGGATATGCTCTCTAAGTAAGAGATTACATCTATTTCATAAAAAAGCCGTTCTGAAAGGAGCGGCTTTTTTTGTAGGTTCAACTATGATGAGATCATCAGTAACAGTAATAATTTTTTTAACGAATACTCTTTTTGCCCAATCATTCGATTTTGTAGATCAAGCAGGAATAAATGGTTTAGAGTTTGATCATGATCATGGGGGTTCCGGAGACAAATTTTATGTGGAAACTATGGGGTCCGGTGTCTGCCTTTTAGATTATGATAATGATAATGATTTAGATATCTATTTTTGCCAGGGTGCTCCCTTACCGGGATGGAGAAAAAATGTAAAATTGGAAAATAAACTCTTTCGGAATGATGGAGAGCGATGGACAGATGTGAGTAAATCAGCTGGCATTGCAGATGAATCGTATAGTATCGGATGTACCTGCGGGGATATTGATAATGATGGAGATACAGATCTTTATGTTACGAATTATGGGGAAGATACCTTTTATTTGAATAATGGCGATGGCACATTTTCTGACCAAACAAATACAGTTGGATTGTTTAACGATGAATGGGGTTCCAGCGCAGTATTTTTTGATATGGATAATGATGGCTGGCTCGATCTTTATGTAACAAATTATGTAGAATTCATTACCGATAAAAATCCATGGTGTGGTGATCATCAGAGTGGAAAGCGGGCTTATTGTGATCCGGATATTTTTAAAGGTGTGCCGGATAAGTTGTTTCAAAATATAGGCAATGGAACATTTCAGGATATTTCAAAAGATGCGGGTATTTCCAATCAACAGGGCAAAGGGTTAGGTGTTGTTCCCGGTGATATTGATGGAGATGGAGATCTGGATCTGTATGTAGCGAATGACAAGGTTATGAACCATCTCTATATTAATGATGGGCAGGGAGGATTTTCAGAAGATGCACTTTTTGCAGGTGTGGGCTATAACGAAAATGGTAGGGCAGAAGCTGGAATGGGAGTTGATTTTTCAGATGTGAATCAAGATGGCTGGCTGGACCTGTTTGTGACCAATTTCAGTGGTGAATCCAATACACTCTATATCAATGATAAATCAGGTTCCTTTGTTGATCAAACTTTCCTGGCGGGGTTGGGTCAATCCAGTTTGAATTATTTGGGATTTGGCACAAAATTCATTGATCTTAATTATGATGGTTACCAGGATATTTTTGTGGCGAACGGACACGTAATTGATAATATTCAATATTTTAATAAAGACTACAGCCATGCTCAGAAAAAACAGATTTTCCTGGGAGATGGATCCGCTTCTTTTACTGAAGTTTCTTCTGATGAAATTGGGGATGCTAAAACGCCCAGCGTTGGCCGCGGTGCTGCATTCGGGGATCTAGATAATGATGGAGATATTGATATTGTTATTTCAAATAATAATGGTCCAGCCAATCTCTTGATCAGATCCGGGAAGCCGAATTTAAATTGGATCGGGTTCGAACTTGTGGGTGGTCAATCAAACCGGGAAGGCATTGGTTCCAGAATTGAAATTGAATCAAATGGCGATAAGCAAACGCAATTTGTTAGTATGGGTGGCAGTTATCTTTCATCTAACGATAAACGAGTCTTATTTGGATTAAATAAAAACCAAGCAATTGATAGACTGACCATTCAATGGCCTAGTGGACTACTTGCGGTATTTGAAAATATGAAAGCCAATCATTACTATATCATTGAAGAAGGAGGGAAACCATCAATACTACAGTATTAACCATTTTGCTTTCAATCCCACTCTTGGGCCAGGAGCTGTCCCTGGGACAGTTAATGTTAGAAAACAAACAGTACCACCAGGCTGTAAAATTCTTTTCTGAATTCCTTATAAATAATCCAAAGAATCTTGAAGCATTGAATGGTCTTGCGGAAGGGCAACACCGGTCTGGCGATCCTATGACAGCAATCTTGACCTATCAAAAAAGCTTGTCGCACCAACCTGATCAGCCGGAAGCATGGATCAGCATTGGGAATATCCAATATTATAATAATTTATTTCCAGAGGCGACATTATCTTATCAAAAATCAGTTGAACTGGATCCAACCAACTCCAAGGTCTATAATAATCTTGGCTCTGTTTTAAAGGAACAAAAAAGGTTTGATCAGGCCATCTCTAATTTTAAAAAAGCCTATAACCTTGATCCAAAATATGCTCTGGCTTGCAGGAACCTTGGAGATATATTTTTAAGGCAGGGACAAAAAACCGAAGCCGTTTTTTGGCTCAAAAATGCAGTTAATCTGGATCCGGAAAATATGCGTGGACAGTATTGGCTGGGAAAGGCTTTTTACCAGTCTGGGGAATTTGAAAATGCTAAAAACCAATACCTCCGCGTTCTTTCAAAAAGGCCAGGCCTTCATTCCGTTCACCATGACCTGGGGCTGGCATATTTCGGAATGCGACACTATAGCGAAGCGATCGACCATGTACAACAGGCAATCCGTGCAAACCATTCCATTTACATATATTATCTTTCTCTAAGCAGATTATTTTCAAGTCTACATGATGAAACAACTGCATTGGCAGTATTGGATTCTGCACATCAATATGATCGATCAATTCCTGAAATCTGGATCGCAAAAGGTGATATTCATAAATCAGGAGAACGATTTGAAGATGCTCTTAAAGCTTATCAAATATCTTCATCTTATGATTCAAAAAACTGGAAGGGATATTATAAACAGGGTGTTGTTCAATATTATTTGGGGCGTTTGAATGAAGCCCTTTCCTCTTTGGAGTTGGCCCATGAAATTGACTCGACCCAAAGTGAAATTAACCATTTTTTAGGGTTAGTCCATTTAAAGCAGGAAAAAGTACAAATGGCCAATTATTATTTAGTAAAAGCGTCAATGGCTGATGGTTCAAATGCAGATATTTTATTTCATCTGGGACAGTCATATTCATATTTAAAAAAGACCCAAAAAGCGAAGTTGAACTTTGAAAGATCATTAGAGATTGATCCCAATAATTCTGAAGCATTATATGCCTTGGGGCAAGCCTATCGAACTTTAGGCGAAAAAGAAGCATCGCAGGTTACCTTAGAAAAATTCAAACAAATCTCTGATTTTGAAAAATCAAAAAAAACACTACAGAAACAAATTTCCAATCGACCCAAAGATTTGAAGATTAAAAAAGAATTAGCTGCATTATTTGAATCAATTGGTGACTTTAAATCTGCGGCAGATGTTTGGCAGCAAGCAGCCTATTTTGGAGATCAGAATGCACAATTGGAATTGAAAAGACTCAAGTCCGAATTGAAATAATGAATTATTTGGCATATCTAATACTTGTCCAGATATCAACCGGTGCATTTCTCCGGCTGGCAACACCCGTAGGCTTTTATTACTATTATTTGGTTTTAGCGCATATTACATCGGGATTTCTTTATTTGGGATATGTTGTAACTCATTTATACAAGAAATATGAATTGGGAAAGTTGCTCTTTTTTGAACCAAAAGATTATTTGATTATTCTAACTGTTCTTTTTGGATTTCTTACTTTTTTGACAGGAAGAATAGGAAATTTGGGAGAAATCCTTGTAACACTTCATCTAGTTTCTGCAATCGGATTTATTTTAGCCACATTGGTTCAATATCAAACCCGGAATAAAAAACTTATCCGTCACGGAATTGGTCTTATCTTGGCGGTGGGTGTCTTGTTGGGGGTAAATAAAATTTACAATTCCAAATCAATCTCAAAAGAAAATAATGAAACCTATTTTTTACCATCTCCCGTAAAAACGGAAACAGGACATTATTTAAATACGTCCTCTATTGACCGATCCCAGCGCTGTGGAACGAGTGGCTGTCATCCAGATATTTATGCACAATGGCAACAATCAGTGCACCGACTTTCTTCCTTTAATAATCCATTTTATAAATCATCGGTAGATTACCTCATGGACACAGCAGATTCAACGACTGTTCGATGGTGTGCAGCTTGTCATGACCCTGTTATGCTTTTATCCGGGATGATGCATGAGAAACCGAATATAACAGTGGATGAAGCTCATTCGGGAATCACCTGCGAAACATGTCACGGCATCACATCCATCCAGGATATAACCGGAAATGGAAATTATGTCTTAGATCAGCCCGTGGAGTATCCATTCAGTCATTCATCTGGAATTTTACAAAAAATTAATCAAATGTTAATCAAGATTGAACCCCGAGCCCATCGACAAAAAATGTTGCTTCCTGTTCATTCTGAAAGTGATTTCTGTATGACGTGTCACAAGGTGAGTCTGGATAAGCCCCAAAATAATTATCGGTGGCTACGAGGGCAGAATGAATATGATGCCTGGCACCACAGTGGCGTAAGTGGAAATGCTGTGGCTAGTTTTTATGAGCCATCCAGCCCATTGAAATGCCAGAATTGCCATATGGGATTAGAAATTTCCAATGATAGAGGGAATGATGCAGGTAAAGTTCGAGGTCACTATTTTAATGCAGTTAATACTGCCTTGCCTTCTCTAAAAGATCACCTGAATTCTGAATGGATAAAAAGAACAACTGACTTTATGCAGGATGAAAAGATCGCCGTAGACTTTTATGGTACAGAGATAAATGGAAATTTTACCAGTCCTTTGCAGGATAAAATCACGCTTCAACCCGGCACAAATGTTCGGATTGATGTGGTGGTCAGGACAAAAGGAATTGGACATAAATTTCCAGGTGGAACAATCGATTCCAATGAACCATGGCTCCAGGTATTTGTCCAAAATGAAAATGGAGAAACCATTTATGGCAGCGGATTATTAGATGGGAAAAAATTTGTAGATCAGTCAGCCCATTTTTTCCGGAGCATTCTGTTAGATAAACATGGGGAATTCATTTTAAAACGCAATCCACACGAGTGGGTTACCACATTGTATAATAATTCCATCCCGCCTGGGTCTGCAGAAGTAATTCATTATGAATGGAACGTTCCTGATAACTTGAAAGTCGGATTTAAGATTATTGTAAACCTGAATTATAGAAAATTCAACCGCAGAATTACAGAAACATTTTTAGATGAACCCATCAATCTTCCCATAGTGACTATGGCTTCGGATACAGTTTTAATTGTGGCGCATCCGCAAAAATTAAATCTCAAAGTTGAAGATGCAATTCGGATTAATGATTACGGCATTGGTATGCTCCGACAAAATAATCTGGAAGCTGCCCGGATAGCATTTACCCGGGTGACGGAAATAAACCCAAAATATGCCGATGGATATGTCAACCTTGCTCGGGTTCATATCAAAGATGGGAAATTTGATTTGGCGGAACAAGCATTATCATTTGCGGAATTCATAAAACCCAAATTCCCAAAAGTGGCTTTTTTTCGCGGGTTGATCGCTAAAAAATTGGGCAACTATGCCAAGGCGATCCAACATTTCGAACAGGTACGTAAAACCCATCCTGAAGATAGAATCAATATAAATGAATTGGGTCAGACCTACTATTATAATCAGGAATATGATCAGGCTTTGTATGTTTATTATGAAGGTATCCAGATCGATCCTGAAGATGCACAGGCTCATTATAATATGATGCTGGTGAATAAAAAACTGGGGAACCAGGACAAAGCCCGGGAACATCAAAATTATTATTTAAAATATAAACCGGATGAAGAAGCCCTATCCATTAGCCAATCGGCAAGATTAAAATATCCCCACGCCAATAACGAGGCACAAAAAGTTCATTCACATAGACTATTTCAAGTGGATGAATTTAGGTCACTTAAATAATATTTATCAAAGGCAGCCAACAAACTTTCCTGTCCGGAATATGGTGCAGGGGAATATTTTTTAGACTGGATTCCTAATTGAGATAATTC
>ENA-OREN01003982-OREN01003982.1-marine-metagenome-genome-assembly--contig:-NODE-3982-length-13228-cov-8.416242_pt1 | contig 13228 bp, 11 predicted proteins | sample MGYA00248624_ERZ508555 | MGnify/ENA primary metagenome ERZ508555 (study PRJEB26222, sample SAMN06267773) | marine metagenome | isolation source: Saanich Inlet, British Columbia, Canada | place...
TTTTCCTACAATATGGCACGCTCCGAATTTGGTTTTTTGTGGCCTCTTATAGGAGGTGTGCTACTCATGTTATCTCTGGTATTTTTATACCACGATAGTGCGAAAACTATAGCTTGGATTCTCCTATTTTCTACAGTTACTATTTTTTTAGGAACCATTTTAAATAGAGCTTATTTATCCTTTTTTCAACCTAAACCTCCTATTTAATTTTTTTAAAAAAATTTTACTTATGTCGCGCTACGGAGCACATTCCCACTGCCCTTTTAAGGTTTTAAAGATAAGGGAATGGCTCTGATATTTGACCTGTCGCCCAGTAGACAGAACGTCCTACCCACTCACGTATTCCCTGAGAAAATCTTGCAATTTCTCTAAGGTCAAACTTTAACCTGATTCTCTAGTCTGTTTCAACAATTCCCACCAGTGCCATCAACAAAATAAATTCAAACTCTTAAAGAGAAAGACCTTTAATATGAATTGAACATTCTTCTAAATCAGGTGGCCAGCTTTTAAGAGGAGAGAGTTTTTCTAAATAGCAATCTTTTCATTTTAAGTTTTCCAAGAGCCTTTTCAAACCTGTTTGTTGGCTTATTATTGACCAAAGATAGAAGCATACTTGCAAAACGATTTGGCCGGAATAAAAACGACAGCGAGTAAAACAGTGCCATAAAGCCAAAGTTAAAAACAGTAAGTTGCTTGTTTGAAATCTGATCCGAATAAGATAAGGGAGCGCTAAGCCCACAATATCTAAGTAAATCATGAAAATAATTATCATTAATTATCAATTTTTCTTTTCCTTTGAGGCTTTCAAATAGCTCAGAACCTGGGTATGGAGTAAAAGGAATTATAGCTACCCCGTGAACTCCGAGAAAAGCAAGCCTTGCTAGAGCGGGAACGTTTTCCCAAAGGTGTCTGATACTTTCATGAGGGAACCCAATGACAAAACTCACCTTGACCACTAATTTTTTTTTCAATGCCGAGCTAATGGATTCGGACATCTTTTCTTTTTTTATTTTTTTCTTTATTAGTTTGAGGGTTTCATCAGACCAACTTTCTGGGGCGTATCCTATGTGATTACAACCGGATTCATGCATAAGCCCTAGGGCTTCGTCATCTAAAGCTTCAGATCGAGTACCAAGAGGCAGCTCGTAGTTGATTTTAAGCCCTCTTTGAATAATTAGTTTACAAAATGTAACAATCCAATCCTTCCTTATGATAGCTGTCAAATCAAAAAAATCGAAATTAGTCGCATTATATCGATCCATATAAAACTCAATTTCATCGAGCAATTCCTCAGGCAATCTTGCCTCCCAACGAGTGCCCCACATCTGAGGGCTTGAACAAAAAGTGCAAAGATAGGGGCAACCTCGGCTAGCCAAAACCGGAATGGTAATTTCACTCTCAACACCAAAGTGCATGTCTGCATTAAAATACGCAGTTAATGGGAATAGCTCCCATTCTGGCCAGGGTATTTTACTAACTCCTCTAATCCGAGTTCTTTGCGGATTAACTCTAATCTCATCAGCTACGCGGTAGGCCAGCCCTGGGATATTTTCCAGGACTTTGTTACTTTTTTTCGCCTCCACTAATTCAACGATGGTGTCCTCTCCTTCCCCTAGAACACAGCAGTCTAGGGCATCGCAATCGCGCAAAGAATACTCACACATACTAGTGACATGCTCTCCACCTGCAACAATATAGGTATTTGGGAATTGCTTCTTAATATCAGTTATAAGATCTCGGCATAACGTCCAATCCTGAGAAAACATACAGGAAACTCCGATCATCTGTTCCTTCAATGGAATACGGCTTATTATTTCTTGGTTCGACAATCCATGTCTCATAGTCTCTGGAACTTTTTCAAAAAGACTAAACTGTTCGATTCCCTCGCCGACCGCATCAATAACTCTAGGGTTAAATCCGGCGTGTTTTAAGCTTGCAGCAAGGTAGGCTAGGCCAAGAGGGGGAAGGCTGCTCTGCATCCAGTTATTTTTGTTACCGAGTGTTGGAGTCCTAATTAATGTAATCATATTTTGGTGCTCTTCGTCCTACTACCACAATAGGAACAATTTATGTGAAAGTAAAAAATTTAACCCTATAATATCATGAGGTATATTTCATACGTTAAAATTCATTCCAGCCTTAATCTAAGGGAAGTTTTCATGATGAAAGTTCTTTTAATTACAGCCCCTCGGGATGGAGAAGTGACAGAGTTTATTAGTCCAAATATTCTTAGCTATGACATGCTTCACTACCCACCACTGGGCCTGCTCGCAATAGCCGCCGAAGTGGATCCTCGGCATGAATTAAAGGTTTTAGATACAGTTACCAAAAATATGACCATTCAGGAATCTATAAACTATATTGTCGAATTTAAACCCGACTTATTAGGGATGTCTATAGTTTCCAGACGTATTTATCCCTCCACAGCTCTTTTCAGGCAAATAAAGGAATTGATGCCGAATTTGATAACGGTCGCTGGCGGCCCTCACGTTAATGACTTTTCTGTCGAGACTATGCGTTTGGGCAGTATAGATTATGGCCTAGCGGGATATTGTGAAAAAACGTTTCCAAAATTGGTAGAGGCTTTAGACCAAGATAATGTTTCCGAATCGGATTTAAAAAAAATTCCAAACCTATATTACTTTGTTGAGGATGATCTTCGGTCTACACCTCCTTCCACTGAGCCGGTCATTTTGGACGACCTACCATACCCTAGGCGAGAACTCGTAAACCTAAGGGATTACTACACAGCTGTTGATGAAGAACAGATGACAACCCTTTATACTTCAAGAGGATGTCCATATAAATGCTCCTTCTGTGACGTTCAGGAGAAAAATTACTATTACCGCTCTACTAAAGGTATTGTGGATGAGTTTGAATATATTCTCTCGCTGGGAATTAAAGAAATTGCAATTTTCGATGACACTTTCAACATGGGGCGTAAAAGAGTTATTGATATGTGTGAAGAAATCCTTCGTAGAGGCCTAAAAGTGAAATGGAGTGCCCGGGTTCGAGCCCACCCATTTGATACGGAAATGATTAAAATAATGAAAGAAGCTGGGTGTGTGCGGCTCCAATGTGGTGTGGAATCTTTAAATCCCATATCCTTAAAAAATATGAAGAAGAAAGTCACTCTTGAGCATATAAGAAATTTTTTTTCTATGTGTGATGAAATGGGAATCGAAACTTTGGGCTATTTCATTCTTGGTTTTCCAGAAGAAACACATGAATACAGGCAAAAATTTTATCAGGAACTAAAACGTCTTAATCCCACTTATATGGAGTTGAGCATCCTTTATCCGCTTGCCAAAACCCCATACTATGAGGATTTGATCAAAAATGGAGTCTATGAAAGGGATTTTTGGGGTGAATTCTTCAAGAATCCTGTTAGAGACTGGAATGTTCCTCCATACCGCCAGCCAGAACTTCAGGCTGAATTGAATACAATGGTAGATGTTCTTTATAAGAAGTTCTATCTCTCACCAGGTTTCATAATCAAAGAACTTCAAAGAAAAACCTCTTTTGAAATGTTCATGCGTAAGGTTCAATTGGCATTTAAAATGATGTTTATCGATTGGAAAAAAAACCCTACTTGATCACGTTTCAATTTAAACCTCTATTCAATATCCGTTATAAAAATAACCCTATCATCACAACATAAATACTCATTCAACTTTGATCGTCAGCATCAAGCTCTTTCCAAAATGCATCTAAACAATATTAACTCTTCTGCATTTGGCAAAATTACTAACCCTGCTAATATGGGTCGCATCTTGGGGAATATTGGGAATCGAATTTCCCCCTAATGTAATCTAAAGGGGAAAGCGATCAAAATTTTTATGAGTATTATGACGAATGGTTACAACCCAATGAAAAATATAGAAAAGTTATGGTCCTCGGTTTTTAAAAAGGAGTTTCAACCCCCCTCTGCTTTTCTTCTGCCATCTTCGCACATAGCGGATGATTTAAAACTTCTTTATCTACTATTTTCGACAGATCGCTAATGAAAGGTTTATGTGAGAATGGTAATCGTTTTTGCAAATCATCACAAAAATTTGTTATCGATTCAAATACGGATTGCATTTTCTTCGTTTACTTGTGGGGCCTTGTTTGATTGAAATATTTGAGTTTACAATAATGCGCCGCAGCTAGCATACGTAAAAATTTCTTTCAATGTTAAGAGAAAGTAATAATTAGCCGACGTGTCATTTAGTAAACCTGCATTTCAAAAGGATTGTAATTTGTGAAAAGTATAGATATTGTCATTCCTATTTTTGATGAGGAAGGAATTGTTGAAGAGCTGATCCTGAGACTTCAAAAAATCACAAAAGACTTAAATTACCAATTCAAGTTCATTCTTGTGGATGATGGTAGCGGTGATAACTCCCTAAACATTCTTTTGGCTCTGCAGGCCAACGAGCCAAGGCTAGAGGTAATTAAGCTCTCAAGAAATTGGGGACATCAAAATGCTTATAATGCTGGGGTTGATCGCTCTACAGCACATGCGCTAATTTTGATGGATGGAGATTTAGAAGATCCTCCAGAGTTGATCCCTAAGTTTTTAGAGAAGTGGGAGGAAGGAAATGAAGTAGTTTACGGAGTTAAGGAATCTAGACAACGAAAGACCTATGAAAAGCTAATGTTTTCGCTTTACTACAAACTGCTTAAGAAATTTTCTGAAGTTAATGTGGATCAGCAAGCTGGAATGTTTTCGTTGATAGATAAAAAAGTTGCGAATGCTCTTAAAAAATGTTCAGAAAAAAATAAATACTATGTTGGCTTGAGATTTTTTATAGGCTTCAAGCAATCACGAATTAACTACCATCGTGAGAAGAGATTTTCAGGTACTCCCAAACAAACGTTTAGAAAGCTAATGAATTATGGTTTAAACGCTTTTTTCTCTTTTTCATTCCTTCCGATACGTTTATTAACCTATCTGGGTATGTCACTTTTGTTTTTGATATCGATTGTAGCTCTTGTGTTTATTCTTGCGCACACTACAGACCTTCCCTATCTTTTGTTTGAGCAAATACGGAGTGTCCCAGGCTGGACTTCCATTATTTTGGCTGTCTTTTTTGTGCTTGGAATACAAATTATTTTTCAGGGAATTCTTGGTGAATATATTGCCCGAATTTTTGATGAAGTTCGAAGCCGCCCTTACTACATTGTTGATCAAATTTATAAAGCGTCCAATACCAAAGAAAATGAAAGTGATGTGGATGAGTAGATACGTGTGGCATTTGGGGGGGGGAGAGATTTTACTTTATCTAACCAAAAGACATGGGATAAAATATAATCATGTTTAAATTTTATAAAATAAGAAAACTCGTTAAACATCTAAGTTTTATGCGAAGTCCCGTGCTTGTTAAAAGAATTTTTAAGGGTTATTACAATAGTTTAATCAGGGGCAACGATACACTTAGATCGATTGAACTCGCTATTGATTACAAGTGCCAAGCCACCTGTCACAAATGCTATTCAGCAAACTTGGGCACTCATTTCCCTAATCCAAATTATGTAGACAAGCCTTTAATGACGGTTGATGAAATACGAAATACTATTGACCAAGCAATGGATCTAGGAATAATTCATGTGAATATTACAGGAGGAGAGCCCACTCTTAGGGGTGATCTTGCGGAAATTGTAGAAGTTTGCAGACCAAAGGAAATTATGGTATCGCTCGTCACCAATGCTCTTTCATTGTCAAAAGAAAAACTAAAAGCACTTAGTGAACTTGGCTTGAATCTTTTGCAAGTAAGTCTCGACTCGGCAGATCCAAAAACCCATGACGATCTGAGAGGTGTGCCTGGCTGCTATGACAAAGTAATGCAGACCGCGACTTGGGCTAAAGAGTTTGGGGTAAATCTTTGTTTCACCACAGTTCTTTCCACCGAAAGTACTAGCAATGGAAGTGAAACTCGTAAGTTACTAGAAGTTGCTGAACGAAAAAATGCCTACCTACTTATTTGCGACTCCGCTTCTGTTGGTGGATGGTCAGAGCAGGGAGAAAAGGTTATGACAAGAGAAGAAAGAGACACCACTCTTTTTGAATTAATGAAACACCCTCTTACTCGGCACCATAATATGTATAATTTTAGAGGAAAAATTGGGTGTCCGGCATCACATGAGAAAGTTTATATCACGTCTCATGGCGACGTAACTCCTTGTAACTTAGTTCACGATACCTACGGGAATGTTTTGAATATGCCGTTAGCAGACATCCTAAAGAAAATGCGAAATGACCCTTTATGGTCTCAAACGCATGATACTTGTCCTCGATATTTGGAAGAAGAGTTCGCAACTCGCGGAGGGGTTGCTATATGAATGAAGAAGAGTTTATTCAAATGGATAAAGGAGGGGTTGGAGATTGGTGGTATGACGCCCGAAGGGAAATGCTGGAAAGAGAACTATCCAGCACCTCCTTAAAAAGCGGGGCTAAAATTTTAGATTTGGCCGCAGCGTGTGGAGGCAACTTTGATATTTGCTCTCAGTACGGGAAAGTCATCGGGTTGGATATTTCTTGGAGTTCTATTGATTATTGTAAGAAAAAAAAAAAGGGTGTGCCCTTGGTCCAAGCTAATGCAGAAATCTTGCCCTTTGCAAAAGAATCTATAGATATTGTAGTGGCCCTAGATGTATTAGAACATTTAAAAGACGACTCTTGTTCCATGCGGGAAATCCAACGTGTTTTGAAAAAGGACACCGGTAAGTTAATATTTAACACCCCTGCTTTTATGGCTCTTTTTTCAGGTCACGATATTGCATTTCATCATTACCGACGATATCAAGCTAGCGACTTAAGAAAAAAACTAGAAGCAGCAAAGTTCAGGATTGACTTCATCACTTATTGGTCATTTTTTATTTTTCCTCTTGTATTTATATTTAGAAAATTTGAGGATTTTTTTCAGAAGCCGAGGGAACAAGCGCAAAGCAATTTTCAGTTAAAAATACCAAGATTTATTGAAAGTATTCTACGATTTTTAAGCAAGATCGAATTAAAACTTGTTAAAAGAAAAATTTTTATTCCATTTGGCGTCTCTATTTTTGGCGTAGCGAATAAAGTAGTCTGAATTTATGTAACCATGATGTAATGCTTGTTTTCAATTTCCTATAATTGAAAGATAACTATGCGAGTCACCTTTGTAATGATGGGCTGGGAGAATCTTTCCATCCAATATATTTCTTCATATTTGAAACAGCGTGGTCATGAAGTCCGGTTAGCTTACGATCAATCTCTTTTTGATGACAAGAATTACTTGTCCATGCCTTTTTTGGCCAAAGTTCTTGACCAAGGTAATAATATTGTAAAACAGACTATTGACACGGAACCTGACTTGATTTGCTTTTCTGTTATGTCTGTCACTCACCAGTGGGCTCTTAAAACAGCACAAGAGGTCAAAAAGCACATTGACGTGCCTGTTGTTTTTGGAGGAATTCATGCCATTATTTGCCCTGATGAAGTAATTGAAAAAGAACAAGTTGATATCGTTTGTTTAGGAGAAGGGGAGTACGCTCTTGCGGAACTTTTGGACAGCATGGAAAAAGGCGCAATAGATACTTCCATAAAAGGGTTTTACTTTAAATCAGCCAAAGGAAAAACTATCAAAAACGAAAAACGTGCACTCATTGCTGATATGGACACTATGCCGTTCCCCGATAAAGAGCTTTTTGCGCCATTTGTTCCAATTAAAAACTACTATCTTGCGGTCACTAATAGAGGCTGTCCATTTTCATGTTCATACTGTTCCGTTTCAGCCCAAGATGCTGTGGAGCAAGAACTTGAAAATTTTAAAAAGGTCAGAGAGCGGAGTGTAGACAATGTCTTAAAAGAGCTTCGAACTAATAAAATTAAATATAATTATAATTGGATTGATTTTAGGAATCCGGTTTTTTCCCCATCAAAAGATTGGATTTTAGAGTTTTGCAAAAAATATAAGGAACAAATAAATGTTCCATTCCGTATTTTTAGCCACCCTCTACTTATACGGGAAGATACCTCCATAGCTTTGAAAGAAGCAGGGTGTTTTGCTATTCAGATGGGACTTGAGTCTTATGATCCTGATATTAGAAATAAATATCTACACAGAAAAGAGTCTAACGATCAAATTAACAATGCTATTGAAATAATGGAAACCGTGGGGATAACTTATTCCATGGATTATATTCTCAATCTTCCCGGCCAAGAAGAACCAGAACTCAGGGCAGTTGGAAAACTTTTTTCCGAGTTAAAATATCTTTATCGAGTGTCTCCATTTTTATTGACATATCTCCCTAAGTTAAAGATTAACGAATATGCGGTGCAAGAAGGTGTCCTATGTTCTAGCGAGGAGGAAAATATTAATCAGGGACTACAAGGCAGTTATATGGATATTGGCTCCGACATGGACAAGGGAAGAAGGCGGGTCATGGAAACATATAAGCTTTTTTTTAGATTGATGAGCTTTATACCAAGATGGATGAAACAGCTGATCCATAGAACCAAGGCCTATTACGTATTTTATTATTTACCGTTTAATTTTATTCTTCGGTTTTTTGACTTAAGTATGGTAGTCCGTGATTATGATGCCAACGCTTATGCACGTAACTACTGGTGGTGGTTCACAAAAAGGTTCGACGCCAAACACCCCGCTTATTTTTTCAACAAATTAGAGGCTCGAGGACCCAAAAATCCGCCAAGCGATCCATTTGCTAGCAAATTGAGTCCAGCCGAAGGAAATTTCCTTTAACTTTCAATGGATTAAGAGAATCTATCCAACTTCTTAAAAGGTTGGGAAATCCCTCCCTTCCGACATCCTTCGCTACAGGAAGAATTAAAAAAACATCGTAGTCACCTCATGTGAAAATTTTATCTTTCGCCTCATTTAATATGAAAGATTGTCAAAGGAATACGACCTTTGATAACTGCATTCGAAAAATTAAACTAGCAACAGGACTATTTTTTGCGGATTTAAAAAATAAGAAGGTTAATTGTATTTAAGCTTTGAAATTGATTTTTACTAGAGCGCGATAAATTTAATATGAATGATCAGCTCACATCCCCCTTCAAACCAGCCTCAAACTTAGAATATTTTCTCTTCGCTACTATCTTTTTTTATGTGGGTTTCCACGGATATGTTAACTATCTGCATAATCCCAGCGAATGGGCAATTGGGTATACCGATTATGTTTATTTTGCTCGTTTTCTGGATGATTTATTGCAAGGGAAGGTTTTTTTTAAAGATTTCATCAATTACTACGGTCCATTATTCTCCTTTTTTCAGGTCCCATTTTACTATTTTTTCGGGAGCAACCACTGGGCGCTTTTGGTTAATATGCATATCGTTATGCCACTCCTGTCCCTGATTTTAGCATACCTTTATATTCGCGTTTTTATTGAGGTCTCCTGGCTGAGAATAATTTTTATACTTGTTTGTCTCTTACACTTGACCGTAGGTCAATATGTTTCTCCGCGAGCTCTTTGCGCCGAACTAACCCTGGCTTTATTCTTTTTTTGCTTGGTCCAGCCTGAAAAGAAGGTTTGGATTTTTTTGACGGGAACAATGCAAGGCGTCTCAATTTTAATGGGAACTGAATATGGCATCGCACTTTTCATTACCCTTATAGGAGCTTTTATTCTTTTCGCTATTTTTAATAAGAAAACTTGCGCAAAGAATCTAGCAATGTTCTTGTTATTGGGGCTATTGACTTCCCTGGCCCCATTTATCTTGTACTTGATCTATCATGGAATACTGTTCGATTTTATAATAGATTATTATTTACAAGCCACCACATTTCTTGCCCAAGGTCCACCAGGGCGAAGCGATTTTTTCCCTCCCTTTCCAAGTATTTCTCTTTCCAATTTCAGCGATTCCATTATTCAAGCTCTTTTTTCCATGGCTTTTATTCAGTACCTGCCAATCATAATATACGGATTTGGGGGTATCTTTTTTCTGGTTAGGTTTTTTTATAAACAGAGTCCCTCCTGCTTTAAGTATTTCCTACTAAGTTTTTTCGGTGTGTTAATTTTTTATCGAGGTTGGACTAACCCAAGTTATGCCGTATACGGACTTGTCCCAGCTATTACATTGGGGTTTTTGTTCCTGGAGACACTATGGATACGTGCAATTCATCACTACAATAACTGTCAGACGGGCTATAAACCAAAAGATTTCTTAGGATACTGCTTGTGCTCAATAATTTTAAGTTTCACATTTATTTGGTTCTCTCTCACCAATCGAAATAAAATGTTGTTCACGTTAAATCCGGGAAAGCCAAAGAGCGCCGAAATGATTTATTACGATAAAGTCGGCTTTAATGTTTCAAAGGAAGCCTACGATCAGTACAAAGCAATAAATAAATATATAACTGATAATGTTAAACCTGAAGAATACATTCTCTCCTTTCCCTGGGGGTACTATTCTTACTTTACAGGTAGAGCTAGTGCTCTCACCTCACATGATGTTGCTTATGGAATAGCAACCGAGCGACTACGTAAGATTGCCTTAAGCCAACTTGAGGAACGTAAACCCAAACTTATAATATTAAATCATGTTAATGCAGGAATACACATCGGGCCGGTTCGCGGTGACACTCCAAACCAAATTTCCTGGAGAACCGAAAACAGCCCTGTTTTTGCGGGTAACAACAGCCCACTACCAATCTACGTTCTAGAGAACTACAATATTGTAAAAAGATTCAAGTATGCTTCCATAATGGGAAGAAACGAGAAAAGAAAACCCTTTGATCAAACATTCAAAATCATACCGGTTGACTCCTCAAATTTGAAGGAAGTTTTTTCTCAGGGAGTAGAACCTACAAACGATCACTTTAATTTCAAAGTTAAAGGTCGAAAAATTCGGATAGAATATGTTTTGAAAGAAGCACAATACGCCACACATCTTGAGTTAAAGTTTTTAATCAACCAAGTTTTTTACAAAAAGCTTCTTTCAAAAAGTCATTTGCGATTAGGCATTATAGATTCCGGGCGCCAAAAAGTGTTAGGAGGTCCTAACACCAACGACATAGGAGACCTAGGTCGCGTGAAAACTAAAGTAGAGGGTACATATGTACCCTTAAAAGATTTTCTTAAAAAAATCACAACTGTTTGGATCGAACTAGAAACTCCTGAACCCTATATACTCCCTCAAGACCTTCAAATAGTTTCATTAAAGCTTCTCTTTGATGAACGAATCAAACTGGATTGACTTCACTTCGGATCAACTTGCTCCGCATGATATGGATACATTTATTTCAAAATACAAAAAATCAGCAACCATTTTCTTGGCATAATCTCCCGCTTGAATAAAATCTTAGTTTCAAGTTTGGCATACAATTCGAGAGTCGGTTCAGAGGAAGGTTGGCTGTAGGGTGTTTGGCAGGAGAAAACTAAGAGATGGTGTAATGGTAGGTAAACTCAATCGCCCAATAGAGGAGATATTTGTATGAATCAGCAATTAATAAACAATAAGTCAAGTGTTCAGCAGTTTATTATGAAGTCAATAGTCACAGCAGTTACAATCTTAATGGTCTATTACCTAACAATTGCAAGCTTTATTGCAAGGACCGTTTCTTTTATGGATAAGGTGGAACCTGTCCTCGTGCAAGTGGAACCTGTCCTCGTGAACATGAAACCTACATTAGAAAAAATTGGGCCCATTTATATAGCAGACCAACTGAAAATTCTTTGGCATCATTTACTTAAAAGAGGTCCAAATGCGCAAGGGTTTACATATTACTATGAAAATTTTGCCGATCGCATGGAAAATATTAGCGGCGAAAATAGGAATAGACTCCGGGAAAGCACAAGAAAAATTTTAAACAACCTCTCTCCAATATTTGACGAATAGGTGGATTATTATAAAACAAATATTTTGCATCACTTGGACCAGTAAAATGGATTATTGAAAACTAATGATTGGATTAGTTTTTTAAAACGGTAGTCTGGATTATTAACGGGTGGAGTACATTTGTTAATGGCGAGTTTTTGGATCCAACAATTGGTCAGGCATTGTTAGTCTTGTTTACAGGTGAGTCAATTATTTCCTGAGTTTAAGAATGGATTAACAAAATAATAAATAAAATTAAATCACCGAAGAACACAAAAAAAGTATTGTGTCTTTTTTCGAGTTTCGAAATAAATAATATTTTGTTTAATAAAAAAAGCCTAGCTCTTAATGATTACTCTTTCAGGGCTAGGGAAAAAAGTCAACGTTTCCCCGATTGCTCTATAAACAATCAATCCCAACCATTCGCGAATTCCCTGAGAGAATCTTCCAATTTCTCTAAGGTCAAATTTTAACCTAATTCTCTTGGTTGTATTAAAATCCACTGGATAAGGAATAACGTTCCACCCCACCTTTCTAAATAACCCAACTGACCGCGGCATATGAAAAGCAGAAGTAATCAATATCCAACGCTGATCTGGAGTCGGTTTGATTAACTCATATGATTTCAAAGCATTCTCCAAAGTATTCTTAGAGTCTGATTCATATCGAACTCGCTTTGGTTCAAGGCCAATCTGACTAAAAATCTTGCGAGCAACAATAGAGGGCTTGTTTTCTTGATTGGTTAAGGATCCGGATCCTCCTGCAAACAATAAGACTGCATTAGGATAAACATGCGCCAACCAAACAAATGTAGTCAAACGTTCTCCACCGCCATTAAATGAAGGTTGGTCGCGTGCTGCGGTAACAGATATATCTTCTGCGCCTGCAAGAACAATGATCCCATCAACTCTGTCCGGTAACTTTTCAGGGACGGGGAAACGATCCTCTAATGGACCTAAAATCCAGTATGAAAAAGGAAGAATGGACACCATAGCAACAATGAGAACTGTAGAACTAATCAGTATACGTCCTTGCTTATTATATCGAGTCCACAATAAACCAGCACTCAGGATCATCAGAAACAGCAGCAAAGTTTCCGGAGCGATAAGGGCCCAGGCAATTTTCGACACAATCCAAAAAACACTTTCCATTTGAACCATCATTTTAAACTGCTTAAATTAAGTATGCTTAAAATCCTCTCGCATAACTCAAAAATACGTTCAGTACTCACTAAAAAAATAGGTGCGGGGTTGATTCAGGGGGTATTAAAGCATTCGCTTCTTTCTAAAAAATTAATCTTCTAAAAAACTCATTACAAGCTTTTAGGTCTTTTTAGAAACCGAAAAGTGGCGTCCCCAGGGGGATTCGAACCCCCGTCGCCGCCGTGAAAGGGCGGTGTCCTGGGCCAGGCTAGACGATGGGGA
>ENA-OREN01003992-OREN01003992.1-marine-metagenome-genome-assembly--contig:-NODE-3992-length-13189-cov-7.532489_pt1 | contig 13189 bp, 14 predicted proteins | sample MGYA00248624_ERZ508555 | MGnify/ENA primary metagenome ERZ508555 (study PRJEB26222, sample SAMN06267773) | marine metagenome | isolation source: Saanich Inlet, British Columbia, Canada | place...
TTTAAAAATAAAGACCAATTATTACCCAATACCACTGTTGAGGTGGCTGTTAAATCGGGAATAGATAAAATCATTTCTAATTTATTTTTTTTAACCTGTGCCTGAGATAAATCATATTCAAAATTAAAACTATTTTCATCTATGTCTCTATATGACCATGTGCCGTCAGCTTGTTTTAAACCCAACCTAATTGTTTCAGCACCAAAATAAATATCACCCGCAACAGTTAAAGTTTTAAAATCAACTGGTATATAAGCTTGAAGATATAAAGGCTCAGCCACTATTCTCAAGGTCTGATCCTCTGTAGCAAAAACTAAACGTTGTTCTGGATACCAGCCAGTAATATCTCTAGTAATTGAATCACTGTTATCAATCTGATAAACAATCTCTCTAGTAGTAACAATTGCCTGGCCCAATATATATATAATAATAGATGTCGCAACAATCAACCAGATATATCGAAAAATAATAATAACACTAATTTTATTAGCTTTTATCATACCTATATTGTAGCAGAACTTGGCTATTTACAGAAGTGTAAAAAAGTATTAAATTATGCTACAATAGATGCGTCTTTATGATTACTTTTAGCAGACAACAGAATATTATCGTGCAAATTATTCTTGTTTTGGTTATCTCAGCCAACGCCTACTGGTTGCACTCCCCAATCCTTGGGGCTATTTTTACTGTTTTATATTTATGGCTAAATAGCAAAAAACTAGCCGATATTTTCTACCCACAAATACACAAAGGATTAAAAAATGCTTTGGGTTTAATACTAATATCTTCCTACATCAGTCTAGCCTATACATTGATTTATCTGGTCCCTGGTCAGCAAATCTTACACAAGCTGCCACAGCATAATTGCCACTATGATGGCTTACATCAAAACCCTCAATTGTTAGATTAGTTGAATTTATACCAAGATGCGATGCAAGATCTTTGATCGCATAAGAATACCTATCAGATTGATTGACTCTGTTATTAATAACTTGATTAGCATTCAATTTTGCTAATTTAACTACTTTTCTAGCATTTGAGGTAACGTAAGTTGAAATTAAAATATTTTTATTGAATTTAAGTTTAACTGCTTTTTTAATTAACGATAAGTTATTGGGCTTCATTGTGAAGATAATCTTTTCCGGTAAGGAAAAAGTGCTTTGATAGTATGAAAAAACTAGGCTTTGAAATAATTCATCTATATTCAGAATATGGTTCCCTGAAAGAAAGTGAGTCTTGGTACCTCTAATTTTTCCGTCTCTGACTGATAAAATGCATACTCCTGTTTTATCCAATTTTGAAACACAAGAGAATATATCGATACTAACTAATGTACTATTGAGTGATTGTTCCTGCTGCAATATTTCTAGGCTAATTATTCTTTTTTTAATTTCATTGGCTTGCTCAAACTCTTGATTGTCAGCAAGTTTCTGCATTTGTAAAGCCATCAAAGATTTAGTTTTTTTGCCGGTAGAAGACAAGTACTGCTGAGAAGAAGAAATATCAACTTGATAGGCCGTGTCTGAAATAAAATTAACACATGGAGCTGAACACCTTTGCATTTGATGCTCTATACAAGGTCTAGACCTATTAGCAAAAGTACTGTCACTACAATTTCTAATTCGAAAAATTTTTTGCAAATCTTTGATAGTTGATTTGACTGCTTTAACACTAATAAAGGGTCCAAAAAAATTTCTTGAAACTGCATGCTTTGATCTTTTCATGCTAATGCTTGGGAACTGATGGTCCATTGAAAAGTGCACATATGGATAAGTCTTATCATCTCGGAGAAGAATATTAAAACGTGGTAAATTTTCTTTAATTAAGGACTGCTCCAATAGCAAGGCTTCAGCTTCAGTGCTGGTTGAGAAAGTTTCAATTGTATCTGTAAGGATTTTAATTTGCTGAGTTTTTCGATCTTTAAATGACTTGCCAAAATATGAAGAAACTCTTTTTTTAAGATTTTTTGCTTTCCCGATATAAATAATTTTATTTTTAGAAAAAAATTTATATATTCCCGGCGTATCTGGGACTTGTTTTAAGTCTAGAGGCATTAACTTAGAAATTTTTTTGCAACGGCCTTGCCTGCAGCAACTCCATATTGATCAAAAGGATTAATTTGAAGCATAGATGCTGTTAAAAAGACTCTATGCTCCCATGTAGCCAATAAAAAACCAAGTGACGATAAAGAAAGTGTATTTAGATGAAAAAGATTTACAGGCGAATTGCTATTTGTTTGCTCTAATGGATTTTTTGAAATCTTAATTTCTGAAGAAAAAAGAGAGGATTGGCCCTGAGCTTGAGCTGATAACAAGGGACTGTCACTGGATTTGGAGTAAATAATATCTGCACAAAACTCTGATGTACCTTGGTGAAGTAGCTGGAAATATGAATGCTGCGCAGTGGATCCAAAACCACCAAAGACTGATTGACCAGTTTCTTGAAAAATAGAATTTAAATTAGGATTCTTGCCTAGGGACTCCATTTCTAATTGCTGAATATAATTAGCAAGCGATCGAAGCTTCCAACTATACGAAAGAACTACTCTATTCTTTTTATTTCTAAAATTACTAAACCATAAATCAGAAAATACTAATACTTTTATTAATTTCTGATATTTTCTATCCTCTCTTGAATCACCTAATAACATTTTGTCAGCAGCAGCACCGCCTTTTAAAAATTCTGAGAAATTACTCTCTATGGCAGCACTTAACGAGATAGGAGACCAGATAGAGTACCTTCCGCCAACAGTCTCTAAAAATGGAATAATGTTATTTTCTAAAAATCCTAACGACCTTGCCTTTTTAGGATTGGCAGTTACTACAATAGAGTTTTTAGTAGTTCTTTTTGATCCAAGCCATTTTAAGCATGTCAAAGTTTCATCTGTGGATAAAGATTTAGATGAAAAAATATAAAAGTTCTTTTTATCAGCCAAGGGTTTCATTACAGAATTAAACTCATCTTTGTCTGGCCCGGAAATAAAATAATAATTTAGTTTTGCAGAACTCTTTTGAGTGAATTCTTGTAACAGTTTAGGGCCTTCATATGAGCCCCCGATACCAAAAGTAATAATATTAGCAAAGCCTCCTTTATTAATCATTTGAATGAAAGGCTTGGTAATTTTTTTAAAATTAAAATCACCCTCAGTAGAATCTTGTCGGTATTGATGATGAAGTGCTGCTCTTTTTTCTGTATTGTTGACCTCTCTGCCAGCAAAGAGGTCATCAATAGAGCGCCTTATATCTAATTCAGAATATAGCTGATCAAAGATTTTATAATGCTCGGATGAAAAATCTCTTAAGTGAGATTGATAATTAAGAAAATTGGATTCGAATTTAAAAGAGAATTTTTTATTGGTTGGTTGAGTTTTTTCAAGGTTTTTTAGACTTGAATGAATTTTTTGTATGGATTTTTTATTCATTGATTAAAGTAGTAAAATTTTTCAAAGCCAAGGAAATATTTTCTGCTTGAGTGATGGGTCTGCCTATTACCAAAAATGAAGCACCTTTGCTAATTGCATCTTTTGCACTCATGGTCCGTGCCTGATCATCATTTGAAGATACCTCTCTAATGCCTGGCGTGATTTTAAGGGCATTTGATCCAATCACTGAGTTAGCAATATCTAATTCTAATGGTGAGCAGACAATTCCATCTATATTAGTTTTTTTTGCAACCATAAATAATCTCATAATTTGATTGCTAACGTTGCTATCAAATAAATCGCTTGAATCAGATTCTGTGAGGCTTGTTAATAGAGATACTCCTATTAACTTAGTATCGATTTTTTGAGCAGCTATCAATGCTTGGTCTAGCATTTTTTCTCCACCCGAAAGATGCACAGTCAGCATGTCAATAGAACAGTCAGCAAAACCCAGAATAGTCTCCTGAACTGTGTTTGGAATGTCATGAAATTTCAAGTCTAAGAAAATCTTAAAACCACGCTCAGCAACTGATTGAAGAAATGACTTACCCAATGCATTGAAAGCAATGCTTCCAATTTTAATTTTACAAAGATTTGAATCTAGCTGATTTAAAATTAAATTTGCCTCATCTGGGTTAAATGTGTCTAACGCAACAATAATTTTGGGATCAGTCATTCGAACTTAAAAGTTTGCTTGAGGCTTTAAAGTGCAAAGTGGATGTTTCACCTAGATATGATTCCTCTTTAGTCTTTGGGTTAGTAAACTTTCTTGGTCTAATATTTTTTTTAGAAAATACTCCGAAACCTCTGATTTCAACTCTGCCATCAAGGGCAACTGTATTAATAATTTTTTGCAAAATGAGATCAATGGAATCATCGATGACCTCGTCGTTTAAGGATGAAAATTTTCTCGATAAGATCATTGCTAGATCAGACTTATTAAAATTTTGTATTTGATTCTTCATCGTTAATTTAAATAGTATTTTGCTTTTGCAGTGGGGCTAAATCTAACTTTTTTTCTTGAAGGAATAAGGAAGTTTTCCATCGTTTTCGGATTTCTGCCCATTCGCTCTTTTGTTTTAAAAGTCTCAAATGTGCCAAAGCCTGATAGCTTTAAATATTCATGAGATTTTAATGCAGATTTCACAGAAGCAAAAAATTCATCTACCAATGAATCAGATAATTCCACAGACAGTTTTAACTCATTTTTTAATTCAGAACTTAAATCTTTCTTTGTAATACTCATGAGCGTATTTTAGCCTTTAATCCCCTTTCTAGAAGTTGAAATGCTTTTTTCATAGAGTCATTAATCTCAGAATCTGTTAAAGATTTAGTTTTGCTTTGAAAAATAAATCTCAAAGTCATGCTAATCGCACCTGCTTCAATATCTTTTCCTTCGTAAGTATTTACAAGATTGAAGGACGAAAGGTGTCGAATCTTTCCTTTTGTAAGAGTATTTTCTATCTCAAAATAAGTATGAGATTTATTAACGATAATATTCATGTCCTTTGCTGAGAATGGGAATTTGCTAGTAAGCTTCATCTTATTTTGCTTGGCAAGAAATGAGATTTTTTCTGGGTATATTTCAAAACCAAAAGCCGGTTTTTTAATTAGTTTTTCAGTGAGCGTAAGATCAACTTCCCCAAACACACCTATTTTAGTTTTTCCTTCGAATATTTCTAGAGCGTTTTTATTAAATGGCGTGCATGAGGAGGTTTGTTTAAAATGAGTCTCTTGTACTCCTGCAGTTTTCAATAAACTCAACATTTCTGCCTTTAACGAAAAAAAATCATAACTAAATTTCCTATTGCTCCAATTTGTTGGGGTTTCATGATGGTAAATAATTCCAGACAGATGAAGCTCTTGCTTAAAACTACCTTTGGATTTAAAAAATACATTGCCAACTTCAAAAGCTTTCATGGCTATATAGCCTTTTTTTACATTGATATTAACTGCGCTAAAAAGCGACTTGAAAAGACTGCCTCTTAGAAGGGGTTCATGTTCATTAATAGGGTTTATTAGCTGCGCAGGAGTCCATGAATTTGAATTTAAACTTTCAAAAGATTTAATGGAAACGAATGGCATGTGCATAAGTTCTTTAAAACCAGAGTAAACAAATGCTGCTCTGAAATCAGCCAGTATAGTCTTTGGTTTGCTAACCAAAATAGGACCTGGTTTTGGCTTAGAGATTGGTATGTTGTCATACCCATAGCACCTCAATAACTCTTCATACAAATCCTCTTCAAGTGAGATGTCAAATCTATGGCTTGGAATATCAAACAATAAATTTGATGTATTTTTGGATGTTGAATTAAAGCCTAGATTTTTTAAGATTTTTATTACTTGCTTAGCTTTTAAATTTATACCAGAGAATTTCTTAAATCTCTCAATATTTAATTTAACTTTCTTTTTTTTATTTGCTTTAGTCTGTGCTGCAAATAGCTCTGATGAGCTATATTCTGCAATTTCGCTGAGTAAAAATAAATACCTTTCAATTGCCAGTTTTTGAATTTCTGGATCAACACCTCTTTCAAAGCGATGCGATGCATCTGTTGCAAGTCCATATTTTCGAGCTTGATTCACTATTTTATTGGGCTTAAAAAAAGCTGCTTCTACGGCAATATTTTTAGTTTCCTTAGAAACAGACGATTCTTCAGCGCCAATAATGCCTGCAATAGCTTGGATGCCGGACTGATCTTGAATTGTTAATGAAGAAGGCTGAATATCTTTAATATCACCTCCAATAACCCTTAAAGAAGTTTTATTTGAGCTAGGAAAAACAACATTAATAGGAAGGGATAATTTCTCCAAATCAAATACATGCATTGGAGCACCCATCTCAAACATTACATAATTGCCCAAATCAACCAATGGATGAATTAGCGGGACGCCAGCATTGATCAAAAAATTACGTTTTTTAGAATCTAATTGCTTGATTTTACGCAAATCTTTTATAAGCAATAAATGGTAATTGCCACACCCTGCATCGTCTACTTTATTAATAATAGATTTATTCATTTGTGAGTCTATAGAAAAAATCTTAAGATTTTTAAAAGGTTTTTTAGACTGATAAGCTAAAAATTCTCTTTCCAAACCTCTCAGTGATAGAGCATCTCCTCTGTTAGGAGTGATATCAAACTCAATCAATGATCCTTCAATCTCGCATTCAAAACCAACTTGAGTAAAAATATCTGCAAGCTTTAATTGGCTAAGGTTTGTTTTAAGAAAATTCTTTAGGTATGAATATTGAACTTTCATGATGGAAATTGATTTAAAAAATCTAAATTGGATGAGTAGAAATCCCTAATATCACTGACGCCATAGTAAAGCATGGCTAATCTTTCTATACCCATGCCAAAAGCAAAACCACGATATTTTTTTGTATCTACGTTACAGCCTTTCAAGACATTAGGATGAACCATTCCACATCCAAGGATTTCTAGCCAGCCCTGATTGCCAAATTTTATATCTACTTCTGCAGATGGCTCTGTAAATGGGAAATAGGATGGTCTAAATCTGACCTCCATTTTTTCATTGAAAAAATTTTCTAAAAAATCAATGATGATTCCTTTTAGATCTCCAAAAGTTACATCCTCATCTACAACTAAGCCCTCTATTTGTGTAAACATAGGCAAGTGCGTAGTGTCTGAATCACATCTGTAGACCCTTCCAGGAGAAAGCATATATAAAGGCATGTCCTCTTTTAACATAGAGTGAATTTGCGTATTCGATGTATGAGTTCGAAGCAAATATTCAGATTTAGAATTTGAGTTTAAATAAAAAGTATCGTGCATTTGTCTAGCAGGATGGTTCTCTGGGAAATTCAATGCTTCAAAATTATAAAAATCCGTCTCTATTTCATTGCCAGAAAATATCTGATAATTGAGAGGTATAAAGTAATCTATTACTTTCTGTGAAATTTTGGTAATTGGGTGCTCTGAGCCAATCAAATAGGGATCTGCAGGAAGAGTTACATCCAATTGATCGTGTTCGCCAATGCTTTCAATGGAAGCAAGTGAATCTTCAAATAATTTTGTAAGTTTGCTTTTGAGGATATTTAGCTCTTTGGCAGCAGAGGCTTTTGATTGAGGGTCTAAATCTCTTAACTTGGAAAAGGCTGAGATAATAAAAGATTTTTTACCAAGATACTGTGATCTTAGTTGAAAGAATTCAGCCTCTGATTGAACGGATTTTAATTTAAGAGTGGCTGTTTCAATTAAATCCTGAGGGATTTGCATGAGAACATTATACCCTGACTTTTTCTACGATTTTCTTAAAAGTCTCAGGATCAGAAAAAGCTATTCCAGCTAATGATTTTCTATCTAGTTTCACGTCTGCCTTAGAAAGCTGATTAATGAATCTGCTGTATGAAACCTCTAGTGGAATTAATGCTGCTGAAATTCTAGAAATCCACAAAGAGCGAAAAGTTCTTTTCTTATTTCTTCTGTCTCTAAAAGCATACTGCAATGCCTTAACATTTGACTGCTTAGCAGTTTTAAAAAGCCTGCTTCTTGCCCCATAGTGGCCCTTGGTAGCTTTTAGTACTTTCTTATGTTTTGCTTTAGCGGCTAGCGCTTTTGTTACTCTTGGCATGGTATTTAAATGTTATATAAAAGTTTTTGAGCTATTTTCTTAGTCTCATCTGCCATCTTAATCATTCCGCGATTATGACGTTTTCTTTTTGTAGTTTGCTTTGTCAAGATGTGAGCGCGACTTGCACTCCTCCTTTTCAAGCCACTTCCAGTAGCTTTAAAACGCTTCTTAGCGCTCGAATGTGTTTTTAATTTGTAGCCCATAATTATTTCTTTCTTATTTGTGAGAGAACCATTAAAAGTTGTCTACCTTCTAGAGATGGCTCTTGATCTACTTGAGCAATATCTACTAGGTCTTCTCTCAATCGGTTTAAAAGTTCAAGACCTAAATTACTGTTTAAAATCTCTCTGCCTCTAAAGCGAACGCTGATTTTAGTCTTATCTCCGTCATTAATAAAGCTTTTTATCTTTTTTAATTTAATATTGTAATCACCGATATCAGTGGTGGGACGAAACTTTATTTCTTTGAGAGATTGTTTCTTAGGTTTTTTTGTTCCACCAGTGCTTTTTTTCTTCTCAAACTGAAATTTACCAAAATCTAGCAGCTTACAAACTACAGGCTGAGCATCAGAGGGAGACACTTGAACTAGGTCCAGTGTTTTGTTTTGAGCTTCCTTTAGAGCATCATCAATTGATAGAAGTCCCATTTTTTCTCCACCCTCGCCTATTAACATAACCTCTTTAGCATAGATTCTATTATTGATTGGAGTGGTTGATTTTTTATTCGAAGCGATAGTAAAGGACCTTATGTATTGTGAGGAAAATTAATCAAAGCAACTTTGATTTAAGAAGAAGATAGTTAAGTGATTTAACATTGATGTGGATTTTATAGCATTATTCATAAAAAGAAAACAAGGTTAAGGCTGAAGAAGTCTCTCTTGCCAGTGATCATTTTGCTGCTCAAAAACATGTCTTTTATTTAATCGATTTTCATGACCTTCCCAAAACTCAAAATAATAAGGAACAAATGAAAATCCTCCCCACGACTGAGGTCTTTCAGTTGATTCTGTCATGGCATCTAAAGTGTTATTAAAGTTTTCTGCTACTTGTTCAAAAGATTCTATTGGTTGGGATTGAGCAGAACTAATTGCCAAAGCATTCTTTTCCTTGGTTCTGGCATGAAAGTGCTTGTCTGAGAAGTCTGCAGAAGTCTTAAAAATTTTTGCTTTTATTCTTATCTGAGCATTGATTGAGCCCCAGTATATTAAGACCGATACTTGTTCATGAGACTCAAATTGTTGGGCCTTCGGTGATAGATAGTTCGAAAAAAAGATCCATTCATTCTCTTGAACATATTTTAAATTTACATATCTAGCTTCAACTTCATTTGAGCTTTTATCAAAGGAAGAAACAGAAATTATCTCTATGCCTCTTTGGCTATGCTCCAATGCTTTGTTATAAAGGCTTTGAAAATGAAGATAAGGAGCCTCATTGCTAAGATTGATTAATTCGATCATGAAGAAGCGTGGTCTGTGATGGTGCCCAGAGCCGGACTTGAACCGGCACGAAGTTGCCTTCGAGGGATTTTAAGTCCCTTGTGTCTACCAATTCCACCACCTGGGCAATTAGTCTGTTCGATGAATGTTTCTATTTGTTGAAATATCTTAGCTATTTTACGCACTTAGCTTGAGTGAAATTCTTTCTCTTTCTGCATCAATACCAAAAATGATACAAGAAAGTTTGTCGCCCTTTTTATAGCTTTCCATTGCCTCAGCAGGATTCTCATCCTCAGTAATATCAGATAGATGGATTAAACCATCAATCTCACCTTCCAACCCAACAAAGATACCAAAATCTGTTACTGATTTGATGCTGCCTTCAACTGAATCACCTAAACCATACTTGTTAGCAAATTCTGTCCAAGGGTTTGGCTTGGTTTGCTTTAAGCCCAATGAAATCCTTCTCTTTTCATGATCTATTTCTAGCACCATGACTTTAATTTTTTCCTCTAAATCAACAACTTTTGATGGGTGGATATTTTTATTCGTCCAATCTAATTCTGATAAATGAATTAAGCCTTCAACGCCTTGTTCAAGCTCAGCGAAACAGCCATAGTCAGTTAAGTTTGATACGGAAGCCTCATATACTCCGCCAACCGAATATTTACCTTCAATCGTTTCCCATGGATCATTTTGGATCTGCTTTAAGCCCAATGAAACACGAAGCTTTTCTTTATCAAAGCTCAAAATCTTGACATCAATTTCCTGCCCAAGACTTAAAACTTCTGAAGGGTTGGTTACCCTAGACCAAGATATGTCAGTGATATGAAGGAGGCCATCAAGACCACCTAGGTCTACAAAAGCTCCATAATCTGTAAGATTTTTTACTATTCCCTTAACAATTTGACCTTCATCTAGATTTTTGAGTAGCTCAACTTTTTCTGCTGAGTTAATTTTCTCCAGCACAGCTTTCCTTGAAAGCACTACATTATTTCTTTTGTAATCTAATTTAATAACTTTAAACTCTTGGACTGTATTCTCAAGCTCAGGAGCTTCCTTAACTGGTCTAATATCAACAAGAGAACCAGGAAGGAACGCTTTCACAACATCTACCTCAACAGAAAAGCCACCTTTTACTCTGGTCAAAACTTTACCTTCAACGAACTCTCCAGTCTCTAAGGCTTCTTCAAGTTTTTTCCAAGTGCCAATTTTTCTTGCTTTTTCACGAGAAATTCTAGTTTCCCCATAACCATCTTCAACTGCCTCTAAAGCAACCTGAACCTCGTCCCCAGATTCAATCTCAACAGATCCATCATTATTTCTAAATTCATCTAAAGAAATTACGCCCTCTGATTTTAAGCCAACATGAACGGTAACCCATTCCTTATCAACATCAAGAACAACACCGGTAACAATAGAGCCGGGTTGCATTTCAAGTGTGCTTAGACTTTCATCTAATAGTGCAGCAAAACTTTCTGACATATTTTTTATACTTCCTTGGTATTTTCTTTATAAATTTTTAAAACTATTTTTAGTACCTCTTGAGGATTAAGATCGGAGGAATTCACCTCTACAGAGTCATCTGCAGGGATCAAAGGAGAGATTTCTCTTACCTTGTCAGCTTCATCTCGCAATCTAATATCGTCAATTAGATCGCGCATATTAACGCCTTGACCAGCATTCTGCAACTCTAAAAACCGTCTCTTTGCTCTTACCTCAACATCAGCAACTAAAAAAATTTTTGTTGCGGCATCTGGAAAGACAACAGTACCCATATCTCTGCCATCTGCAACTAGACCAACGTCATTTGAAAGGTCTCTTTGGCGGCTAATCAGATTGAGCCTTGTTTCTTTTAAGCTGCTTAACTTTGATGCAGATTTTGCTACATTTTCATGCCTTAACATTGATGTAATATTTCTTTTTTTATCAAATACATGCATTTCATGACTAATATTTTCAATGCTTAGTTTCTCAAATAGTTCTTTTGCGCCTTTATGATCATGCGTCAGATCAAAACAATATGAATAAGCTCTATATAGCAACCCGCTATCTAAAAGAATAAAGTTCAATTCACTAGCCAATGCTTTTGCAAGAGATCCTTTCCCTGATGCTGATGGGCCATCGATTGTAATAATATTTTTATTTTTCAATTTTATATCCCACCGATGATGTGAGCTCTAAAAAATTAGGAAATGAAGTGAGAATATTTTCACAATCATGAACTGTAATTGGTTGAGAGCACTTTAAACCTGCGATTAGAAAGCTCATTGCAATTCTGTGATCATCATGAGATTCAAGAGCAATGGGTTCAGTTAATAAGAGATCACCTGGCTTTCCATGGATACTCATCCCGTCATCGAAATTATTATGCACCACACCCAGTTTTTTAAATCCATCTGAAACAGCTTGCAGCCTATCGGACTCTTTCACCCGAAGTTCCTTCGCATCCCTAATTATAGTGTCTCCTTCAGCAAATGCTGCAGCAATGGAAAGGATTGGTATCTCATCAATTATATTGGGAATTATATCGCCAGAGAGCTCCACACCTTTTAAATGAGACGGTCTTACAACTAAATCAGCACATGGCTCACCGCATTCGACTCGTTGATTGGTGGCTTTAATATTTGCGCCCATCTTTTTTAAAGCCGTCAAAACACCTGTCCTTGATGGATTTATGCCAACGTTAAAAATTTTTAGCTCTGGTGATTGAGTGATTAAGGCTCCAACAATCAAAAAAGCTGCAGACGAAATATCCCCTACAACTTTATAATTTAAAGGTTTTAACTTTGAACCTGAATATAGTTGGATAATATTTTTGCTGTTCTCTGAAATGATCTCTATGTCAGCTCCAAAGTATTTGAGCATTCTTTCTGTGTGGTCTCTTGTTTGAATAGGCTCAATAACCTTTACTGAAACTCCAGCAGCAAGCCCAGCAAGTAGAATGCTAGATTTTACTTGAGCACTGGCAACGGGTAATTCATAGCTAAAATTATCTTTTAATAATGAGTGTTTTATCGATATCGGTAGCATACCCTCTATGGATTTAATGCTTGCACCCATTTGTGAAAGAGGATCAATAACTCTCCCCATAGGCCTTTGAGATAAGGATGAGTCTCCACTAAATTCTAGATTTAAACCCAGGCCTGAGGTTAGACCTAACATCAATCTCAAGCCAGTACCTGAGTTTCCTAAGTTTAAAGGCATTAATGACTCTTTAAAGGCAAAAGACCTTCGCTTCAATTGAATAAGGTTATTATCCGCTATAGTAATCTCTGCGCCAATTTGATTGAGTGCGCCCATCGTGGAAAGTGGGTCTGATCCATGAAGAAAGCCATCAATGATAATATTCTGATTTATAAAAGCTCCAACCATCAAAGCTCTTTGAGAGATCGATTTGTCACCAGGACAATTCACAGCTCCATGAATCTCACTATTTACTGATGAAGTTAAGTTCAATAGTTTGTTTCCTTAAAATGTTTTAATTCTTCCAAGATAGACTCAAGCTCTTTTGGATTGTCTTCAATTTGCACTTTAAGTTTCTCTAAGTTCTCAGAGAGAGAATCAATCGCGGCAACAACATTTGTGCTATTCATAGAAAAAATGTCAGACCACATTAAAGATGAAGAAGACGAAAGACGCAGAAACTCGCCAAGGCCCCCACCAGAAAATTTAGATAAATTCTCTTGATCAAGATTTTTTAAAGTCATCAAAAGAGCGTATGCAGCAACGTGAGGCAA
>ENA-OREN01003997-OREN01003997.1-marine-metagenome-genome-assembly--contig:-NODE-3997-length-13180-cov-11.259788_pt1 | contig 13180 bp, 11 predicted proteins | sample MGYA00248624_ERZ508555 | MGnify/ENA primary metagenome ERZ508555 (study PRJEB26222, sample SAMN06267773) | marine metagenome | isolation source: Saanich Inlet, British Columbia, Canada | place...
ATGGAAAGAGCCAATAATCATGAACTTGGATTATGTAGTTATGTTTGTACTAATTCAATGGAGACTGCTCATTTAGCTTCAGAAAAATTAGAGACAGGCTCAGTTGCTGTTAACACTGGTTTTGTTGCTATTGCTGAAGCACCTTTTGGAGGAATAAAGCAAAGTGGCTATGGAAGAGAAGGTGGATCTAACGCAATAAAAGATTACCTAAATGTAAAATATACCCACTTAGGCATTAAAGGATAAATTTCAAAATTTTTCATAAATGATACAATTTGATTTAAAAAATAGAGTTGCCATCATAACAGGTGGAGCTCAGGGATTTGGCTTTTCAATTGCTGAAAGATTTATTCAATCTGGTGCAACTGTAATAATTTGGGATTTAGACGAAGATGCAGCAAAAGAAGCAAAAGAAAAATTAAAATCAGATAATTTAAGCTATCAAATTTTAGATGTTACAAATTCAGATCAAATTGATCAAAATTTAAAAGTAATTAAAAATAAGTTTAATAAAATTGATATTTTTATTAACAATGCTGGTATTGCTGGATTAAATACAACAGTTGCCAAATACCCTTTGGATGAATGGAAAAAAGTTATAAATTTAAACTTAAATTCAGTATTCTACTGTTGCAAAGCTATTGTGCCAATTATGGAAAAAAATAATTATGGAAGAATAGTAAATATATCTTCTATTGCAGGTAAGGAAGGAAATCCAAATGCAAGCGCTTATAGCAGCTCTAAAGCTGGAGTTATCGCTTTAACAAAATCATTAGGTAAAGAATTGGCTCAAAAAAATATAGCAGTCAACTGCGTAACACCGGCAGCTGCAAAAACACGAATTTTTGATCAAATGACTGAAGAGCATATCAATTATATGCTTTCTAAAATTCCAAGAAACAAATTCGCAAAAGTTAAAGAATTAGCTTCTTTGGTTACATGGTTATCAAGTGAAGAAAATTCATTTTCAACTGCAGCAGTTTTTGATTTAAGTGGTGGAAGGGCCACATATTAGTCATGCAAATAGGAATTGATGTAGGCGCTACAAAAATTGAAAGTGTTGTACTTGAAGAGGACGGCAATGAAAAACATAGATCAAGAACAGATTGTCCAAAAGATTACTTATCAATTATAAGTACAATAAAAGATATTCATCGTAATTTAGAGAAAGAATTTCAAAAAGAATTACCTATTGGTGTTTGTCATCCTGGAATACATTCTCCACAAACTGGCTTGGTTAAGAATGCTCCAAATTGTTATTGGTTAGAGAAAAAACCTTTTCAAAGTGATTTACGTAAAGCATTGGGTAAAGAAGTATTTTGTGAAAATGATGGAAATTGTTTTGCATTATCTGAAGCAATAGATGGTGCGGGTAAACATTATAAAATTGTTTATGGAATTATTTTAGGTTCAGGAGCTGGAGGTGGTTTAGTTATAGATAAACAGATTGTAAGTGGTCCTAATGGAGTAGCTGGGGAGTGGGGCCATAATCAAATTCCATATTTTGCTGCTAAAAAAGAGAACTTTAACTCTAACAATGCAAGAGAAGCAGAAGTTGAAAGTTTTATTTCTGGTCTTGGTATAGCAAAAAGATTTAACAAATTGTATAGAAAAAATTTAAAAACGAATGAAATTTTCGAGCTTAATAGAAAACATGACCTTGATGCTGAAAGATTTATAGATGAATTTAAATTAAATTTAGCAATGTCATTATCTGTAGTTATAAATATTTTAGATCCTGACGCTTTTGTCTTTGGCGGAGGTGTTTCAAATGAAATAGATTTTTTAAGTGAAATTGAATCTATGGTTAAAAAATTTGTAATTGGAAAAGAGTATGATGGTGTTTTCTTAAAACCAAAATACGGTGATGCAAGTGGTGTAAGAGGTGCTGCTAGATTAGGACGAAGAACTACTTATTAAAGATTCAATTTTAAGTTGAAAAAAAAAAAATAATTTTTTTTAAAGATAAATAATTTCAAAACAAAAATATAAAAACACAAATACAAATCTCAGGTTGTAGATAAATTTTTCAATTTCAATTAATTTCTTTAGAAGATACGATCTTTTTTTAATTAAAATAATTAGGAGAAGATAAAATGAAAAAAATAATTATTGCTATTTTAGCAATGGTTTTAGCTCCAACACTTTCTTATGCTGGATCTAAAGCAGAAGTACTTCACTGGTGGACATCAGGTGGAGAGGCAAAAGCTTTACAAGTTTTAAAAGATGATTTTGCTGCTCAAGGTGGTGAGTGGAAAGATATGCCGGTTGCAGGTGGTGGTGGAGATGCTGCTATGCAAACATTAAAAGCTAGAATTGTAGCTAATGATGCACCGGCTGCCGCTCAAATTAAAGGACCAACTATTCAAGCTTATGACAGAGAAGGTGTTGTAGCACCATATAATATTGATGCTGTAGCTAAAGCTGAGGGTTGGGATAAACTTTTAAGTAAACAAGTTGCCAGCCATATGAAATGTGATGATGGAAAAGCATATTGTGCTGCTCCAGTAAATATTCATAGAATTGATTGGTTCTGGGCTAACAAAAAAGTTTTAGATTCTAATGGAATTAAAATGCCATCTTCATGGGCTGAATTTAATGCTGCTGCTGATAAGCTTCAAGCTAAAGGGATTATTCCTTTAGCACATGGTTCTCAACCTTGGCAAGATGCAACAGTTTTTGAAGCTGTAGCACTTGGTATTGGTGGAAATGATTTTTATAGAAAAGCATTTGTAGACGCTGATGTTGCGACATTGGGTGGATCTACAATGGTAAAAATCTTTGATCAAATGAGAAAACTTAAAGGTTATACTGATGCAGGTTCTCCAGGAAGAGATTGGAACGTTGCAACTGGTATGGTTATGGAAGGCAAAGCTGCATTCCAACTTATGGGTGACTGGGCAAAAGGTGAATTTGCAGCAGCTGGTTTAAAACCAGATGTAGATTACTACTGTGCAGCTACACCATCTAATAACGGATACCTATATAACGTTGACTCATTCATTTTCTTTAAAATTAAAGGAAAAGAAAAAGTTGAAGGTCAAAAACTTCTTGCAAGTTTAATCATGGGTAAAGAGTTCCAAAAAGTTTTCAACATTTACAAAGGATCAATTCCAGCAAGACTTGATGTCTCTATGGATGATTTTGATAAATGTGCAAAAAAATCTAATTCAGATTTAAATACTGCAGCAGCAAAAGGTGGATTACTTCCAAGTTTTGCTCACGGTATGACTTTGGAGCTTGGTGTTAAAGGTGCAATTCAAGACGTTGTAACTGAACATTTTAACTCTAATATGTCTTCACAAGACGCTGTTAAGAAATTATCAGCTGCTGTTAAGGCCGCAAGTTAATCAAAACGTCAATCTAAAATTTCATGCGCTATTTTTAATAGCGCATGAAATATTCTAAAGATTAAAATTTTATGTATTGGTTAAAAAGAAATTTGCCTAGATTAGTAATAGCTCCTTCATTTGGTGTAATTGCATGGTTCGTTTATGGGTTTATTTTTTGGACAATTTATATTTCTTTTACGAATTCAAAATTATTACCTAAATATGAATTTTGGGGTATAGATCAATACTTCAGACTTTGGTCAATGCCAAGATGGCATGTGGCTGTTGAAAATTTATTTATTTTTACAATTCTGTTTATAATTTTATGTGTTTTTATCGGAATTGTTCTTGCAATTTTACTAGATCAAAAAATTAGAGCAGAAGGTTTTTTAAGAACAATTTATTTATACCCAATGGCCTTATCGTTTATTGTTACTGGTACAGCATGGAGATGGATCTTAAATCCTTCTTTAGGAATAGAAAAATTTGCACAGGATATTGGGTTCGAAACATTTACATTTGACTGGTTGGTGACCCCAGGTATGTCAATATATACCATAGTTATTGCGGGCGTTTGGCAATCTTCAGGGTTTATAATGGCTATTTTTCTTGCTGGTTTAAGGTCAGTTGATGATGAAATAATCAAAGCTGCTAAAATTGATGGTGCAGGAATAGTATCAGTTTATACAAAAATAATTTTACCTATGATGAGACCAGTGTTCATGAGTGCGATCGTAATATTAGTTCATTTAGCAATTAAAAGTTACGATCTTGTGATTGCATTAACAGCAGGTGGTCCTGGAATTTCATCAGATATGCCAGCTGTATTTATGACTCAAATGGCATTTCACAGAAGTGAAATTGGTTTAGCTTCAGCAAGTGCAATCATGATGTTTTTAACAGTTTCGGCAATTGTAGTTCCATACTTGTATTCAGAATTAAAGAGGGAAGATGACAGAAAATAATATTCAAACTTACAAAGAATTAGAAAAATCATCTAATACAAAAAAATTTATTTATAGATGGATATTATTTATAATTTTAGGAATATTTGCTCTGTATTACATTACACCACTTTATGTAATGATAGTGACTTCATTTAAAACTATGGAAGAAATTAGACAAGGGAATTTATTTTCTTTACCAGGATCTTTAAATTTAACATCTTGGGATGTAGCTTGGAATGGCCAAGGTTTTTCAGCAGGAGATGTTTATTTAAAAACTTATTTTTGGAATTCAGTTAAATTGGTGGTCCCAGCTGTGATCATCTCAACAATTCTAGGAGCTATTAATGGGTATGCTTTAACTAAATGGAGATTTAAGTGGGATAGTTACATATTTTTATTATTTTTATTTGGAACATTTATTCCTTATCAAGCAATATTGCTTCCAATGTCTAGAACATTAGGTTTTATGGGAATATCAAACTCAATTTATGGATTGATTTTAGTTCATGTAGTTTATGGTTTATGTTTTACAACTCTCTTTTGTAGAAATTATTATATTTCTATTTCAGATGAGATTGTAAAAGCTGCAAGAATTGATGGTGCGGGTTTTTTTAAAATATTTTTTAAAATTATGCTGCCAATTTCTGCTCCAATTCTTGTAGTTACAATCATTTGGCAGTTTACTATGATTTGGAATGATTTTTTATTTGGAGCAACATTTACTTTTGGTGAAGAAGCTCCCATTCAAGTTGCTTTAAATAATATGGTTTTAACTAGCTCTAGTGTAAAAAGATACAATGTTGATATGGCAGCTGCAATTATTGCAGGATTTCCAACACTCATTGTTTATGTTTTGGCAGGTAAATATTTTATAAGAGGATTAACAGCAGGATCAGTGAAAGGATAACATGGCTAATTTAAAGATAAATGACATTAATAAAAATTTTGGATCTACTGAAGTTTTAAAAGGAATAAATTTAGATATTAACGATGGTGACTTTTTAGTTTTGTTAGGACCTTCTGGATGTGGGAAATCAACATTATTAAATACAATTGCTGGACTAGAAACATCCAATAGTGGTGACATTTTAATAGACGATTATCGGGTTAATGACATGGAACCTAGTGATAGAGATATAGCTTTAGTATTTCAATCTTATGCACTTTATCCAGCAATGACTGTTAAAGGCAATGTTACATTTGGGTTAGAGCAAAGAAAAACACCTAAAGACAAAATAGAAGAAGCTTTAAACAGAGTATCAAGTTTATTAAAGATTAATGAGCTATTAGAACGAAAACCTTCACAATTATCTGGAGGTCAGAGACAAAGAGTTGCTATGGGGAGAGCTTTAGTAAGAGATCCAAAAGTATTTTTGTTTGACGAACCATTATCTAATTTAGATGCAAAATTAAGAGTTGAAATGAGAAGAGAAATAAAAAAACTTCATCAAAAATTGAAAACCACTGTTGTTTATGTAACTCACGATCAAACTGAAGCTATGAGCTTAGGAACAAATATAGCAATAATGAATCATGGTGTAATTCAACAATGCGACACACCAAAAAATATTTACAATACACCAAACAATATTTTTGTAGCAGATTTTATTGGCTCTCCTTCAATGAATTTAATTAAAGGAAAACTAGCTAACGAAAATAGTGAAGCATTTTTTCTAAATAATGATAAAACTAAAATTCCATTAAATGGTTATAATTTTAAAAACAAAACTAACGAAGATGAAAAAGAAGTTATACTAGGAATTAGACCAGAACATATTTATATGGATAAAAATAATCCTGATAATTTTGAAATTAATGTTAGCTCTGAACTTTCAGAATATATTGGTCACGAACAAATAATTACATTTGATTTTTCAGGACAGCAATTACTTGGAAAATTTTCATCAACTATTGATATTAATATCAATAAAGAATTTAAATTATACATAGATATTAATCAATTATCTGTATTTGACGCCTCTACAGAAGAGAGAATTTAATTATGCGGGTAAAATATTTAGATTTAAAAAATAAAAGAATATTTATTACAGGTGGTGGTTCTGGAATTGGTGCATCAATAGTCGAACATTTTTGTGAACAAGAAAGTGAAGTATATTTTGTAGATATAAATTTAAAGGACTCAAAAAAACTATTAATTGATATCGAAAAAAAAAAATTGAAAAAACCAACTTTTATTGAGTGTGATTTGCTAAATATTAAGAAATTGCAAAAAATTATTAAAAAAATTGTATCAACTAAAGGAACAATACACTCTCTTGTTAATAATGCTGCTAATGATGAAAGACACAATACCGAAGATGTCGATGAAAAATATTATGAGAATAGAATGGCAATAAATTTAAAACATTATTTTTTTGCAGCTCAAGAAGTTGTGAAAGGTATGAAAAAAAATAAAAATGGTTCAATCATTAATTTAAGCTCTGTATCATGGATGTTGGGTGAAGGAGATAAGGTGATATATGAAACAGCAAAATCAGCTGTTGTTGGTTTAACAAGATCATTTGCTCAAGAGTATGGAAAATACAATATAAGAACTAACTCTGTTGTACCTGGATCCATTGCAACTGAAAGACAAATTAAACATTGGCTTACACCTAAATATAAAAAGTTAATATTAGAAAAACAGGCCTTAAAACGACAGCTAAAACCTGAAGATGTTGCAAAACTAGTATTGTTTTTATCTTCAGACCAATCCTCAGGATGTACCAAACAAAGCTTTGTTGTTGATGGTGGAATAACATAAAAAATAAAAGTGAAAAAATTTAAGCTTAGAAGTAAAGAATGGTTTGATAATCCTGATGATCCTGGTCTTACAGCTTTGTATTTGGAGCGATATTTAAACTACGGATTAAAAAGAGAAGATCTTCAGTCAGGAAAACCAATCATTGGAATAGCACAATCTGGCAGTGATCTTTCACCGTGTAATAGACATTTTCAAGCATTGAGTAAAACAATTAAAGATGGGATAAGAGAAGCTGGTGGAGTTCCAATGGAATTTCCAACTCATCCAATTCAAGAAACTGGCAAAAGACCTACGGCAGCACTTGATAGAAATCTATCATATTTATCTTTAGTAGAAGTTTTGTATGGATATCCAATTGATGGAGTTATTCTTACAACAGGTTGTGATAAAACCACACCTGCAGCATTGATGGCTGCTGCAACTGTAAATATTCCATCAATAGTATTATCAGGTGGGCCAATGTTAGACGGAAATTATAAAGGAAAAAAAGCTGGCTCAGGTACAATTATTTGGGAAGCAAGAAAATTACATGCAAAAGGCGAAATTGATTATGATGAGTTCATGGATATGGCAGCAGCTTCAGCTCCAAGCATAGGGCATTGTAATACAATGGGAACAGCATCTTCAATGAATTCAATAGCAGAAGCTTTAGGAATGTCACTTCCAGGTGGAGCAATAATTCCTGCTCCCTATAAAGAGAGAACAGATATTTCTTTTAAAACTGGAAAACGAATTGTTGAAATGGTTTTTGAAAATTTAACACCATCAAAGATAATGACAAAAGAAGCATTTGAAAATGCAGTTTATGTTGCAAGCGCTATTGGTGCCTCAAGTAATTGCCCACCTCATCTTACAGCTATAGCAAGACATATGGGTGTTGATTTTAATTTAGACCAATGGGAAAAATTAGGACATAGCATTCCTTTATTAGCAAATTGCCAACCAGCTGGAGAACATCTTATGGAAGGTTTTTTTAAAGCTGGGGGTATTCCAGCCATCATGAAAGAATTAATTAAAGACAAAAAACTTAACATCAAAGCTTTAACAGTTACTGGTAAAACTATTGAAGAAAATTTAAATATGAAAATTGATGTTAATAGAGATGTTATTAAATCATATGAAAATCCATTATCTCATAATGCAGGCTTTATTGTAATGAAAAGTAATTTCTTTAGTTCGGCTGTAATGAAAACTTCTGTTATTAGCTCTGAGTTCAGAGAAAGATATTTATCAAATAAAGATAGTTTAAATATTTTTGAAGTAAAAGCCGTTGTTTTTGAAGGACCTGAAGATTATCATGCAAGAATAAATGATGATAATTTGAATATTGATAAAAATTCAATTTTAATTATTAGAGGCTGTGGACCTGTTGGCTATCCAGGATCAGCTGAAGTAGTAAATATGCAACCACCTGATAAGCTTTTAAAAAAAGGTATCAATACACTTCCAACTTTAGGAGATGGAAGACAAAGTGGGACATCAGAAAGTCCATCCATACTAAATGTTTCACCAGAGTCGGCTGTAGGAGGAGATTTATTAATAATTAAAACTGGCGATAGAATTAAGATAGATTTAAACAATAGTAGAATAGATTTATTAGTGTCAAATGAGGAAATTAAGAAAAGAAAAGAAAACACTAAACTACCTATTCTAGAAAATCAAACACCATGGCAAGAAATTTCAAGAAAAATGGTAGGTCAATTGGAAACTGGTAGTTGTTTAGAAACTGAAACTGTTTTTTTAGATATAACTAATACGAAAGGAATGCCGAGACATTCTCATTAGAAAGGAACCTATGACAAAAAGACTTAAAGATAAAAATATTTTAGTTACAGCTGCGGGACAAGGAATTGGTAAAGCAACAGCTATAGCATTTCACAAAGAAGGAGCTAATGTTATTGCAACTGATATTAATGACAAAACTTTAGAAGATCTAAACAAAGAATATCCAAATATAAAAATACAAAAACTTGACTCAACAAAAAACAATGAAATTTTAGAATTTGTTAAAACATTAGATAAAATTGATGTTTTGTTTAATGCTGTTGGTTTTGTTCATCACGGCAGTATTTTAGAATGTGAAGAAAAAGATTGGGATTTTTCTTTTGATGTAAATGTTAAATCTATGTATTTTATGTGCAAAGCAATATTACCAATGATGATTAAACAAAACTCAGGGAGTATTATTAATGTTTCTTCTTGTGCATCAAGCTTGAAAGGTTTTCCTAATAGATTTGTTTATGGAACTACAAAAGGAGCAGTAATTGGATTAACTAAATCAATTGCAGCAGATTATGTTAAACAAAATATTAGATGTAATTCTATAGCACCAGGAACAGTTTTTTCACCATCTTGGCAAGATCGAGTTAATCAAAGTCCAGATCCAGTACAAGCTAAAAAAGATTTTATAGCAAGACAACCAATGGGAAGACTAGGTACAGCAGAAGAAATTGCAGCAGTTGCAGTTTATTTAGCTAGTGATGACTCAACATTTACAACAGGCACCACTATCTCAGTTGATGGCGGAATTTCAATTTAATTAAACACAGGATAATTATGAAACTATTAAGAGTAGGAAAAAAGGGAAAAGAGAAACCAGCAATATTAGATAAAGATGGAAAAATTAGAGATATTAGCTCTCATTTAAAAGATTTAAATCCTGATTTTTTAAACTTTAAAACTATATCTGAATTAAGAAATATTGATTTAAAGTCATTACCAGAACTTTCTTCTAGTGAAAGAGTAGGGTCGTGTATTACAAAGCCAGGTAAGTTTGTTGCAATTGGTTTAAATTTTTCTGATCATGCAGCAGAGTCTAATTTACCAGTTCCATCAGAACCAATAGTGTTTATGAAAGCTACTAGTTCAATTAATGGTCCAAATGATAATATAGAAATTTTACCTAATTCTAAAAAGCTAGATTGGGAAGTGGAATTAGGAATAATTATTGGAAAAGAGACAAAACATATTGAACAAAATCAAGCACAAGATCACATATTAGGTTATTGCTTGGTAAATGATGTAAGTGAGAGAGAGTGGCAAATTGAAAAGATGGGACAATGGGTAAAAGGAAAATCTCATGATACTTATGGACCTATAGGACCGTATTTGGTTACAAAGGAAGATATAAAAGACATAAATAATTTGAATATGTCCTTAGATGTAAATGGAGAGAGAATGCAGACAGGTAACACTAATACAATGATTTTTAACGTTGATATTATTGTAGCATATGTGAGTAAGTTTATGTCATTACAAGCTGGAGATATAATTACTACAGGAACTCCTCCAGGTGTTGGTATGGGTAAAAAACCACAATTATTTTTAAAAGCTGGAGATGCATTGAGATTATCCATAGATAATTTAGGTGAGCAAAACTCTAAAATTGTTTCTTTGTAATTTTATTGATGAATAAAATTGTTACCTCTGAACCCAAAATACTATGGAAATTAAAGTGTAAATTGGGTGAAGGTACATTGTGGGTTAAAGAACATAATTCAATTTATTTTGTAGATATAAAAAAGAAGAAATTTTTTTCATTAGATATAAAAAAAAATAAAAAAAAAACATTTTCAGTAAATAAAGAAATTGGTTTTTTAGCACACGTCAAAGGATTTGTTTTTGTGTTAGGTCTACAGGGCGAGCTGAGAATACAAAATATAAAAACAAAAAAAATAATCAAATCGATTTATATTGAAAAAAATCTTAGATTAAACAGGATTAATGATGGAAAAACAGATCCTGCAGGAAATCTTTGGTTTGGTACAATGGATAATCTTGAGAGAAAGATTGAAAAAGGTTCACTTTATAAATTAGATAAAAAATTGATGATAACTAAAGTTGATAGCAATTATAGAATTACAAATGGTCCAGCATTTATTGATCAATCAAATTTTTATCATACAGATAGTTCAAAAAAAACAATCTATAAAATTAGAATTAACAAAAACAATAAAATAACAAATAAAAAGATATTTAAAAAATTTAAAGCCTTGGATGGTTCACCAGATGGCATGACTTTAGATAAAAACAAAAATTTATGGGTGGCACATTTTCACGGCGCTAAAATATCAGTACTAAACTCAAAGGCGAAATTAATACATACAATTAATTTGCCAGCCAAAAATATTACAAATTGTACCTTTGGAGGGCAAAAAAACAATCAACTTTTTGTGACAAGTGCCACAAAAGGCTTAAACAAATCTGACTTGCAAAAATTTAAATACTCTGGATGCTTATTTAGTGTAAAAACTAATACTAAAGGAATTTTACAAAAAAAATTTACTTACAAGTATGAAAAAAAGAGATCTTTATTACGAGAGAATACCCACTAAGCTTCTAAGAGAAGACATTCGACACCTGGGAAATATACTTGGAAAAGTTTTAAAAGATCAAGAAGGTGACAAATTTTTTGAGTTGGTAGAAAAAGTAAGAAAACTTTCAAAGGCCAATAAAACTAATTTAAATAATAAGCATTCTTTTAGAAAGATAATTAGGACCATAAAAAATATAAGTCCAAAAAATACATTTAAGCTAACTAGAGCATTTACACATTTTATGAATCTTATAAATTTGGCAGAATCTATAGATGCTTCAAGAAGCTTAAATGAATACGAAAATAATAAAAAAAAAATAAATAAAACTAATCTATTTATAGAAGAAATTTTTGAGGATTTATTTAATAATAAAAAAATCTCTGACAATAAAATTTATAACCATGCTAAAAATCTCAATATTGGTGTAGTGTTAACTGCACACCCAACAGAAGTTAAGAGAAGAACACTAATTCAAAAATATCATAGAATTACCAAAATATTGGAAGAAAGAGAACTTTTAAAAAATTACCCTTCAAAACTTAAATTGTTAGATAAAAAACTCTTTGATGAGCTTACAATTATATGGAACACAGATGATTTAAAAAGATTTAAACCATCTCCATTTGATGAAGCTAGATGGGGTTTAGCAATAATCGAAGATAGTTTATGGGACACAATTCCAAAAGTTTACAGAAGATTAAATTCTATATTTGTTCAAAATATGGGAAAAAATTTACCAAAAAATTTTAATCCAATTGAATTTGGCTCCTGGATGGGAGGAGATCGAGATGGAAATCCTAATGTTACTGCAAAAATTACAAGAGAAGTAATTTTACTATCAAGATGGGAGGCTGCAAAATTATATGAAAAATCTTTAACTAAAATTATTGGATCTTATTCAATGGAAAAATGTTCAAAAAAAATATTGAAACAAACTGGAAAATCCTACGAACCCTATAGAGTATTTTTAAGACCATTAAGAGACAAAATGCGAGCAACCCATAGAATGATAGAGCAACATTTAGTAAACAAAAAACCTTTAGATCAAAAGAATCTTCTTAAATCTAAAGAAGAAATTCTTAAACCCCTAAGAGTAGTAAGACAATCTTTGGAACAAAATAATAATGAAAACTTAGCCAGTGGTGAATTATTAGATTTAATGAGAAGAACTAAGTGTTTTGGAATTAATCTAGCAAAATTAGATATACGACAAGAGTCATCTAGACATTCTCAATTAATTAGTGAGTTTGTAAAAAGAAAATATAATAAAGATTATTCAAAATTAAATGAAAATGAAAAAATTGATTTTTTAAAATCAAAAATAAACTCTGATAAGAATTTTATAAATAAATTTAAATTTAGAAATAAAGAAAATAAAGAAGTTTGGGAAACATTTAATGTGATATCTCAAGAACCATCTGAATGTCTTGGTGCTTATGTAATTTCTATGACATCGTCAGCGTCAGATATATTATCAGTATCTTTTCTACAAAAAGAGGCAAAAATTATAAACAAACTTAGAGTTGTACCTTTATTTGAAACGTTAGAAGACTTAATTAATGCAAAATCTATTATGGGAAATTTGTTTTCACATAAATGGTACAGAAATTTAATTCAAAATAAACAAGAAGTAATGATTGGTTATTCCGACTCTAGTAAAGATGCTGGAAAAATTTGTGCCAGTTGGCATCAGTATAAAGCACAAGAAGAAATTGTTAAATTAGCAAAAAAATACAAAATAGAAGTTGTCTTTTTTCATGGTAGAGGTGGTTCTGCGGGCAGAGGGGGAGGACCTATCCAAGCAACATTAAGATCTTTACC
>ENA-OREN01004000-OREN01004000.1-marine-metagenome-genome-assembly--contig:-NODE-4000-length-13177-cov-7.916412_pt1 | contig 13177 bp, 21 predicted proteins | sample MGYA00248624_ERZ508555 | MGnify/ENA primary metagenome ERZ508555 (study PRJEB26222, sample SAMN06267773) | marine metagenome | isolation source: Saanich Inlet, British Columbia, Canada | place...
TATTGGAATTATCCAAGACTACCAAAGTAAGACCAACGCTGGTCTCCCAAAAGCAGTCACCAAGTTCTTACCAGTTTATTGTAGGTCGAAAGGAGCAATAAACATGGCGAAATTTACAGACAAAGGATTAGCGAAAGCGGGAGATCGAGTTCTATCCGGGAGTTGGTCAGTAAGAACTATGATTAAGTCATCATCTAAAAAGAAGCCGAAGCCGGTCCAAACTGAAGAGACAGATATTAAAAAAGGTTAGTGTTTATAATGGGCCCTGCTGATTGTGGGACCTATTTGGAATGAAATCTTTGAACGGACTCCCGAAACTTCTTCCGGAATTCCTGTAGTTCCTTTCTTGGATTGTCTGAGTTCAGCATCCGATACAGCAGTGATGACTTTAGAGTCTTTTTTGGTTCGTTTTTTGTATTCTCTTTTTTCATTATAGGAGTTTCATCAATTATTCTAATTCCCGGTATATTTCTTTTTCCATTGAAAGGAAAGCCATTCTAAATCTGGTTATATATTTGAAATTATCAGGAGTAAATATCTTGTCTATTATATCACTTGGGATACAAAGTGTTTTTAAATCATCCTTAAAATCAGATTCAGCATACTCAGTATTATCACCCCTTAAACCATGATACAGTCTTCCATATTTAATTATAAACTGAAGGTCTTTTCCTTTAAATGTTTCCCGAAATAGTTTCACCATAATATATGAATTACCCATATTACATCTTTAGTTTATCTATTATCCAACATTTTTAATATTTTGACGCAGACCCTGTTTCTCGGCTTTGGCCCTTTCCCTTTCAATTAATCCTTTCTCAACCAATAGATCAACACCAGCATTATACAGTTTTAAAAGATCTGGGCCTTCACCCATGGGGTTTAATACACCCCTGTAAATATGATATTTCCCTGTTTCGAGAAGATCTCCGGTTACATTTATTATCCCATATAAGGCATATGTTTCCCAAGGTAACTCTTCATTATTAACGTCTGTCAGATCAGTAGATTTTAAATGATCTAACATATCTGATTTTAATTTGGGATATGCTTGGTTACTAAATACTTGTTCGTATTTATCTAATTCTGCTTTGTATAAATTATATTTGGAATCTTTCCTGAATAAACTAAATAGTCCCATATAAATACCCCTTACATTGTCTCGAGCAGTTATTGCCAAACAACCACACAGCAAGACCCAAAAGGGAACCAATATAAGGGGCATATTTGCCCACTCGAGATTCCACGTTGAGTCTTTTGTTTTGCATAATATATATGGTTGTTTGGCTGGTCAATTGTACTGCTATTATATAGAATAATCAATAAAGTCAGATGTAAATATTTTCTTACGCAGATGCATAGATGTAGTATTATATAGCCCGTGTATTTTTTGAAGCGGGGTTTTTTGTTTGTGGGATGATGTGTAGATTTGGGAATGGATGAAAAAAATATTGCAGTACAGTTAGATATAAAGATCAATGATTATCCAATAATAATTGGAGAATCATTGGATGTAGGATTACTTAACAAATGTAATTATTTAAAACCAAATTTTGTTGAACGTCTAATGATAAAACCACGTATAGGTCAGGTTGTGTGGTGGTCTAAAAATCCTACATTAAGGTACTTGAACAAAATTGGGAATCGCATAGTCCCCAATTTAGGAGAAATTGATAATAATCCTGATACCATGTATGGGACTTCTGTTTATTTGTTTTTTAAGGAAAATAAATTGATTAGATGTACTTTTCAAATAATTCAAAATAAAATGATTGCAAATTTATTATTAAAAAAATTATCTGAAGAAGTCGTAGAAACGATAGGTAATCCTTCTACTCTTTCTGTTGGTCTGATGATTTGGAAAAGTCAAAATGATCAATTTACAATTGAGTTTCCAAATAGAATGCACGGATATATACATTTACATTTATTGGGATTGAAATAACCATCAAGCCCCACATTCGTGGGGTTTTTTGTTTGTTTACACCACTACTTAATTGAAACAGGCAAAAATACTTAATGAAAACACCCAAAAATACTTAAATGTCCCCATTGTAGAAACTTTGGGTGGGGTTGTAGATTTGGGTAACCAAAGGAGATTATTTTGAAAAAGACACTATCAGAACAATATTCATTTCTTAATATTTTTAAATCATTAATCATAATATCAGTTGTCATTTACACTATATTTTTTCTAATAAGTATAGAAGGACAACTTGAGATTATTTCTCAGACTGATAATCCTCTAATTTTAATAATATCGGTTCTTACTTATATCTTATTTCTAGTTAGTTCAGTGGGTGGTATAATGATAATTAATTTTCTCTTTAAACTGGACAAAACTAAAAAAAATAATTTAGAAGGGGAAAAGACAAATTATTATGGAAGTGGGGAGAAATTATCAGAAGGAACTTACAAGGATGGGGAATTAGATGGATTATTCACTGAATGGTATGAGAATGGACAAAAGAAAAAAGAAGGAACTTACAAGGATGGTAAAAAAGATGGATTATGGACTGATTGGTATGAAAATGGACAGAAAGAGGTAGATAGTTTTTATAAGAATGGTATACCAGATAGTATATGGACATTTTATAAAGATGATAAAACTGATAAAATAATAACTATTTTGGACGGAAAAAAAATAAAAGAATCGAAATTCTTCTTATCAAGTGAACAAATAGAATATGAAGTTGGTTTTAATAGTGATGGAAAATTAGATGGGTCATATACCCACTGGAATAATAATGGTCAAGTAATAAAATCGGGATTTTTCAAAAATGGAGAAAGGGATAGTCTATGGATATTCTTTAAAGGACAAATCGGTGATATAGTAAATAAGATTGATTCTTCTGGAACATATAAGTCTGATAAAAAAGAGGGACGGTGGTATTTTCAAACCAAAAACAAACGTAATGATGAAGTTTATAAGAACGGTATCCTCCAAAGTGAGTGGACTTTCTATACAGAAGTTGGAAGTGGTAAATATGACGTAACATATAGAGGATGGAATCATCCGATTGGTTCTTTTACAGATAGTTTGGGGAATAAGTATACTGGGGACCTAATATTAGGTTCAATATCTTCTGAACAAACAGTTATTTTTGGTCGTGAACTAAAACCGTTTTTTTGTTATGATTTTAGTAAATATCCATTTTCTATTGGAACATTAAAAAACTATAAGGAAATAGGGAACTATATTTATTGGTATGAAAATGGACAGAAAAGTAAAGAGGGAAAATATTTGGATGGAAATGAAATAGGGAAATGGACTTATTGGTCACCTAATGGTAAAGAAACTTCAGAGTTAATTTGTGATGAGATTAATAAATGTAACGGAGAAAAAACTTGGTGGTATAAGAATGGACAAAAGAAAAGAATCGAGTCTTACAAAGATGGGGAACTTTTATATACAAAATGTTGGAATATAAAAGGAAATAACTGTGATGAATGTGGTGAGACTATTTGGTCTCAACAATGTGAATAAACTAACCCACTACATCCCCCACATCCAACTCTAACCGTTTCACATAACTTGAAAGGTCATTCACCACTCGGTCAGTAACCACATCGGTTTCTTTCCTTATATTATTCACTCTCTGTTTTCTCATTAGTGAATCTTCGTTCTCTGATGGTGGATTTTCATCTTCAACTTTATCATAGATAGTATCCCAAAATAAAGTTTTAAATCCTTCCAAATAATCAATCAAGTTTTCATCTGTCTGTTGTGATATAATATACTGACTAAATCCAATCGTAATCAGTTGAGGGTCAATATCCTTCATCATATCTTCTTTTGTCATTCTTTGTTCCCCTTTACCGATCGTCCTAACCATTCCACATTAACAGACAGGTCATGGATGTGAGTGTGGTAATCCAACTGTTTATCCGTATCTACATGAATGGATTGGTCTACACCATCAGTTGGTTCAACCAATGTATATTTCTCATTTAATTCATCATCAGATAGATAACTGGTGACATTCAATATCTCTCGTGTGATGTCTTTCAATACTTCAAGTCTGTCATCGTTGGTTATAGTATCATCACTCATATCAACTTCTTCAACTCTTTGTTACCAAACTTTATTTGTTTTAGAGATGGTATCAATCGTTTCACCTTCATTTTAAGTTTCTTTAACCAATCTGAAATCCCTTCAACTGGTTGAATCTGAAATGACGGTTTTACTTTTACCATCTTCTTTGTCTGTTCCAATATCTCGTTCAAGATTCGTTTCGTGTTGGAGTTCACTTTGTCAAGACTGTTAAGGAATCCTTCTTTATATGAGAATGAACGTTTTTCATACCCACTTCGAATTATTCTGAATACATACCGTTTAGTTTTGAGATTTTCACTTCCCATTTCTTCCACCACAGGAAGAACTATATCCACCAAATCACCAAACTTCTGTTGAAGTGGTTTAAGTTTGTCTTTAAGTAATTCTATTTCCCTGGACAGTTCTCCCATCTCATTCACGGAATCCTTAATCTGTTTGTCTAATACTTCTTCCTTGATAAGGGGTGTCAGTTTTAACGAACTCAACTTGATTCTCTGTCAAACCAATCCAACACTTCATTCAGTTTATAGAAGTTCTTTCTTCTGTTACCAATTTTGTGTTTTGGGAATCCGTGTTGAGTTTCATATCTGAACAATGTGGTTGTTGAGATTTGAAAATAATCCAAGACTTGTCGTCTACTCATTATCTTCGGTATATCGTGTTTTATATTGTCCAAATTAAATTTGAATGTTTCCATTATATTTTATTCTCCTGTTGTTTTTAGTTCAGGTGATAATCTGTTCCGTTTGACTATGTTTCCGAACCGTATTATTTGTTCTATTAAAATCTGTAATGTGTGGATGTCACCTATTATATCATTACTGTTTTCCTCTGGGAAATAGAAGTTAATCCAATCCATTCTGTCGTAATGGAGCGAATCATCATCCAACTCTTTTACATCAGAGTAATCCTCTTCAATCTGTTTGAAAATGTCTTGTATCTCCATATTATTCCAGTCCTTATTATTGACCACCACATTGAAGGTCTAACTGATTTCTGTAACAGTCTTTTAGTGTATTCTTGATGTATTTCAAGATAGTAAATGTTACTACTGATGAGTGACATCATAGTCTCATCTATCTCATTATTGTATTCTACACCAATAAGATTTAGATACTGTTTTACCAGTTCTGAATGATAGTCACGTCTTTCTTGTAGTAACTGTTTCAGTTCTTCATTTGAGTAATGGTTATAGTTCACGTGTTACCTCCAATTAACAGAACAAAATTTCTGTCTTGTTAATAAGTATTAAGAAATAACGGAAACCATCAATTTCTTTTTGGATATGGTAATAAAACTTATATACAGTCGTATTTTTCAATTAGATAGGTGAGGACACACTCTATTTCAAATGTGGTGGTAGGTTTGATAGGGATGGGTATAACAGATAGTATTGAACAACACCCCTATCAAATTAGTTCAGTATACTATATCCTTTACTAAAAGGGGTCAGTTTCACAATCAGGTAACTCACTCAAAGACTTCAAGAATCCTTCGTCACTTTCCGTGTAATCATTCATTTCGTTGTATTCTTCTCTTTTAGTATTTAATTCATCCAAACTAAACTGACCAAACTTTGGATACGACCACCAACCACACTTGTAACACTCATGTATGACTAATGATACAGGTTTCCAATCTGAATATGATTCCATATCAAATCCACAGTTAGGACATTCTTCATTAAATGTTGTTCCACTCATTTTGTTTTCTTCCTTATTTTATATTTCTTGTAATAGTGTGTTGGTATGAACCGAGATAAGTTTTTATCATTCACCCATTCTTTCAGTATATCCTCAACACTAATTCTATTTGATTTTTGATTTTGTTTCTTCATTTCATTTTTACTATTCCTTAATCATGGTCATTTATTATTTACCTATTTGAAATCTGAATGACCTTGACAGATTTCAAAATTCTTATTTTATTACTGAACCATATATCTTCTATAACCTGTGTATATGATATAATTCTTAAATGTAAAGTGTGTAGGTTTACTCTCTTATTCACACCCCCACCCACACCCTCCACCCTATATTACCACACCATTAAATCATGAGTGATATCGGTGGATTTTCAATCAATTCTTGGTCAAATCTGATGTCCAAGTCCAATCTGTTTTGGATGGTTCGTTCCAAGATTGATACATCTGTTTTACTTCCAATCCATCCATCGTATATCAATACCTTCATCTTGTTACCTATCACCTGATTTACTATTTCTAAAATCTTACTTTCATATCCAAAGAGGATGAAACAGAGTTTGGATTTAAGTCTTTTGGTAACTGATTCTTTATCCATCACATTAGTAATATTTCCGTTAAGAGAAGTATGTTGATTCACAATCAACTTCCTTCCACGTATTATTTCATTGTATATCCCGACTAATACCAAATCTGATTTTATTCTTATCATCCGTTCATATCCTAAAACCTTATAGTATGGATTGTCTGTTACTTCACTCATTGTATTTCCGTATAACCATGATATGATGTATTTCTTAATAATCTTTTCCTTAACACAAAAATCATAACTCCACTTTTCTCTGTAATGGGATTTGTTCTCTAAATAATCACCAATGAAATGACAGTCCATTCCATACTTCTTACAGAGTCCATAGAAAATTGAGAGATGACTGTTTGACATATCATAGTCATACAAATCCATTCCACTGAACAACACTTGTCTAATTCTGTTTTGGGTATGGATTAGATGAGGAAAGTCCAATCTTTCCATAGGATTTAATCTTCCGTTACCACTCTCTTGGTATAATTGTAATAACCCACATGGACAAACCGTATTATTTAAAGTCTGTCTCCATTGGTATAACTGGAACAAATATTTTTCTCTAATATGTTCTCTGATAGAGATTGATTTAGAATTTTCCAATTCTTCAATCATCATTTCTAAATTCTGTATGTTTGGTTCAACTATCGGATTTATCTCAATAGTAGATGACTTTGGATTCCCATTTATATCCAATTTATGAACACCATTATTTGGTATAACTGTGATTGGTTTAACACTATCAATTATTGAGGACAGTTCAATTGGTTGGGGATTCTTGTATACTTCAATACAAAGGTCATATATCCATTCTTTCAATTTGAATTTCTTGGTATAACCTTTTCCCTTACCAAACTGATAACTTTCATTCACTACATCAAAATAGTGTTGAATGACTTTCTTGTAATAACCATCATCATTCTTCTTTCTGAACCATTTGTATAATTGATTAGAATGGAGTGAAACCGAACCAATTTCTTTTGTCGGTAGTAGTTCTGTATGTTTATACTCACCACACAACACTCCATTCACCAATTTTATCAGTCTTCCTTTATGGAGTTCTGATAAGGTATGGAAGTGTCCATTCTTTGATAATATTTCGTCTAAATTGGAATAATTCATATTTTAAGAATGACCACTACTATTTACCGATTCAACACTTTCTTTTCGTCTGTTTGTTGAATGTTGAATACATAAAATGTCCATTTAGTATCCTTATCATCCCTACCAGATAAACAGAGACATTTTTCACCTTTTCTAACAAATCGTCCCTCCGAATTCCATTGTTGGTATGTTCCCCAATTAGGGATATGATACATCTTTTCTACCATACGATTATTAAGTCGGGTATTATTCTTGTCACCAAGATATTCTCGACCCTCTGTGTTTATATGTGTTTTAATCCCACTCGGAATTATTACTGTAGTCATTATTGACTCCTATTATTATGGTCATTTATTTTTTTCGATCTGAAACCTCAATGACCTTAAAAGATTTCAAAATTTTAATTTTTCAACTTTTTATAGTTTGATTATTTTCTTAAAAACCATGTGATATAAATCAGGTAATTCCTCAAAATTCATTTTATTTTTTATAGTTATTTATCATATGGATGAGGTAGGACACGAGGTATGGTTAATAACCCTAAATGATTTTGTATGTCTTTATCACATACTCACCCAAGATGGAAGGATAAGTAACCTCTTGGGATGTGTCCTTTACCCCATCTAATACATCAATCACATATACTATAAATCATTAGTTGTTCTTCCTCTGTGAAACCAAGACTCTCTTGGAACTCTGAACTATTGATTTTCAGAAATAACCCATGGAAATCATTTGGGTCAAATCCAAATCGTTTCATTGTTCTTTGAAATACAATTAACAACCAAGACATCATAGAGTGATTCGTTTCATGATACTCTACAACCCTTGGGTCGGAAAGGATATTTAACCCTAGAACAAGGTATATGTATTCATTCAACAATCTTTTTTCACAATCGTAATTGGTAGTGTATGTTTTCCAAGTTTTATTGAAGTATGAGTCATCACTTTCAAGACCAAATGACCGTTCAAGAACTTTATTTAGTTCAAATAGAAGTGTGTCATTTTTACACAATTCTCTTACCATGTTTTTAGGTGTTTTATTCAACTGTTTTACTTTCATCATTTTCTCTCCTATCTCGTTACTCTTGTTAATATTTCCAATGGGAAAACACTAAAGTGAGTTTTATCCGTCTTATGTTGTCCTAATCCCAACTCACTCTTTGTCTTTACTACTTTTGTTTCCAGTAGTTTATTTAGGAAGGTCTTCCATTCTTTTTCATCAAATGGGTCATCTTCTATGTTGAAAACAAATCCTTCATCTGAAAATGGTTCTATGGAATAAATCATTCTCATTTTCCCAACTATTCCTTCAACCTTTTCTACAAATGATGTGAAACCCTCACCCCAAACTGGAACACAGATTTTTTTTATTTTATTTATTACTTTTTTCATTTTTTAACTCCTTTTGAGTTTTTAAGGATGACTCCTTGTTTATTGTAAATGAGAAACCGTTTCTCATATGTTTTAACTGACAAGTTTCAACTGTTCTTCTTGTGAATATTCTTTCCATGAATCAAAATCCATTACCGAAGGCCCTCTTAATGAAATCCCTTTTTTATTATGAATGTAAAAATTCATTACCACCCCTATCTCACCATCGATTATTTCATATAACTCTTTGAGAGACCAAGTTTGAGTGTAGGATAGATAAGTCAGTAAAAATGTTGAGAGTTTTTTACTGGTTGAAATATCTTCTGTTCTAACCAATAGGTCAATACACCCCAATACATCATCTTTATTAAATTTTGGATGTTGTTTTATTTGGTTTTCAAATCCAACTATCCTTTGAGAACCTCTTGAAAATCCTCTATCAGAGTCATGGAAAAGACATAAAAGACCCACTCTTTTTTTATTCACTGTTTTTACATCAGAATCAAATTGATTGAAACTTTCAATGAGTCTATCTTTTTCGTTTCTACGATATTCCTGATACTGTTTATTATTTTGTTTCTTCATAGACACCTTCATCATCTTCCGTTGTTTCTCACGGAGTTTTTTTATCTGTTCTGGTGTTCTCTTTATTTTCTTTTTTCTTTTAGACATTTTCTGTCTCCTTGTTTTATTTGTTATTTAGTAATTCTTAATGTTTCATTTGATTCCACTACGACTATAAGTAGTGAGGTAAAATCTCAAACACCTGTTTTTTTTTATTTTTTTTTATTAACATAATTAGTTCAATGAATATCTAATTGTATCCACCTTCATACTCTGTGGATTTGTGTTATATGTGTGGTCTGAATCCCGTCTATGAATTGTTACCATCACACCAAATCTGTATATCACCCATAATTCATTTTCTTTCCTTCTGTGATAGACTGGGTCTTTCTCAATAATTCCAATATCAAATACATGGACACATACTCCTTCTTCACCACGAGTAATTCTCCACTCCTTCATTATATTCATTTGTATATCAACCAATTCAGTTTTGTCCAATGGTAATGTCATCACCCTTTCTTCAAACATTTCTTTGTAATGGTTTGTAATCATCATTTATTTCCTTTTTTTATTTATTTTCAATCTCTGTATGATATTACTGGTTTTTTATGAATCTATTATCCGTATAGGGGGACAACCATTATTTATCCTAATTTTCATGTTATTTCTCGTATAAACATTCATTTATTAGGGGGACAAGTAGTTTTTACTACTGTTTAACAATTTGTTGTTGGATTCGTTATCATACTTTCTCATTCTGTATGATAATACGGTAAATTTATATACTTAATATTCGTATGGGGGGACAGAGTGGGTATAAATAAAAAAAGGGTAAATCCGTATGGACTTACCCTTCATTTTCGGGGGGACAAATGATATATGACTATATCATCGTGGTCTTGTTTGTTTTCTTATCACATATTTCATCTGGTCTTTATTGGATATATTAAGACTATAATAGGATTTGATTTTATACCATAAATAAGGAACACACTTTTCTACCCACTCCTTTTTGTTTTTACCATTCGGTGAACTACCAATCCCTCTTATATCATCTTTGGACATTCTATGTTCAAACCTATAACCAAACAGTTTAATTCTCCCTCTCCAACCATACTTATCCTTATTGAAATGGATTTTAGGATTATCTATAAATGATTGAAGTTTTATCCAATTCTCAATTTCTCCACTTATCATTTCAACATCTTCAATCCATTCACTTTCAAGTTCTCTATACTTTACTCTAATAACTGACATCTCACCAAACATATTCTGATTATTGATTTTTCTTGGATTTATCTTCTTTTCAAGATTTCGTTCTTTTGTTTGAAGTTTTTTTCTTTCTCTAACTAATAACCTTAACTGTTTTTCATATTCATCTGTTGTTCTTTTTAATTGGAGTCGTTTTTGGTCAATGGTTTTAATTTGAGTTTTATAGTCTGTTATTTTCTTTCGTCTTTCATGTTTATCCCTTTTATATATTTTAAACTCGTCTTTTATCCTGTAAATAACATCGTCAATTGAGTCAACTTTACCTTTACCTCTTTTTCCTTTAGGTGAACCATATAAACTGTCCTTCTTCTGATATTCTATTATCAATTCTTTTACTAAATCTATTTCACTCATATTAGTATCCTCATTATTGTGAATTAGAATCTACCAACATTACAACTATAAATACCATTGTCCCCCTATGAGTTATATTGTATAAAATATATTAGGTATGATATAACAACTGGAATCCCCCTACTAACGGTTCTTTGGGGTGACCTTGGGTGTTTCCTGTTGAAGTCTTATGGAATGTCTATTACAACTAAAACTGTCGTCCTGATGGAGATACAGTTGAGTGGAATTTTACAAAAAAAGTTTTCTTCCGTTCACGAGAAACTCTAACAAAATATGGGAGTGATTATTTTAAAGATTTACTTTTTGATTTCCACACTTCTATTTTGTAGTCCTTCTTCTCTTTAAATTTTAAATAATTTATACAATCAAGATAGTCAGAGAATTCACTATCATAATCGGGGTGGGTTTCGTCGTTTAAACAGAGTCCGTTGTTGTTACAGATTGGACATATTGAAGTAGTTTTGGGGGTGGGGTGTTTTTTACTAAGTATTATGAATTACCAATATTGGTTGTAACGAAAATTTGGATTTCTTGTTTAAGTCTATCTCTACTTGGTTTTTTTATTTCAAAATCAAATTTTACAATTGATTCATCTTCATTATTTCCAGTTTTAATTTTTTGATAAGTGTTTACACTTGGTGTGAGTGTTATTTCATAATGATTGTTTTGTAAATAGGTTACAAAGTCATTTAATATTTCTACTTCATATTGATTCTTTTTCATTTTTACTACTTCCCTATAAGTTTTTATACATCAATAAATAGGGTCGATAATTCTCAAACACACATTTATTTTATTAAATATATGTGTGTTGTATGTCTTAAAACTACCAAGTCAAATAAGGTTAACACTGAAATTATTTTAATAGATTAAATCCTCTAAATCCGTTGAAATCAAGTGTCCATATATTTCTGTAATTCGTGATGTAGAATGACCAACTAACTTACCAATTTTATAAATACTTTTATCTTTCCTTAATAGGTCGGTCACGAATCCGTGTCTTAAAGTATGAGATGTATATTTTGAATCAACATTGATGTTTTTCAGAAATTTTTTGAATGGTCTTGAAAAACTAGTGGTATTAAAGAATGTTTTAGTCTTGTTATTTTCAAACACATAGTCTTTTGATTGAGAATCTTTTTTTATTTTCACTAATACTTTTTTGATGTCACCCTTTATGGGGATTTCCCGTCTTTTCTTTTTAAAATAAATAACAAGTTTGGATTTTTGAGAGTTAAGATAAACATAACTGAATGAATGACCCTCTCCAACGTCTCTTTTCATATTTTGATTCCACTTGATTATCAAAACTTCACCCAATCTCATCCCTGTCCGAATTTGAAACCAACTGATTAACCGAATCCAATCGAAATCAGAATCATCCTTTAAGTATTCTTTTATATAACTATTGAGAGACTTTTTTATTTTATTGAATTCCATCTTTGTCGGAATTTGGTCTGTAGTTCTTTTATACGGTTGTGGTATTTTTATATTGGAAGTTGGAGTAACGTCGATATGTCCTTGTCTAACACAATACCTAAAAAATCCTTGAATTCCACGAACATTATTACCAACCGTGGTTTTATTACACCCATCAACATCAAACCTATAATTCATATATTTTTCTATTACATCATGGTTCACATCTTCAATATTTATCCTACCATATTTATCTCTTACGTAATTACAAAATGTTTTTAAATGTTGATTATCAGACCTCAGTGTGTTTTGACTCCTTTCACCTCTTTGAACTTCTTTTGTCTTTATGTTGATGTAATCATTTTTTACATTATCCAGTTTTAAAGAGAACCGTCTATTGATGTTGTGTTGTTCATATCGGTTTTCAAAAGTTTTCTTTATTTCCTTTTTCCTTTTTTCCGATAATTCACCTTTGATTCCAGTTGATACAGGATATTGTTTTCCGTTTTTATTGTAACCGAAATACCAATAGACTCCATTAAGATATAGTGTTCCCATGAGAAGTGAGTTTACCTAAAATATATTAATAATACTACAAATATTACTACTTTTATATATTTAAATAGTTGTATATTCCTATATATATGGAGTTACATATTACTAATAATAGGACTGAAAATCCTTGTGTCGGCGGTTCGATTCCGTCCCGAGCCACTCCGTAAAATTTATTCTCCACTTTCAACCT
>ENA-OREN01004002-OREN01004002.1-marine-metagenome-genome-assembly--contig:-NODE-4002-length-13174-cov-8.891884_pt1 | contig 13174 bp, 13 predicted proteins | sample MGYA00248624_ERZ508555 | MGnify/ENA primary metagenome ERZ508555 (study PRJEB26222, sample SAMN06267773) | marine metagenome | isolation source: Saanich Inlet, British Columbia, Canada | place...
TGGTTTAGGGTCATCGCAAAAAACATCCAGAGCATCACAATCCATATAGGGGTAAGTGGGTAAGGTAAACCCGGGTCATTATAAATAATGAGGTCAAAGTTCAACAGCGCACCATCAAATAAAAGCCCAATAAGACCTGCGATAACGATTAGTTTAAGCTCTAAAATCCGATTTTTTATAAGTGCAAAATGTACCAATAAGATAACCATCGATAACGTTAAGGCGAGATAAGTTTGATTATAGGAGGCACCTAAAACACAGATAAACCAAGCAGCCTGAAATAAAACAAAATTTATTATTTTAAATATCATTTTTTAAAGAGATAGTGGCCAACTCGCCATTCAGTACCTTTCTTGTATCCCCATAATTCAGCACAGGCCATAAAGAAAATTCGCCATCTTTGCAGCCACATTTTTCCATCTTTTTCACCGTAAGTTTTATTTAGGATGGGTAGTGCGCTCGTTTTATTTTTATCTAAGTTTTCTAGCCATGCATTTGCTGTTTTTTCATAATGAGCTCCAGACCAATCCCATTGTGATATAAGTTTCATTTGATCTTGGAAGTAAAGAGGGAGGTCTTTTGATGGCATCATTCCACCGGAAAAAAAATACTGACTCATCCAATCATCATCCCCCTCGACTTCAAATAAATAGGGTTGTGATTGATGAACAAATATATGCATAAAAAACATTCCCTTCGGCTTTAGCCAGCTTGCAATACTCTTAAAAAGTTTTTTATGATTTCTCATGTGCTCAATCATCTCAACTGAAACTACTCGGTCAAACTGATCTTTTGAAGAAAATTCATTCATATCTTCGGTTATTACTTTGATGTTTTTCAACTTCCTTTTTTTTGCCTCATTTAATATATACACTTTTTGAGATTTTGAATTTGAAACAGCCGTAATCTTACTTTTTGGATACTTTTTGGCCATCCATAATGTTAATGAACCCCAACCACAACCGAGCTCTAAAACTAGTTGACCGTCTTTAAGGTTTGCATGGCTGGCAGTCAATGCAAGCGCCTCACTCTCTGATTGATTTAAATTCTTTGTTTTATCGGTCCAATAACAAGAGCTATATTTCTTATGTTTCCCTAAACAATAATCATAAAATTTTGAAGGCACCTCATAATGCTGTTCGTTCGCCAATTCTGGAACAAGTGCAATGGTCTCTTTATTCATTGCTTCTATAAAATTCATCTTATTCCGATGGTTAATTTCTGTATCTTGACTAACGAGCGAAGTTATCCTTTTTTTTAAAAGCTGCCTTATCCCAAATCTAATGAGGCAATCAGGAAGCAGCTGACTTTCAGACATTTTGATAAGTAATTTAATCATATTAATTATTAGTTCGTGATATTGAACTCTAGTTCATTTAAACCATATTTTTTTTAAAAATGGTAAGTAATGCCAAAAGTCACTTCATCTTGACTGACTTTTTGGGGTTGTGGTGCGTTATTCCACATAGCAATATTAATATCATTTGTTCTAAGATCTGTATAACGATATTGTAAGTTTGCACTAAGATTCTCATGGAAATTATATGCACTTCCGAATCCAATACTCCAGCCATTTTGCCAATCCTTATGTTTTTCGCTTCTATTTGGTGTTACTTCATCATAATGACGTGACATCTCGGCTGTTGCGTAACCTCCAGTGATAAAAACAAGTGTTTTACTATCTATCAGGTAGCCAAGTTTTGCCAGTAATGACACTTTTTGATCAATTGAGGATACTGTTGTAACGTCATCAGGGACTCCGTCTTTTAAATCAACATCACTATCTTGTGCATCATATGCTTTATATTCACCAATAAAGCCTAACAACCATTTTTCATTGAGTATGAAATTGTAACCCGTGTTAATCCCAATCAATCCTCCATTATCTTCATTTTTAGCATGGTAAGAAAACCCATCTCGAGAGGCATTATTTTTTTTATCAGTAGTCCATGTATAACCGACATCAACCCCAACAAATGGACCAGACCAATTAATTTTTTCTTGAGCATATATATTGGCAGTTAGTGTTAAAGATAAGACAAAGATTATTTGTTTCAAAATATTTTTTTTCATTTAAGCCCTGTAAGTGATGAGTTATTATTGTTTAAGATTTTAGAAATTCGATCCTTAATTATAAGGCAAATAGAACTTCGCAAATCTACTATTTAAATTTTATTTACAAATTTAGGTATAATTTATAAATTAAATTTTGTGATTAAATAATTAATAAAAGGTTTTTATAAATGTTAGATGAAGTTATCACGTTTTATCATTTTTTGGGTTTAAATTTTGAGCTAACAGCCGCGATATCTGTTCTTACAATTACTTTAATTATTTTTTGCATGGCTTTTTTTGCTCATTTTGTTACCAAAAATTTCATCATTAAGTACTTAAGACATACGGTCCTCTCAAGACAAAAATATATTCCGGAAGCTTTTAAGGAATACAGGCCTTTTGAGAACATGGCACATTTAGTGGCTGCAATTGTAATTTATTCTTCAGCTGAGATGATGAGTACAGATGACTCAAGTATCTCATGGCTTAACGAATCGGTTACATGGCTAGAGGAAGGTGGCGTAATCTACGCAACATTAGCTATTATTTGGTTCCTTTTAGGGCTTCTTAATGTATTAAATAAAATTTATCAAGAGTTTAAGAGACCACATCAGCCGTCTATTAAGGGTTATATTCAATTAGTCAAGATTATCATTGTCGTTACTGCGTCAGTATTAATTATCTCAATGATGCTTGATAAATCACCCATGGCTTTTTTAACAGGCCTAGGTGCAGCATCTGCAATTATTATTTTAGTTTTTAAAGATACTATTTTAGGATTTGTAGCCAGTGTGCAAGTCGCTTCTTATGACATGGTAAGGGTAGGTGATTGGATCACAATAAATAGTTTAAAGGTTGATGGTGATGTAGAAGATGTTTCATTAAATACGGTGAAAATTAGAAATTTTGACAAGACGGTAACCACCATTCCAACTTCAGCGCTTATTACAAACGGTGTTCAAAATTGGCGTGGTATGACAGAGACAAAGGGCAGAAGAATTAAGCGGGCTATTAATATTGACATCAAAACAATTAAATTTTGTGACGACGCCTTATTAAACAAACTATCAAAAGTGACGAGTCTAACAAAGTATATCAAGGATAAAACAGAAGAAATTAATTCTCAAAACGCAAAAGTTAATGCAAAAAGTGAAGACCTGAATGGAAGAGCATTAACAAATGTTGGATTATTTCGAAAATATATTTATAACTATTTAACTGAAAGTGAGCATATTAGAAATGACTTAACCTTTTTGATTCGACAACTTCAACCCAGCCAAAGCGGCATCCCTATTGAAATTTATGTATTCACAAATGATACTAACTGGATCAATTATGAAAACATTCAGAGTGATATCTTTGATCATTTACTGGCTGCTTTACCAATGTTTGAGTTAGCTGCCTTTCAAATTATTTCTGATACTAATGCGCATACGAAATCAGTAACCGATAAGTAGTTATTTTTTTTCGATAGATTAAACGTAAGGGATAATTAAATAAATATGGATTATTCTGGGCTTCAATTAATAGGTGCATTTATTCTCATAGGGATGATCATTTTTTTTTATCGACGCTCCATTTTCGAAATATTTAAGACACCCAAAGAATCTATTATTCTTTCCATCCCAATTATCTTGTTGGGGATTATGTTTTACTTCTTTTTTAAATTCAAAGGTTTTTAATGAAGGATAAGTGGAGAACCCTGAGTCACTCATTGAATGAACTCCCAGATTTTGATGTTTGAAGCAGTCGTCATTAACCTATAGCAAAAGAAGTAGTAATTAAGTATAGCTCATGATTATTTTAAAATCGTTACTAGTGTCGCTAGCTAACTGCTTTAGTAAAAAGATACTTTATATAGGTTTTTGCGTATTTTCTATTCTTCGATTTTAGATAATCTGAAGATTTCGGCAAGATAAAAGTTGTACCGTGCTTAAACCAATGATTCCTAAATGGGAGCTCCATGGATTTATATGGCGTGAAAGATTTAGAATAGAAATCGATGTATAGAGTTTTCCTTTTTATATCACCGTTACCTTTAAGCCTATCCACTCCGTGAAAGCTGTAGGGAGTATGGAGGAATATTACTGCTCTATTAGGTATGTATTCTACTTTCGATTTTGCCTCGATGCCAGTTGAATTAAAAAATATTGTAGATCCACCAAAGTCGACCTCCCAATCAGATGAGATATAAATAATAATATTTAAAACATGCGGCAAACCAAGATTTGGTTCAGAAGAGTGGTCTACATGAGGACCTAGTAAACCTCCAGATTTCATCTCGTGATAGTTTGCCAATTCCGCATTAGCGGCGACAAGGGTTTTAATACCGGTTAATATTTTAAATTTATTTATCCATTTTTGTGAATTTAATTCATCTACGATGTTTGACACCAGGTCAGGTAATTGAGAATTTTTACTGATAGACTTTTTTGACTCGACATCAGATGTGAATCTTTTACCCATTACAATATCGTCATTTTTCTTTAATTTTTCAGTTAAAGCCTTAAAGTATCTCTTGTCAAGAAAGTCATCAAGAATGATATGGGGGAACGGACTCGCGCTAAAAAAATCTTTTTTTAACTTTGAGAGTGATTTATATTTCTGGTTAATAATTTCCATTTACTATTTGTATTTTGATGATAAAACAAAGTGATATTATTATACTTTTTTTATTTCATTTACAAAGTAATTGTGTATTTACTCACTCTTGACCCACCAAAACTCCTCTTGTAATCTATTCTCACCAGTTAAATATTTTCGACAAGACTAGTAACTATTAATTAAATACGTTATGATTTTGACAACTATACTTCCCTTCACCCTGCCTAAAATAGCTGTGGCTATAAATTAAAGAGGGTTATTACATTACAGCAAAGGCGGAGTTCCTAAAATTATATGACAAATATTTTAAGTTTTTTAAAAAAAACCCTTAAACCTAGAGGGCTAAGATCTTTCTTGTACACTATAGAAAATAAAAACTGTAAGATTTTAGATGTAGGGTGTGGCAACCAAAGCTCTTTTTTTCTAAAAACATTAAAACCAGATAGTACCCTTTACGGTATCGACGTATCAGATTTTAATCAATCCGAAGAATCAAAAGGACTGTTCGATCGTTATATAATCGAACGTCCAGAAATGTTTGATCGATCAATCCAAAATATTGAGGAAGATTTCGAAATTATAATCTCGAACCATAATATTGAACATTGTAACGACCCAGAAAAAACATTTCGTGCGATGGTCGATCGAACTGCAGTGGGGGGGCATATTTTTATAGCTACCCCAAGCATTTGTTCAATAAATTTTCCTAGCAGAGGAGGTGGTTTAAATTTTTACGATGATCCAACTCACCAAAAATACCCTGTGGACTTAATGAAATTATTTAAATCCGAGTCAAAGAGGCTTGAGTGTATTTTTTACTCTGAATCTTCAAAACCTTTTATTTGGTATTGCTTTGGAGGGATGCTGGAATTCATTTCAAGAAAATTAGATCGGATTTTACTAGGAACATATGAATATTATGGATTTGAGCAAGTTATGTGGCTTAAAAAGATTGATTAGTGCTGTTCATGTTGATTGAAACCTTGATAGCTTTTACTTTGTATTAAGAGACCAACACCAGAGCGGTGACTTTTGTATGGTGAACTTCGATTTGCGACACTTTGAATGACTATTGGTATAATAAAAAATCTAAAAACATTTTCTTCTTAACCTATTACCTTTATTCCTAATATCTCCTTCGTCAACATTACACATTTCATTTGTAGGAGCTAAATTATTTCCATTAGCTACAAAAATATCAAATGCTTCAAAAGCCAGTAATGTTTGTTTTTTGCATTTACCGACGAAGTCAATATTTGTAATATATCCTTTTTTCTTACATTCATTTGTTTGTCTTTTAGTTGTATATATTGTCTCATTAATAAGATTGATAGATAAATCATGACCGACTTCACTGCAACTGTTTTTGCTTGGAGTTTCTGTATAAACCGTCATTGCTGATATTGAGCCTTTATCTTTTATGTAGCTGCCTTCAAACCGAGCAGATTTGCCGTTGTAATATGTCTCATCTTCAGCCCTTATAGATGCATTTCTAACCTTTACAACTATGGATTTCTTGATTCTAAAAATATCTGAATCACTTTTAGTTAATACTTGTTCACCTTCGCATACCAACTTAAACTCTTCAGCTTGGCTTAAAGTCGTTATTAACATTAGTAGTATTAGTATTTTTTTCATATCAGTTATTTAATTTAGTCGGAATTAACCATAATTTTACTTTTGTGGTTAATTATTTCTAATATTAAATATGTTAAAACCACAGTCATAAATAAACAATAGAGTACTACAATAAAAAATAAAAACAGGAAGGTGAGAATTAGGCTTAAAATCGATTAATGACTAAGTTTATAAAGAAAATAAGTGGCGTCCCCAAGGGACAGCTAATGTAGTACTTTGTCGTCTATTGTTGTTTGTTTCGGAGCTATAAGTCAGTGTTTAATTGAAACTCTAAATTTTGACGTCTACATGCGTCTTCATGAATCTACAGCCAAAGTATATACGAATGTATATACGAGCTTATGTGATGTAATTACGAGATAAATTCGTAATACTTTTTAAGAATATTAATTAAAACCCAATCGTATAACTGACATAAGCGGTCTTTGCGCTAGTCGATGTATAAGCAAGCTCTTGGTATTGGGCTTGAAATGAAAGACGCTGCGTTGAAGTAAAAAAGTAATCTGCCCCTGCGGATACGACAGGGCGGGTCTTATTCTCATCGCTATTAACATCCACAGCTGTAATCCCTGTGATGTTAGTCGCCGTGGCAACTAAGTTATCGCTGTCATTATAGATATCTTGCTCAACCCCAACAGTGCCATTAAGGATAAATTGTTCAGTCATCAGGTGTTTGGCTTTTATGCCCATGATGAGTGTGACAGACTCATCCTCAAGATCTTGATAAGTAAGACCGTTATCTACATTAGTTTCCGTGTAGCCATCTTGCATGATCTTGGCATAACGTCCTGCAAAGTAGGGGCGGTAGGATGTACGATTTTGACTTAAGAACTGATAAGAAGCTTCTGCGATAATACTGTTGACAGTCACGTCAGTACTTCCCGAACCTGCCTCAGCATCTCCGGTCGCAGTTCTCGTGATAGTCACATCCTTAGTCTGATATGCATTTGCTAATTTGAATTGATAGCCTAAGTGATCGGCGTTTTGGTTTAAGACAAAGCTGACACCAACCATAGGATTGTGGTTCTCAACCTTAATTCCAGTTGGGGTTGAATTGTTAACCATCTGATCAACAAAGCCGGCGACTCGGAATGTGTCGTCTACCCTATAACCACCAACCATGACCAGGGCAGTGCTATCAGAATCTGAGTTGTTGTTAGCATTAACATCGGTATACCTGCCACCCACTGAAAAACAACCGTTATTTTTATCAAACAACCCACAGTCATAAGTATTTAAGTTAGCAAAATTAGTTGTCATCGCAAAGCTACTGAATTGGGCATTAATGCTGTTGGCGATATTATTGACTGATGCTTGGGTTGAAACACTCGAGGGATAACTTACTTCAGGTGTTTCATCTTCACTACATGTACCTGTACAATCCCCCAGAATTAAATCATAGCTCCCGCCATCAAGGCTCAATGACCAGTCATAGCTATCACCCCTTCATCGATAAATGTACCTGTTGTGGTACTCAATTCTGAATCACTTATGCCAGTGATAACACTGGTATAAGTAGTATTTTCATTGACGCTCGAGGTTGCGTGGATACCAAAGATAGTAGTTCCAGTTACATCACTAAATGTAATTTTCCCATAATTTGAGGTACTGGCAATCATGATTTGATAGTTGGCTGGAAGATTACCAGTAAAGGTCAAATTGCTTTGTCTATTAATAAGCATGTTTATGCTGCCATTATTATGAATATCAGCTAATGATGTCAGCGATGATATTGATCCGGTGTTTGTGATTGTTTCGATGCTTCCTGTTGTGTTTGAAATTGCAGTTCCTGCAGATATATTTCCACTGTTTGTGAGGTTAGTGATGGTAGCGCTTGCCCCGTCATTTTCGATGCCGATGCCCTCCGTTGCATAGATATTCCCTGAGTTATTTATGGTCGAAATTGTGCCATTATTTAGAATGGCGGCGTCAGCAGAGGCATCAATATCTCCTTGATTAATTAATGAGGTAATGAAACGATCCGATCCGTTAACAATCGTATCAGAGGCGCTATTGATTTCACCGGTCGATGTGTTGATTATAGACTCTATATTCCCATAGACGTTAGAGATCGCAAAACCAAGTGATGCTGAGATAGTACCGCTATTTGTGATTGTTCCCAGAGTACCCACATTATAAATTGTAAAATATGCTGCTGTTATTAGGTTCGTATTCGTTAAAGAGCTAATAGTATCTCTATTATGAATGGCACGATTGTTAGATTGTATGGTTCCCGCGTTATTGATTGAGTTAATGCTACCTTGGTTGTAAATGGAATTGGAAGAAGTGGTATATATAGTCCCTGCATTGCTCAGCAGACCAAGGGTTGAGCCAAAGCCTATATTAATGGTATTTCCACCTGCGGTAATGTTTCCGGTATTAACAATTGTATTGACAGTCACAGGGGCATAACTAAGATCAATAGCAGTATTTCCGTAAGTTGTTTCAATGGTGCCATTATTCGTTAACACGCCTCCCATATCAAAATAAAGCTTAATAACATTATCATCTCCCCCTCCAGGACTTCTTACTGATACCCCAGTGATGATTGAAATATCAAAATCTTGGTTACGATCTAATGAAAAACCATCACAGTCAGCAGAGATGGTGGTGTCCTGATCATAATTAATAGAACAATCTGCTGCCATAAGGACTGGGCTAAAACTAATGCCCAATAAGAGGTATAGAGCAGATCTTGGAAGCTTATGAAGAACTTTCATAAAAGATAAAAAGATTTTAAAAAATTTAATTTAATGATAATAGACCTTAAAATGATAAATAATTTTTTAATCTTTGCAATTAAAAAAGCTGATTTTTTTATAATTAATTTTTAGATTAGGAAGGTGGTTGGTAGCAAATGTCAAAGTACTTACGAATGTATATACGAATGGCTATTTTTGATGAAACAAAACGGCTAACTTGCAGTTTTTATAAGGAGTGTAGCTAGATATATTGGCGTCCCCAAGGGGATTCGAACCCCTGTTGCCGCCGTGAAAGGGCAGTGTCCTAGGCCTCTAGACGATGGGGACATCCAGAAGGCGTAATTCTACTATATTTTATTAATAAATAAAGAAAATTTCATATAAAAATTCTTATAAAAAAATTAAAACTTGTTTAGCTGAGAATTTTTAATTACTGTAATCTAAACAATGATTTTTATAAAAGGGTAACAAATAAAAAAGGGAGCTTAATAAATGTCATCTGAAATTAAAAAACTTAAAGATGAGGTAAGTAAATTAAAAGCATTACTAGAATCTCAAAAAATCTCATTAGAAGATAAAGTATCTATAGATAGAAATAAAATACCAGCTGAAGGCTGTAGTGCAGAGCAGGTGAAAACTTTCATTGAGGACGAGATACTTTTAGATGTTGCTCCCGCACTAAATACATCATCTTATGTAAATGTCCGCTTGGAAGCACAAGAGCAAGAACTTGCTCTAAAGGGCTTGGAAGTTAATATTGCAGATCAAACGGTTTACCCTCAATCTTTTAAAATACACGACACATGCGTCAACATGATTGCCAAGTTATGGCATTGCCCTGAGCCTCATGATTTTGATGATTATGGTTGTTACCCTGGTGCATGCACTGTGGGCTCAACTGAAGCATGTCTTCTAGCAGGATTGGCACTAAAATTTAGGTGGCGAAAGTGGTATGCAAAGTCAAATAGTCTGAGTGAGAAAAAGGTCCTCGGGGAGAGACCGAACATAGTAATTTCGACCTGTTTTCAGGCTGCCTGGGAAAAGTTAATTAAGTACATGGATATTGATGCAAAATTTATTCAGCCCTCCTACAAGGACTTTAAACTAAATACTGATGAGATTAGCGCCGCTATTGATGATCACACCATTGGTGTCGTTGCAATTATGGGAAATCATTATGGGGGGCAATACGATCCGGTCTGGGAGATCAATGATGTCGTTGAACAAGTAAATAAAGACCGAGGTTTTCAAGTAGGAATTCATGTTGATGCAGCGTCTGGTGGTTTTATCGCTCCATTTCAAAAAGATCTCCCTGAATGGGACTTTAGGCTTAAAAATGTATTATCCATCTCAGCAAGCGGGCATAAATTTGGTGAATCCTGTATTGGGACAGGTTGGGTGGTATGGCGACAGCGTGAGAATTTAAGTGCTCATGTAGCGATATCAGTGAGCTACTTAGGTGGGATGGGCGAATCTTATAACTTGAATTTTTCTAGACCGGCAAGTGGGATTTATGTCCAATACTATAAGTTTTTAAGATATGGCATTTCGGGCTATCAAAAAATTTGCGAGCATATGATGGCCCACGCTCAAAAAATCCGAGGGGGGTTAGAAGGAATGAAATTTGAGGGTAAGCCCAGATTTGTCATTCTCGATGATGGAGACAAGGGATGCTTGCCAGTTGTGACTGCCATGCTTAATCCCGAATGTAATTTTGAATATGACGATATTGACTTACAGCATGCTATTTCAGAGCATAATTGGTATGTCAGTGGTTATAGGATGAATTTTGAGGATCCAGTTACAAAGCAAGACAAACCTATTTTTACGGATCAAGATGGCTCAAAAACAATGTTTAGAATTGTGGTCAAAAGTAATATAAATTCTGTCATGGTCGACAATCTTATAGACTCTTTTGGTAAGACATTGGAAATGCTTGATTCAATCGAGTTTAAAAATAAGACCAATGGCGCCTTTAAGGGAATGCACAGAAAAAAGAATTTATTCTCAAAACACTGTTAATCAAATACTAATTCTTTATAAAGTCTTTATCATCTAAAAATAGCCAACTTTTTGTTGGCTTTTTTTATCAAAATTAAAATATTTGGCTTCACTAAATAGGGTAATCCCGTGTATTATTTAGTAAAGATTTAATATTAATTTGTGAGGTAATTATGCATACAGAAGAACATACCGCAATGCTTATTGAAATTGCAACGCTCCTTGATGTGGAGTTAGAAGAAGTAAAAAAATTCGTTGAATTAATGATTGATGGATACAACTTTGAAGATGGTGTAAATGGTTGCCATTTAACCACAGGAGAATGTAAACTCGTCCTTGATGAAATTCAAAAAAGGAAGCCTAACGCTTCCTAAGTATCCTTATTGAGCTAGCTTTTCTTGCATCTTCCCGTAGGATGGGGCGGTAACCTTTCCTTATAACCTTCATTAAGAACACCCAAATATGAAAAAATTATTCTTATTTTTACTTCTGCCAAGCCTTTTATGTGCAGAACCTCTCAGCGTTGACCTGATTTGTGAGGGAGAGTTAACTTTATTTTGTGAGGATGGAACACCATGTGTAAAGGAGCCTGCCATTGAAAAAATTAAAATATCAGGTAGTACGCTCATACATAAACTCCATGGCAATCATTTCTTGAATGTTGATAAGAGCTCAGTTAGCTTGGAAGAGTTAGATACAGATGGGTCAATAGGCTTTTCTTTCTTTATTGATCGAAAAACGGGTCAAATTAAGATTATCAGCGGGTGGCAAAAGCCTTATGAATATAATGGTGTTTGTCAGGTAGAACCATTACCTGATCAACTTAATATTGATTAAATATATTTTATAAAAAATCGTTATATATTAACAATTTATAATACTTTATTTAAGTAATTTGTATTAAATTACAAACGCTTTTTTTATCTTTTTTCCTCCTTACACTTATCAGAAAATTAACAAAAATATGAATCTTTTTATAGAAACTTTTGCTGATTTAAATTGCCTATTTAGGAATTCTATTTTAACAATTAAGGGCAAATTATGAAATTCTTAACTACGCTATTAGGTCTTTGTTTATCCCTATTGGTTATAGCTGAAGATCATGACATCAAGACGCAAAAAGAATACTTCGATAATGGAAAGCCTAAGTTCGAAGTAACATACAAGAATGGAAAAAAAAATGGTAAAGAAATTTTTTGGTATGAGAATGGTAATAAAATGATGGAAAGCTTTTTCATAGACAATCATGAGGAGGGCCTTTGGCAGCAGTGGTATCCAAATGGGCAAAAGAAGATTGAAGTTAATTACATCAAGGGTAAGTACAACGGCCTATGGAAGCAGTGGTATAAAGACGGTCAGGTGAAAAAAAATGTTAAATTTATTGATGGAAAAAAAAGTGGCAAAGAGATAACTTGGAAAAAAGACGGCAATATCAAATCTGAGGTAATTTACAAGGATGGAAAAATTATTAAAAGGCTATAAATGTATAAGCGTTATAGAATTATAGCACCGAAGTTTATCGAAAGATAGATGATGCCAATGACACTTCCCAGCAGGATAAAAAATATGGTGCCTAGCTTTAAAAGGTACTTTTTTCGAAAGGCTTTATCGTAAATTAGGGAATATATTGCGGTAACAAGGAATAAAATTCCAATGACCAGGAAAAACCCTGCAGCACCAAGAATAAGAGTGTTTAACCCCGTTATCCAATTTATTATCTGATCAATGGTCATATTAAATTGACTATACCAAATGTTTTCAAAAATATAATTTTTTTAATTTTCTAGGGTAAAATTTAATTTTACATAATACATATAGGCTCAAATCATGAACAAACTAATACCTTTCATTGTAGGAATTTTATTAATGTTTTCTCAAGCCGGCTTCGCCGCACCCAAAGCAGAAGTAGATGCAGAAATCAAAGCCGCCTTAAATGATTTATATAAAACATCTCCTGCCGCAAAAGAGCTTGCCTCTAAAGCTAAAGGAATACTCGTTTTTCCAAGTATTGTAAAAGCTGGTCTTGGTATAGGTGGATCATTTGGTGAAGGAGCATTAATTATTGGAGGTAAGAAGGTTCAGTATTACAACAATATCGCTGGATCAATTGGTTTTCAAATAGGTGTTGAAAAACGCTCTGAAGTTTATATGTTCCTTAAAGCAGATGCACTTAA